>MDSZ01205510.1_pt1 | contig 12708 bp, 14 predicted proteins | sample 811201 | NCBI WGS metagenome assembly MDSZ01 (sample SAMN05326647, study PRJNA326480) | marine metagenome | isolation source: seawater | place: Indian Ocean: North | collected 2010
AAAGAACGTCATGCCGGAAAAACAGGCCTTAAACTCTCAAAAAGGCCTGTTTTATCCGGTATCTCAACAGAGCCTAAATGAGATTGCGGATATTTTCCTTTGCGTATGTAAAGTTTTCAGAGGAAAATTCCGCAATGACGTCCTAAGGGGGACTTCCTTACATCGAACTCAGGTTACTTAAGTCGCATGGCGTATGTTTTGACATTTTGTCGCCATTTGTGTCTTCACAATTGGCCCATTTCTGGTGCTGTGAAGGCACAACTTATAGCTCAAGTGATCTATTTGCTTTTATGCGATCTAACTAAATAAATAACCCTCTAACCTTACAAGAAGAAGATTCACGCTGTATTGGGAATTTCGTTTAGCCTTTGAGACAGCTTCTTTGCATAGGGGGTAACAGCTGTTTATCTATTACAAGGGCGTATAACTTATCTTGTTATAGTTTTATATTTTTTAATAACCGGCTGCAGCATCATCGCCTCTTGGGTCTGCACCAGCTTCCAGTCGGCCGACAGGCAAAACCAGTATTGCATCAACCCGGCCCATGGCTCCACCTTCATTCATGGTGTGGCCCATTTTTTTGAGTTGAGCAACCATAGCACTATCCAGGCCATTGCGCTCGTATCTTACCTGGTCGGGTAGCCATTGATGGTGAAAGCGAGGGGCTTCTACTGCCTCCTGCATACCCATTTCAAAATCGACTACATTGAGAATGGTTTGAAAAACAGAGGTGATAATCGTACTTCCACCGGGTGTTCCTACAACCATAAATAGTTTGCCATTACGGGTTACGATTGTGGGCGTCATAGAGCTGAGCATGCGTTTTCCTGGTGCAATGGCATTTGCTTCACCACCAATCAGTCCGTACATGTTAGGTTCTCCGGGCTTAATACTAAAGTCATCCATTTCATTGTTGAGCAAAAAGCCGGCACCGCCTACAAATACTTTAGAGCCCATACCTCCATTGAGGGTAGTGGTTACGGAAACCGCGTTTCCTTCTTCGTCTACCACCGAAAGATGGGTGGTTTCTTCACTCTCATAGGCCATGGGTTGGCCGGCCTGAATTTGCGCACTTGGTGTAGCCACATTAGGGTCGAAGTTTTTCATTCGCTCGAGGGAATAGTCTTTAGACAGCAAGCCTTCTCTGGGCACATCCCAGAAATCCGGATCGCCAAGGTGCTTGGCCCTGTCGGCATAAACTCTGCGTTCGGCCTCTACCATGGCATGTACTGCAGCCACACTATGAAAGCCCGACTTTTGTAAGTCCAGATTTTCTACGCTATTGAGAAGTTGCGCAAGCGCCACACCTCCGCTCGATGGTGGAGGCATGGAAATGAACTCATAGTCTTTGTAACTTCCCGTTATGGGCTTGCGCCACGCGGCCTCATATTGTTCCAGATCTTCCAGCGAAATCAGGCCATTGCCGCGCTCCATTTCTTCCACAATGAGTTGGGCAGTTTTTCCTTTATAGAATCCATCTCTTCCCTCATCTCTGATGCGGATTAGCGTTTCGGCCATTTCCTTATTCCTCACAGTGTCGCCTTCTTTCCACTCGCTGCCTTCATTGGCCAGAAAGAAATCGGGCAACTCGGTATTGTATTCAATAAATGCCTCTCGGTTACTATTTAGCTTTCCTGCTTCACGTGCTGTTAAAGCCCAGCCATTGGCCGCTATATCTATAGATGGTTGTACCAATTCAGCCCAACTTAGTCGTCCGTATTTCTCATGGGCAGCCGCTAGTCCGGCTACGGTTCCGGGTACTCCGGCCGCCAGGTGGCCACGGGTACTGGCTCGGTCTATTACCTCCCCATTGGCATCCAGATACATATCGCGTCCTCCGTCCAGTGGAGCTTTTTCGCGGTAATCGAGAGTAGCAATTTCGCCATTGGCCATTCGGCTTACCATAAAACCACCGCCTCCAATGTTGCCTGCTCCGGGATACACAACCGCCAGGGCAAGTTGGGTAGCAATAGCAGCATCAACAGCATTGCCTCCTTTTTGGAGAATGGATTTACCAACCTCTGAAGCCAAAGGGTGGGCTGAGACCACCATTGCTTTTTCGGTAATAAGACCTCTCTTTACGGTAGCCTTTTCTGCGGGGCCTGCACAGGCCCACAGACAAAGCACTAATACTAATGATGCTGCTTTTTTAATCATGTGACTATTTTTTACCAATGGTGTTTTCGAAAAGCTTGAAAATTCGCTTGTACTCATCTGTCCAGCTCGATGGTTCCGTAAAACCGTGGTTTTCAATAGGGTATAGGGCCATTTCCCAATTGTCTTTACCCAATTCTATAAGTCGCTGAGCCAAACGTACCACATCCTGGAAGTGTACATTGGTATCTACCATACCATGGGCAATAAGTAGGTCTCCTTGTAGTCCTTCGGCAAAATAAATGGGTGAGCTTCGTTTAAAGGCAATGGGGTCTTCTACGGGAGTGTTCAATATGTTGGAGGTGTACCCGTGGTTGTAGTGTGCCCAGTCGGTTACCGAACGCAATGCTGCTCCTGCGGCTATCACATCGGGGTGTTTGAACATAGCAAAGAGGGTGATAAATCCGCCATAGGAACCACCGTACATGCCTATTCTTCCAGCTTCAACACCGTGTTCGCGCATTAAATAACGAGCTCCATCAATTTGATCGGAAAGATCTTTACCTCCCATATGTCTGTAAATACCTGTTCTCCAATCTCTTCCATACCCGGAACTAGCTCTGTAGTCGATATCCAGCACGGTATAGCCTTTGGCCATGAGCATGTTATTGAACATAAACTCCCTAAAGTAGGTGCTCCACCAGAAGTGTACATTCTGGAGGTAACCGGCTCCGTGTACAAATATTACACCTGCTCCATTGGGGTTTTGGGGCTTGTATAGCCTGGCGTGTACATCGGCTCCATCTTCTGCCTTAAAGGTGATTACCTCCGGTTGATGCCAGTCGTATTGCTTAAAACCATCGCGAAGACTTTCGGTAAGTTTCTTAGGTTTTGCTCCGGGCTTATTGTCCTGAACATAAAGTTCGGTGGGTTGGTCGATGTATGAGTATTCAATAGCCAGGGTTTTTTCATCGGGAGAAAGGGTTACGTCATTTCCACCGTCAACCGAAGTGATTTGGGTTGGGGTTCCTCCACGTACTGGCAATGAGTAGAAGTGTCTTATGCCCGGGTGTTTCATATTGGCATGGAAGTACCACTTGCTGCCGTCAGATGAAAGGAAAGGGTTGTATACCTCAAAATTGCCGTTGGTCAATTGCTTGGTTACTCCATTAGACAAATCGTGAATGTATAGGTGAGAGTATCCTGTTTTCTCTGACTGGAAGTATATGGTTTTATTATCGGGTAAGAAACCAAATGTGCCTGAGAAAGACTCACTACCTATTCCCGGGCCGGCAATCCATGCCTCATCTCTTTGACGGTCTATAGTAATCAGGTCGCCTGTTTCAGGAATAAGGCGCATAATCCAACGGTCTTTGTTATCGTGTGCTCCAAAGTGAGCCACAGCATATTTGCCATCGCCAGACCAGATGATATCGTTGCCCGATACATTTCGGGGCTCTTCTTTCCATTCTTTATCCGGATAGTCTTTCACATAGTCAGGCAAATCGGTAATACCCGGCAGCTTCATTTTGTCTACCATATAAAAGGTGTCTGCGGCTATGTTGTATATACCTATTTCGGAGTAGCCTTGCTCACCGCCTACCTTGGGCCGAGTGTTAATGTCGGTGGTATAACCGCTAGAGGTTACATAGTTTGGTACAATCGTGTTTTTAGCTCCATTTTCCGGAGAATGATAAACCATAAAGCTCACAAAACGGCCATCAGGCGAGAGTTGAATATTTCTTACATTTCTCAACTCAATGGTGCTGCGTCTGTCTTCCGACTGTCCAAAGTCGCCACCAAAGAAACCGGAAAAGTTTCTGCGAGGTCTTCTTCTCTGTTCGGCCAAATATTCTGATGTGTTCAACTGGTCATCGCGCAGCCAATTGTCTTGCTCTCTGTTGCCTTCCGATCTGCCAATGTTTCTGGAAGAACCATTGTCTTCATCGGGGTTGCGCTCAATAAGGAAGTTAGTCAGTTGCTTCATTAAGCCTGTTTCAGTATCGATGCTGAAAAGGTTGTCATCGGCAATGAAGGTAATGATGTGATCCTTGTGAAAACGCGGATTCGATTCACGCGAGTTGGTTGCGGTGAGTCGTGTTTCTTTATCAGACTTTAGTTCCTTAATGTAAATATCACCGCCCTTTGCATATACAATTTTGGTTTTGTCGCTATTGAACTCGTAGCTGGAGGGCCAACCATCGCTGGTATCTTCAATGGCTTCGGCTTCACCACCGTTCTTACTGATTTTGAAGGCAGAAGAACGTCCGTCAGCATCCGGGTCCCAGTAAAAATAAATGTTCTTGCTGTCTTTAGACCAGCTTACCCGCGAAGGTGAGGTGCCGATAAATTTTTCGGGCGCCTGCATGATCTCCTCTACCGTGAGTTGCGATAGTGGCTTGGTTTGGGCACTTAGCCATACCGCGCAAATAAAAAGCAAACTAAAAAGTCCGAATTTTCTCATGTCTCAAATAATCTTTAACGTGATTGTCAAACATAAATAAAATGCCCGCAAAATAGACCTTAAATTGTGGTGGATGGTTAAATCTTGTTTCGTCCCCATCTGGGACAACTTGTCCAAATATGGTACATCACCGGGCTTTGGTGTAAAACCGTTTGTGCCTTTCGAACCTCGCTCATAACTTTTTGCCTTTTGGCACAGTTAAAGCTGTTATTGAGGAACATTCGTGAGTTATGACAAAGAGAATACTGGTAGTAGAAGATGACCAAAGCACGCTGAAGGCCGTAAAGTTCCTCCTAAGCGATTATTATGAAGTGGTGACGGCCGGAAATGGGGCAGAGGCTATGGAGTGGCTGAGCGACAGCGACTTACCAGATTTGATTATCACTGATATAGAAATGCCGCGTATGTCGGGGCTTGAAATGATTGAGGCATTGGACGATGATCTTCGATTTAGCCAGGTACCGGTTATTGTAATGAGTTCCAATTGCTATAAAGACAGTTGCCTGGAGCGTGAATACGCCAACTATTACGGATGTCTGGATAAGCCTTTGGTGCCTTCAGAATTATTGCTCAAAATAGAAAAGGTCTTTCTGGCCAAAGCTTCTTAGCCTTCTTCCATTTCTTTCAAATAGCGGTATATACTTGATTTGCCAATTCCCAGCTTTTTAGCTACCAGCAGCACGTTGTTATCGTACTTGTCTAAAAAGTGCCTGATAATTTTGAAGGTATAATCGCGAAGAGTCATTTCTTCAAACAAAAACTGTCCTTCTTTTTGCAAGCTGTTAAAGGTGATGTCTTCAGCTTCAATCTCATTCTCTTCACACATAACCGCTGCTAACTCTACCACCGACTTCAACTCGCGCACATTGCCCGGAAAGGGGTATGAGATAAGTTTGTTTTGAGCTTCCTTACTCATTTTTACAGCTCCAAGCTTATTTTCTTTTGCAAATTGCCTGAGCAGGTGCTTGGCAATTAGAATAACGTCCTGACCACGCTCTCTAAGTGGAGGTAGCTCAATAGGAATACCCAACAAACGATAGTAGAGGTCTTCTCTGAAATTGCCCTGTTTTACTTCTTCGGCAAGGTCGCGATGAGTGGCTACAATTACTCGTACATCGAACTTCACTACTTCGTTTCCACCAACCCGGGTTAGTTCTCTTTCCTGAAGCACGCGCAACAGTTTGGCCTGCAGGTTGATGTCCATCTCCCCAATTTCATCTAAGAAAAGTGTTCCGCCATCGGCTTCTTCAAATTTCCCTTTCCTTCGAGCCAATGCACCGGTAAAAGCTCCTTTCTCATGACCAAATAGCTCACTTTCAATCAGGTTTTCCGGAATGGCAGCAATATTGACTGCCACAAAGGGTTTCGATTTTCTGTCTGAATTGTGGTGTATGGCTTTGGCTACAACTTCTTTTCCCGTACCTGTTTCTCCTGTAATACTCACGGTAATATTGGTCTTTACCGCCTTGTTCATCATTTTAAACACCCTTTTTATAGCCGGGCTTTCTCCAATGATGGTATTCTCGAACTCGTATTTTTGATTGAGTTCTTCTTTAAGTGTGGTGATTTGTTGGGTAAGAGACGACACGCGCTTGGCATTGTTAATGGCATTGAGCAGCCGGTCTTTGGTCTCATTGTCTTTGGTTATATAGTCATAGGCCCCATGCTTTAACAGGGTCACAGCCGTATTGATACTTTCTTGTGAAGACACCACAATGACCTGAATTTCGGGGTCGTATTTTTTTATGGCCTGTAGTACCTCTTTGCCCGAAATATCGGGGAGAGAATAGTCTAGTATAACTACTTTGGGGTTTTCATGAAGATTGTCGATGCAAGACTTGCCATCTTCAAAGGCGTGTACTACATGGTCTGGGTTTAGTTCGGCTATGTAACGAACCAATTTCATGTATAAGGGGTCGTCTTCGACCACAAAAATGCGCACCGTTTCGGGTGTATAATTCATGTGTTAACTATCTGGCTGTAGAGAAATGTATAAATAATTTCACGTTTGTTCGGCATCAAGCACTAAGAATTATACCACTCAGCTTTGGTTTAGTTTTCATTATTGCCTGCTTTGCCTCTTTACTAAACGAGGGCTTTTTGCCTTAACTTTTTACAGTTCAGGTAGCGAATATAAGGACTGCCCAAAAGCTTTTTAATTATTTTTGGACGAAATATACACTTAACCCTTCAAAATGATAATTGCGGCAAACCCCGACCAATTGGTGAAGCCTCGTAAAGGAGAAACCCGAGTAGGAGAAACCATGATTTTCTTAAAAGCCAAAGACTGGCAGGCTGCTTTGGGTAAACTCAAAAAAGAGGTTCGGTTCTGTTTAATCGGTATTCCGGAATGTGTGGGAGTAATGGGCAATCATGGCCGACCAGGAACTCAACATGCCTGGGATTGTTTTCTTAGGGCTTTTTGCAATATACAAAGCAACCGGTATCTCCGTGGCAATGAAATATGTGTGCTGGGAGCTGTGAATATTGACGCTATTCAGGAAAAGGCCGATGCGCTCGATTCCGCATCGGACTATTATTTTCAGAAACTGCATTTGCTTTGTGAAGAGGTAGACGAGATGGTTGAAAATGTACTTACCGAGGTGAAAGCTGCAGGGCTTATTCCCATTGTAATTGGCGGAGGGCACAACAATAGTTACCCCATAATAAAGGCTTGTGCGGCCGTGGCTCACAAAAAGAAAGTAAATGCCATTAACCTGGATGCACATGCCGATTTTCGGGCACTGGAAGGGAGGCATAGCGGCAATGGTTTTTCGTATGCACGGCAGAAAAAATGCCTGAATCGTTACTTTGCCTTTGGTCTGCATCAGTCGTACAACAGTGAGAATATGCTGAAATCGATGGATGCGGACGAGCAGGTGAAGTATTCTTTTCTCGAAAATATTACCTACCTGGAAAGTATGTTGGCCGATGCTGTTTCTTTTGTTGTTGACGATATGATAGAGTGCGGTATTGAAGTAGACATGGATGCTATTCGTATGATGCCCAGCAGCGCCATGTCACCATCGGGAGTTTCGCTCGAACAGGCCAGGCTTTTTGTTCGACAGTGTGCTAAGAGTCTTAGCCCTGCGTATTTGCATTTGCCCGAAGCAGCTCCTAACGAGGAGTCCGAAAAACTGATGGTGGGTAAGGCGCTGAGCTATCTGGTGGCCGATTTTGTAAAGGCTATCGTTCACCGATAATTGGTCGATGGAATCGGGTTATCGGTCTGGTTTATGAATCCTTAGTCTGTCCTTTCGGGTATATGTGCACATCGGTTAAACGTAAATGACTATGCGATACATTATTTTCTTTGGACTTCTTATGCTCACTGTTCCATCGCTCAAGGCTCAGAAAATATCCACGCTAGAGATTGTGGGAGTATTGAATAAAAACCAGGCAGAGGCGGAATATTACTACCGCAATAACTGGAAAGTACTGAGGGAGCAGGCCTTAAAAAGCAATTACATTGATAGCTTTGAGTTTATGATTGCCGGGCCTGAAGATGGAAAGCCGGGACATATTGTACTCTTGACTACCTATGCCAACAGAGAACAGTATGAAAAGGCCGAAGAGAATTTTGGCAAACTCATTGAAGCTTTGGGAGGTATAAAGCTGCTCAATGACAAGAAACCGGCAGACTTTAGAAAGTTTATCTATTCGCGAAGTGAGCTGGTTTCCGAAAGTAAACTATAAGTAACCCATGGCCTCCGGTATCTCGTCTATGAGCTGAAAGATAGGCAATGAATCTTTAGTCATAGTTGTACTGCGCATTGCAAAGGCCATGGGTTAATGGTTAGTCTTCTATAATTACTATTTTTTCAATTTTATCGCCTTGTCGTATGTCGTCAATCACCTCCAGACCTTCATAGACCTTACCAAAGCAGGTGTGGTTTCTGTCGAGGTGAGAGGTGTTTTGTCGGCTATGACAAATAAAGAACTGTGAACCGCCTGTGTTACGATCGGCATGAGCCATAGAAAGCACGCCACGGTCGTGGTATTGGTTGTCTCCGTCTAACTCACAGTCTATCGAGTAACCGGGTCCGCCATTGCCAATGCCATTGGGACAACCACCTTGTATTACAAAGTTGGGAATTACACGGTGAAAGGTAAGGCCATCGTAAAAGCCTTTTTTAGAAAGGTCTACAAAGTTTTTTACGGTATTGGGAGCGTCTTTCTCATAAAACTCCACTTTCATTAGTCCTTTCTCGGTATGAATTTCTGCTGTCATTGCTTTTTGTTTTATTTAGAACAAAAGTAAACATCAGAGAGAATGTTCAGGCTATCTAACCATACGAAAATCAAATTGATGAATTTTTACCCGCCTTTTCTTGGGGCGGGTATTCGTGTAAACCACATTTCCCCAGACTTTAAAAAGGCGGTTGTGAGCATGAAGCTCAGGTGGTGGAACCGAAACCTGGTAGGGGTGCATTTTGGTGGTTCGCTCATGGCCATGTCAGATGCCTTTTACATGTTGCTCATTTTGCAAAATTTGGGTAAAGAATATATCGTATGGGACAAAGCATCTACCATTCGCTTTAAAAAACCGGGTAGGGGAAAAGTAACCTGTGTTTTTGAGATTAACGATGCCCTTGTAGAGCAGCTTAGATCAGAGGCCGATACGCATGGAAAGACTGAGATTGTGCTTCCTCTCGAAATTACAGACGAAGAAGGCGATGTGGTGTGCGAGTTGGATAAGACTATTTATGTGAGGAAGAAAGAAGTCAGAAATTAACCAGAATAACCTCGGTATCTGCTCTCAGTAAAGATTATCGCCTCAGCGGGAATGACTGGTAGATTAGTTATTAAAATGATATAAGAAGATAAATTCCCCTGTAAAGGCAGGTTTAGGATTGTCTTTAATTTCCAGTGTAACGTTCAGTTGGCACTTGGTAATTCCTCTCAGATCGGCCAGACTGCTTAGCTTTACGCGCAAACGTACCTCAGAATTTACCAATACCGGTTGGTTAAACTTCAGTTTCTCAATGCCATAGTTGATCATCATTTTAATATTGTTGATCTCAGCAATCTGCTCCCATAGGTAGGGAAGTAAAGAAACGGTAAGGTATCCGTGGGCAATGGTGCCTCCAAAAGCACCTTCCGACCTGGCTCTATCTTCATCAATATGAATCCACTGATGGTCTATAGTTGCATCGGCAAATGCATTAACCCTCTCCTGATCTACCTTTAGATAATCAGAAACTCCCAACTCTTTGCCAACGTAGGCTTCAAACTCTTTATGGCTATTGATGACAAGTTTAGACATAGTAGCTGTTTTTCGAGGTCAAGATATAAAATACCTCAAATGTAATCGTATATAAAATTCAAAAATAGCAGGCTCATTTCCTTCATTTTTTTACATGGATTGTACATTACCAGACCTGTGTATAGGGGCGATCCAATCACTCCAAACCAAAGGGAGGTATGCAATGCATGCCTTACTTTTTGAATATGAGTAAATTAGAAGTTTAGTGTAAGCTGTTGACCTGCTTTTGCCAACTCTCCTTGCTCACCTTCAAAATTACTCAGTGTAACACCCAATAAGCGCACTCCAATTTCGAAATCGGCAGGATCTATATTGTCCAAAATACTGAAGGTGTGCTGTGCAATGTCTTCCAGCGTTGCCAGAGGCTTTTCATAGGTTTGGCTTCTGGTTATTTGCCGGAAATCGCTGAACTTAACCTTTAGGGTAAGTGTCTTTCCCCATTTGTCAGCTTTTTTCAGGCGGTTATAAACGGTGAGTATAATGGAGTCCAGTGCCATTTTTAAATCGGTGGGTTCTTTCAAGTCATGATCAAAAGTGTTTTCAGCTCCCAGCGATTTTCTGATTCTGTTTGGGTTTACCGGCCGCTCATCGTTGCCCCGAACAATATTGTAGTAAAAGGCACCGCTTTTGCCGAAATTGGCCATGAGCGCTTCCTTGCTCCACGCTTTCAGACTTTTGCCATCAACAATGCCAAGGTTTTTCATTTTCTGTGCAGTTACTTTTCCTACTCCAAAGAACTTTTCAATAGGCAACTGCTCTAAAAATAGCGTCACTTTTTCCGGGCCCACCAAGGTGAGTCCGTCAGGCTTGTGGTAATCGCTGGCAATCTTGGCTATGAATTTATTAATTGATATACCCGCAGAAGCGGTAAGGCCCGTCTTAGCTTTTATTTCCTGTTTAATGGCTTTGGCAATAAGTGTGGCCGATGCCATGGCCTTTTTGTTATGGGTTACGTCCAAAAAAGCCTCGTCAAGAGAGAGGGGTTCTATAAGGTCGGTGTACGATTCAAAAATACTCCGTATTTGCATAGAAACTTCCTTGTATCGCTCAAACCGGGGTTTTACAAAGATAATCTCAGGGCACTTTCGGTAGGCCAGAGCAGAGGGCATGGCCGATCTTACTCCAAATTTTCTGGCTTCATAGCTCGCAGCCGCTACTACTCCGCGTTCCCTGCTTCCGCCCACTGCCACAGGCTTGCCACGCAGCTCCGGATTATCGTTTTGTTCTACCGAAGCAAAGAAGGCATCCATATCTACATGGATAATTTTGCGGAGTGTTTTAGAGGCTTTTTCCACGTTGTTGCCGAATTTAGCACCGAAAAGTTAAACTTTGTTGTATCTCAAAGGTTCTGTTTGCGTAACATGAAAAGGTCCAAAAAGATTTTTGTAGCAGTAGGTTTAGTGTTTATTGTAGCTACCATTATTGTGGGCTACGACATTTCCAGAAAGACTTCTTTTCCGGGGTCGAAGAAATACCTGAAAGAGTCTATAGCTCCATCGGATATTGACACTGCTCAAAACAAAGACATGGCGGACACTCTTAAATTGAACTAGGTGAGTAAAGAATCTAAAAGCGGTAAAAAGGTTAATGTTGACCAAATAGACCTGGAAAGAATGGGGGAGATGACGACCCCAAACCCCGGTACCATTGCTTTTCCGCACACGGTTGGTAGTGCACTGATTAAACCGGAAGATAAGGGTAAAATTAAAGGTAGAGCACTTTCGGCCATGTATGACCAAACCGATATGGACATGAAGCAGATCTACGAGCAAATGCAACTGCTCGCAGAACAGGCCAAAACCATACAGAACCGTGTAACGGTATCAGAGCGAATTTATCAGGCCAAAATGAGCTTCGACCCCATTATTGGAAGAACCTACCATTTGTATCAGAAAAAAGATGGTACGGATACGCTTTCGTTGATAGCTCCTGAAGAGTGGGGTAGCCGAAGCCCCTATGAATTTATAGCTACAGTAAAACTATTGGCCGACCACACTTGGGAAGTACTTAAAGAAGGAGAGAGAGGGCTTTAAAAAAAATGTCCCGTTTCAAAGAAACAGGACTTGGAAGTTTTTATTAAAAAGTAGAGTGTCTTAAGTGTTGCTTGAATTTACACATTATTTTGGAAATTCAAGTAAATCTTGTCTTTTATGAGAAAAGACCGTTCACTTCAAGGTCTACTTTTTCCAGCACGTAAGCGTAATCTTCTACATTATTTACAAAATCCAGATGGTTCACGTCAATAATGAGCAGCTTTCCCAGATCGTAGCTGCCAATCCACTCTTCGTAATGCTTGTTAAGGTTTTTGAGGTATTCAAGGCGAATAAGCTCTTCATAGTCACGTCCTCTTTTCTGAATGTTGGCCACCAGTTTGGGAATGTCAGCCTTTAGATAAATAAGTAAATCAGGTGGCTGCACGTGTTTAATCATAGACTTGAACAAGTCCAGATAATTGTTGTAGTCGCGTTGCGAAATGTAGCCTGACTTATAAAGGTTAGCGGCAAATATATAGCAGTCTTCGTAAATAGTTCTGTCCTGTATGGTGCTACCTTCTGACTCTCTGATTCGTGCTACCTGATTAAACCTGCTATTGAGAAAATAGACCTGCAAATGAAAGCTCCAGCGGGTCATGTCTTCATAAAAATCCTTCAGGTAAGGGTTGTCATCTACCGACTCTAACTGAACGTCCCATCGGTAATTTTTGCCCAGCATTTTAGCCAATGTGGTTTTACCAGACCCAATATTTCCTGCAATAGCTACGTGCATTATTCCATCTTTTTTTACGGTTACTCATTTAGATCGCACTTGTTAGATCCAGTATACTAGCCACAAGCTGTGTCCTCACAGCGTCTTTTAACAGCCATTTGTGAAGACACAAATGGAG
>MDSZ01253177.1_pt1 | contig 12706 bp, 9 predicted proteins | sample 811201 | NCBI WGS metagenome assembly MDSZ01 (sample SAMN05326647, study PRJNA326480) | marine metagenome | isolation source: seawater | place: Indian Ocean: North | collected 2010
ACCACTACCGCAGTAGATAGCAATATCATCACAGATCGTAAAGATCGAAACCAACTGAGCATAACCATTGTTGGTGATCGATACACCAATGCCGCCCTGATTGTACTGTGTGTAGGAGTCAACAACCATGGACTTAAGGTTTGCTGCCTTATTACCATCAATCTTCATACCAATAGAATCTGGTACGAAGTTTGTGCAGTTCCTAATATAAGGAGACTGAGTAATAAATCCAACATACTCAGAACCAATACCAGCAATACCTACATCAGCAGTGAATGATGTGGTAGTTGTAGCAGATACTGATACAAGTACACCTTCTAGTGGTTCGCCAACACGAGGATGACTATAAACTTTATTGTTATTATCAGACCTACATGTAAAGTCTAGACTTGCAGTTGCAAAACCAACCTGAGTAACACCTGCTTCAATACCATGGTCCTCAGGAACCGTGACAGTCATGATACCTGACTTCGGACCATAAACGGCGAAGGTAGGTGTTATCTTGGTATCCCAATCACCAACAGCAATAGCACCAGCATCAGCACTAATAAAGGTATGAATATTTTCTCTTGGTTCATGGTATGCAATCATTGCACCCGTGCTAGCAGAACCAATAAACGATAGGTTCTGAACAAAGCAACCGTTATCTACCTGGAATAGATCTTTACCATCGTTAATCGGAATAACCTGAGTATTTCTTAGATCATCACCGTCAACGGTGGTGTTTCTAGGCATACTGATTGGGTTATCTTCACGATAAACACCAGGAGATACTTTAACTAGTTGTCCTTCAACTGCAACTGATAGTGCTGACTTGATAGTTCTCTTGGACTTGGCAAGTGTTAGACCATCTCTCAGATCATCACCATCTTCAGTAACGAAGATGACATTAAACTCTGATACACCAGCACCAACCCATTGAAGTTCACCTTCCTCGGTTGCAATCAGTGTGGACTTAGCAAGACCTACACCACCAAACGAGTCAAGGAATGTACCACCAATCTGTACAAAACCATTGGAACTATCACCTGCTGGTCTTTGTACTTGGAACAAATACTCTGGTTGTGTGGTACCAATACCTACACGATCATTATTATCATCATAATAGAACTCGTCTGCACCACCAAACTTGCCGTTTGCTTTTCTATACTGTACTTGGTGTGTTAGACCAGCAGCATTAGTTTCGATCTCAGCAAGATCAGTCCACGATATAGCAGTACCAACAGAAATAAGTGCCTGTTGGTTGTTACCAGCAACATCATTGGTGTCAAATAGACGACCTTTTATCCTAGCGTCTGTTGCAACATCTAAGTCATATACTGGTTGTGTAGAACCAACACCAACCTGACCAGCAGCAACAACACCATCAAAGTTTGCAGTTCCAGCAACATCAAGAACATAACCGGGGTTAGTTTTACCAACACCGGTCCTGCTCGTATCTGCTTCTACGTGAAGGGCTTCGTCTCCAACCTGGAGACCAATGTCAACATTAAACTTCTTATTGACAGATGCCATCCCTTAAGTCACTCCTACGTTATTGGTATTTATTGTTATCAGAAGATAACCATGAAGTGGAAAGCATTGTTTTGTTTATCGCCACCGTCACTTCGAATCTGGACAGTAAACTGATTAGTGCTCCTGTCGGTAATGTAGATCATATCATCATCACCTTCTGCAGTAGCAACAACTGTAAAGTCATTGTTTCCTGGTCCATTAGATAATGTGACTCGATATGTTCCTGTGCCTGTTCTGGCAGAGCTAGCAATATTTTGACCGTATGACAAACTACCACTGTTTCCAGTAATCCTACCAAAAGCACGAATACCATAGACTGGTGCATTACCACTTTGACCAGAGATGTGCTCTGATCCTAAGAAGTTATTAGGAATGGAGATCTGACCACCAGTAACAACGATAGTAGTTCCATCACCTTCTAGTTCAGAAGGAATATCACTAATACGTGCAAGAGTATCAGAACCACCAGGAATATTGTGGTTGTTCAAACTAGATGCAGTAAGTGCACCTGTGCTCATGCTTCCAGATGATAGTGCACCGGAAATACTACCAGAAGCAGCACTGATTGCACCAGAAATGGTAGCAGAACCAGCACTAAGTGCACCAGTAATGGCAGCAGAACCAGCAGTGATTGCGTTTGTGATCGTGGCAGACAGTGCAGATAGTGCACCACTGAAGGTACCATCTACAGCAGTAATGTCACCAGTGAAGTCACCATCTACTGCATCAATATTACCACTGAAGTCACCATCATTAGCATTAACATCACCAGTGACTGTGATATTACCACCACCAGTGATATTGCTACCCACATTCAATGTAGTGCCAACGTCAACAGCACCAGTGGAGTCAAGAGTTGTTACATCTACATTTGTAAATGTGGAGATACCAGCGTTTAGATCATCAAACTTGTAACTATCACTGTATAGTGATTGTGAAACTGGAGCAAATCTTCTCCATCCTGTTGATGTCTTAACCCAACCAGCATTACTACCAGAAGTAGGAGTAACTTTGAACAGAATGTTGTTCTGACCATCAGACTCTGGAGGTGTATTCTGCGAGATGCCAACATAAACACTAGCACCAAGGTTACCACCACGGTTACCTCTTAGGAGGATGTCAATAACCTCAGTGTTACCGTTACTGTATAGGTTATTGTTAACAATCAGTTCATCTAGTTCTAGGAATGTAGCAACCTCTTCCTCTTCGATGAATGTCTCATCACCACCAAGGAACTCAACTTCACCAGTAGAAACATCGATTCTAGTCTGTCCGATGTAGTAATCACCCACATCATCCATACCAGTGTATGCAACTAGACCACCTCTAGTTTGTACTGACTGAGATAGAAGTTTCTGCTCGTCGGTTAGGATTCTATCCTGTGTCTGCGGCATTGCAGTAGAATAGTTAACTGGACCAAATCCGACATATTCAAATGTATGACCGGAACCACGGAGGATAGAATATCTTCTAGTCTCTGTAGGGATAACCTTAATCTTCTTAACAGCAACACCATTATCATGTGCAACAGCATTAGTTCCCATTGCACCACGAATAACAGTGGTGGCATTAGTATTTGAGACTCTAATAATCTCATCACCAATCAACAGGAAGTCACCCCTGTTGATCATAGAACTATCTTCTAGTGCGATGGTTGTTGATGTTGCTGTAAATCCAGAAGTGTTGAGATAAGTATGAGCACCACCATAAATGTGGACGAGTCTATCTTCGCCACGGCGTGCAATACCATCAGAATATGCACTAACTGTACCTGCCATTGCTGGAGCAGGAATGACACCAGGGAATCCAACAAAGACTGACAGTTCTTGACCAGTACCAATACGATCTTGGATGTAATGTGTGCCGTTATAGACAGCAGAATCACCAGTACAACCTTCGATAACAATAAAGTCTCCTTTATCGAATCCGAGATCTTTCTCAATGATGACTGTTGCAATACCTGTTAGGGCATCACATGCAATAGAAGTTACTCCGGTAGAAATACCAGCATGATAGACATAACCACCAGATTGTGCTACTGCATCGACTGCATCACCAGTGTAGGTAATCTCTTTGGAACTTGGAATCGCTGTGATCTTGAATAGACCATTATAGGATTCACTACCAACACCAACAATCTGAACAACATCACCGATTCTATTGTCAATCTCACTTACAGTGATACTTGCTTCAGTAGGACTACCTTGATCTGGGATACCTCTGATTGTCAGAATATCATTGATGCTGTAGTTAGAGCCATGATCAACAATCGAAACAGATGCTACCTGACCAGAAGCATTGATGGTAACATTAGCAGTAGCACCCTTACCAGCACCACCTTCTAGTTGTACGTTAAAGTAGTTCTCAGTAATACCAGAACCAGATCCTAGATTAGATCCATTCGAAGAAAGTGTGAATGCCTTAATACCATTAAGGTTGTGGTCTACCAGTGTATTGATAGTCAAATCTGTGCCACTTACACTAGCACCAGTAATACCAATACCAACACCGAGTTCTTCAATCAAGGACTCAATGTTTTCTCTAGAGGTAGAGTTCTTTGGATCACTTGGTTCTACAACACCAATATCATCTCTTTGTGCATAAGATTTAGTTGGTGCTGGATCATCAACAGGATTATCTCTATCAATCCTTGGGAACAAGTATCCAGTCTTGACAGAGAACTTGTTGTTATCTACGTTGAAAGGTGTTACCTCTGGTTGTGCAACATATCCCTTGAGTAGAAGATCATAAACACCATCTTGGATGTCCTTCTTATACTCTTGGATATCATAGGCATTGAAGATCTGGAAGTCATTATCTACCCCACGCTTCACAAAGTATGGGATGCTGGTTCTACCAGAACCAACAATAGATGCATCATTCCTTGTATATGGAGTGGTGCCAGTGATTGTAGAGATACCACCTGGATCAGTGTTGATACCAATAGTGAATGTCTTACTATCAGTAACACCTAGAACGTTAAACTTACCATTGAATCCGGTGTTATCTGTACCAGACTCATTGTTATCAGACTTTAGACGATAGACCTGTACTTGATGACCAACCTTCAGTCTATGTGGATTCTGACAAGTAACTACACCAACGTTAGAACTCCATGATGCATTGATAATAGCACCATCTGCTCTCATATCGAGTTCAGATGTTAGACTGGTATTATCATTCTGATAGTTGGTATCATCAATGATAGAACCTGTCTGCTGCAGAGTGAATCCATTCTGCGGTGGTGATGCCAATGGCGTAGACTTAGGAATAACAAGTCTAGGCATGTAGACCTTGTTTCTGTTAAGTCTGGTGTCTGGTTTTCTGGTTAGAGTTGATACTCTTGTCTTAGGAACAAGTGATCCCTGGTTAGAAACAATCGCTGCTCGTAGTGAGTTACCTGCACCAACATTGACGTACCAACCATCAGCATCAAACTGTACTGGGTGACCTGGATCACCAGCAACTTTGTCAGATACAGCAGAAATAATCCTTAGACTGCCACCAATGTTGTTGATACCAACAAGGCTAGCATTAGACAATGCATTAGTCTCAGTGGTTGCAATCCTGATCTGGTCTGCATTTAGAGAATCAGTAATGGCATAGTACAGTCTATTGTGATCTAGACCATCAGGGAGAGAACCATCATCAGAGATGATTCTGATCGACTCACCTGGCAAGAAACTATGTTCTTCCTGTAGAGTAAATGTATTACCTGTGATAGAGTTGATGCCAGATGTTCTACCAACTTTGATCTCTTTAACAGCAGATACTCTGCGGTCTGGATCATTGAAAGGAACCGGCATTAGAATGTCGGCATCATAAACAAGACTCTCGATGTTGACCGAGATCTTATCACCAACCTTAGCACCTAGTTTATACTTATTGATGGTGGTTTCTGGAACATTGGTGATCTGTTCAAACCCATCAATGTATAGTTTAGTGTCTGTGCTTGCAGTAGCAGTTTTTACTGTGGCAATAGACTTAAAGTTGATCGTCTGATCATTCTTACTGATACGCTCAGGTGGTTTAATCGATGTGATATATGCAGTATCATCCTTAGTAAATGCTTCAGGACGGAAACCATCAGACTCAAACGATTTAGCACCAAAGTTAGAGTTAGAGTTGGTGATAGACATATCACCACCTGCCTCAGACAGGAAGTGCTGAGCATATCCGATAGCGAATACCGAAACTGCCTGAATGATGGCGTTGTTTGCAACACGGACGTGGAAGTTCTCCCAGTCGGGTTTGTGACGCGCTAAACTGTCCGTGTGTAGGGATACACTAGTACCTAGGGTTGCTTGATCCTCCCAGACGCCTGTAGTGGGGTTATACTTAACGTATGCGTCGTCATCCTTGTTCAGGGAGACACCAGTGAACTGGGCAACAACCATGGACTTAAATCCAGTTGCCTTGTCACCATCACAATCCATGCCGCTAAGACCGAATACAGATCTTACCGAACAGTTGAAAATATATGGAGAAGCAGACTGAACACTATCACTTTCAATCGTTACAAATGCTTGCTTACCTACAAGACTTGGAGTTGATGTAGATACTGGTGGATTGGATAGTGCGTATGTAAACTTAGTTGAGGAAGGAACAGATGTAACGAGGAAACTTCCATCATACTCCGCATTATCAACACCAAAGATAAGAATAGGTGTCGCTACTTCTAGTTGGTGTGGAGTGCTAGTTTCTACCGTAACGATAGAAGTTGCAGTAGGATCTGTTGGGTTCAATCCAGAGTATAGATCGGTGATCTGGATGTCACCAATCTGGGAGATAGCACCAACGATTCTACATTCGTCGATGGTCTTCTCAAAGTCTGTATTTGCAGGATAGTTTGGTAGTGCACGACCAGAACTTGCACCATAAGCTTGAGTAAGCTTATAGTAATACATGTCTAGGTCAGTATTACCCTTACCTGTGATTTCATTGACACCATCAGCATACCTGAAGCAGGTTAGTTTGTGGTGTGAGAAGTCTGGTTTGAATGTGCTTACAGTATAATCCTTGTAAACACGATCGTTAGGATCTCCATCAAAGAATGTAAATCCAAAGAACCAACATGCACCAGTAACACGGAAGATCGTGCTAGGTTTGATGCTATCATTCAGTGGGTTTGGAACAAACTTAGGACGGATCTTTGTCTTTCTTAGATCCTGACCAACGATGGATGTACCACGAGGCAGAATAACACCACCATCAACAGAGTTGAAGTGATGTAATACATTATTTGGATTATTGATATCAAAGTTAGTACCAGCAGAAAACTGGTCAATGGTTTTTACCGTACCATTTACGTCAGTAATATTTCCACTTGTGTCGATTGCATAACCTGGACGGTTATCAATGTAGTGCACACCTGGAGACACCAGGATTGTAGTTTTGTCAAATTTATCGTTATCTTTACCAATCTGGTACGAAAATCTCGCAGACTCGATCAGCGCACGCTGAATCGTCTTGAAAGGACGTGCTCTGGAGTTACCAGTATTACTAATATCGTCGGTTGCATCTAGTTCAAGGGGGTTGACATAGATGACATTTCCTTGAACATTCTTGAGAAAGTTCTCTAGTCTACTCAGCGGCATAGCCTATAAATACCAACACCTATTTCAATGTATTTATACCATGGCTATTGGTCCGAAGACTGAAGCACTGATTGAAACTTACCGCGAAGATATTAAAAATAAGCGTACTAATATTGAACAGATCAATGAGACCAAGAAGGGATATGATGTCAAAGATAGTGAAGGAAACTCCCTTGCCAGGATTGAAAATTTAGACGTTGTAATCGATAGATATAGTCCAGCAACTAAAGGTCTTGACACAGAAGTTCTAAGAATCAACGGACTGATTCAAGATCTTCAAACACAGATTTTAAATGTATACACTGGTGCAGCAGCAGTTGGATGTGCAACGTATGCTGGCGATGATGAAACACCAGTGGTTGTGATTGTGCAGGATCAAGTTAGAAGATATAACTGGTCTTTCTCTGGTGATAATCCGTTCGCAGAATCAAACAGTGTGATGACAAGTAGTCACATTGGTATGGGAACATACACGGGTATTACTACCACTGGAATCGGAACATTCTATTTTCTTAGAACAACCGGATTGGGTGATGATGAGAACACTGAATGCTCTGGATATGCATCATCAGTCACCTCATTGGAATCACAAATCGTGACATTGAGAGCACAAAGAGATCCTATCCAACAGGCAGTCAATAACCTGAAGCAAGATCGTGCTGAATATGAACTTCAACGATATGGATATGATAACGCTATTAGTCAGTTAAATGAAGAGATTGATGAGAAAGAACAAGCAATCGTAGACTTACAAAACTCTGACTATACTGGTTTTTACTTGGAGTGATCTTCTTCCACTTTAGGTGGGATCATAGGATCTTTTTCGCCACGTACAATGGCACAAGCTCTGACGTAGAAGTAGGAATCAGTTTTATCCGCATTTTCCAATGCTTCCTTTACTCTTTGCCAGTTCTCTATAGTATGCTTGTCCATTAGAGTTACTAGAAGTGACTAGTAACTATTTACGCTTTGGGTTTCTCTTGCGTTTTAGTTTATGTTTTGGATCCCAGTCAAACTTGGTAGCATCATCAGACATAGCTTTACACCGTCTGACATGAGACCCGAACTCGATCCTATTGTGGGAGATATGACCGCACAGAGGACAACGTATTTGTTTTTTTGGTTCCTCAGATCCCCGAGACATAGACGACCTCTGTGCTATCTTCGTTGTCACGAACAACCTCCAGTACGCTCATGAACTGATCAATAGTATCACAAAGGATCTCACGACAAGACCCTTTGTCACCGTACATGGCAAAGGTACGGCTCAAAATGTCCACCTCAATCAGATTGACTGTTTCTTCTTGCTTTGGACGACGCATTAGGGGTGCTTGCCTTGGAAGTATTTATTTTAGCAGGTGCTGGTTCAGGAGTCAAGCTCTCAGCAGTAACGGTGTAGTATGCTCTCAGAGACCCGCCAGCACCGCTACGGATGATGGCACGGGTTCCCCACTCAATACGGTCCACATACAGTTCCTGCGCCGTTCCCACCGCAGTCAACTGGACATTGATAGTCTCAACCTTGATCTTGCCTTTCCATTCTTCAGGAAACTCAATGATGCCGTCTACTGTGACGACTCCAGACGCTGTAAGCATGATTCTAAATGTTCAATACGTGTGTTTTGTTCTTTGATTGCTTCGACTAAGAGTGCTACAAGGTTTTCGTACTTGACACCCTTGACTTCCATACGTTTGCCGTCGTTTCCGTCAATCGTACTATCTATAACAACTTCAGGAACGACTTTTTCGACTTCTTGTGCAATGAAACCTATTTGTGTGCCTGGATAGTTGCGTTTTTGATCCCAGTGTGTCCAATCAAAAGTAACACCCTGGAGTGCCAATACTTTACTCAGAGAACTGGTAAGAGGTTTGACATTAGTCTTCAGTCTAGCATCAGAATGACTGTGTAGAAATGCTAGTGGTGTGCCGTTAAACTTCCAGAAACCTACCAGATCACCTGATGGCGATGGAAGTGTTTGTTTCAGTGCTGCTGTAGTGTTCTTAGGTTCTGCTGCTGTCTTACCACCTACCTCAACTGCCTTGCCAACACGACTGAACAAACCAATCATGTTCTTGATACCAATCGCATTCCATAAACCAGTGTTATTAGAAACACCGAAGAAGTTGCTCAGACCAAGGTTATTCATATAACCGGTGTGCTGTGTGCCACCAGTTACATCTAGACCAAGTGTTGGAATACCTGGAGAAAATGGTGGAATAGCAGGACCGATATTTACAACAGCACGGGCAAATCCGATGTTAGTGGGAGCACCAAAAAATGCTGTACCTGATACTGCTAACGTGCCATCAAATGGGATCTTACCATTCAATGTCAGTAGAGACTGATCAGTCTTGAGTGGAATGGTGGGACCAATGTATACTTTTTGTGAAGAAATCTCTGGTGCTTCCATTATACTCCTAATACGATGTTGCTGATTAGACTTTCAACCAGATCGTTGACACTTGTGGGGATCAACTTAGTTTTTTTCTCAAAGATAACAACAGGAGAACCTGATAGGATATTCCATCCTGTTGAGTGTGATAGTAAGGTTTGAGATGCCGTTGTTGTCACATTGGTTCCAATAAGAACTAGATTATTATCTGCATCCAAACGGATGTTCTTCTTGGAGTTCATAACAATACCGTTATCAGCAGATGTCGTCTCCATTACAATAGAGTCTGCCTTTACGCTAAACTTACCTCCACAGTTGATATTAAGATCCCCATCGGAATAGATGTTGAGTGGACCCTCACCCTGTGTAATGATGTTAGATCCTTTCTTGTTACTTACTGCACGCAGTTCCCATCCACCATCTTCGAAAATGCGAAGACTGGAACCAGATCCACCAGCAAGTTGAACATGCTTTCTTCTGTTAGTCTTTAGATCCTTATTGTCAACTCCAATATGGAGAAAACCTGCTTCAGGATCACTTATAGTTACTGGTACTTTGTCTGTCATCTAGCAACACAATCCACGACACGAATCAACTTAGCATTAGAAGGTATTGTTCTCTTCTTAACCTTGCTTACACGGGTAAACTTCAATACTGGTCTGATGAATGCACCATTACCAGTTGACGTATTTATCGTTAGATCTGGGATGGTATCTATACCAAATCCACCAGACTTGACTGTACCACCAACGATTTCACCATCTTCTGTCAACACTGGTGCAATCACGATAGGTTCTCCATCAGGACCAGTTCCTGTAATAGTATCACCATCACTATATCCAGTACCAGGAGAGATAACTGAAATATCATCTACCTCACCAATCGTATCATTACCATCAGTGTCAGAAGATCCACCAGTAGATTCCTCTGGTAGTTGAGTACCTGGAGCTGGTAGATAACCATTACCAGGGTCATCAATAATGATATTAACTACCCTTCCATCTTCCACTACAGGTGTTGCTGTAGCACCCCTACCATTTCCACAAGAGTCAACAATCGATACGAATGGGTTACTACTATAACCCACACCAAAGTCTGTCATATCAACACCGACAACATTACCGAAACTATTAACAACGGCGTTTGCAGCAGCACCTAGACCACCACCACCGAAGATCTCGATAGTTGGTGGTCCACATTCCAATACATATGGGTTACATCCACCAGCAAGTGCCTGTGCTGCTTCACCACCAGCTGCAATATCTGCTTCAGATTCACCAAACCAACTGCCGATAGTATTTTGAACGTCCTCGTTAAGGTTTGATAGTTTACCTGATGCATTAAGTGCATTCTGGAAGTTTGCAACATCCTTTTTAACTGGTCCGAAGTTAGTTGCCCAGTCATATGGTTCTGGTGGACAGATGTCACCTTCACAAGACAAGATCTTGAGTCCTGCCTGTGCATATCCTACTGCCTTATCAACATAACTCATAAACGTTCCAATACCACCAACAATATCATTGATTGCACCCATGGCAGGACCAATCGCTTTTAGAATCTGGTTAGTGATATTGTTGATCAAACCACCGATGAATCCTTCTGCAGCACATAGTGGTAGGTTTGCAAACTTGCCGATCATCTGTGTAAGGAAGTCGGAAACAAAGTTTGTAATGCCTTTGATTATATTCTCGATCACACAAAAGATAGTATCAACCGCCTTCTTGATAGCAATATCTTTGAGGAAACTTTCTGGTACTAGGAAGTCAATGATACTCTCAACAATCTTATAGATCTCTTCAAACAAAAACTTACGAGCAAGTCTAAACAAACTTGCAAATGCTCCAGAGATAATACTAGATGCTTGTCGGATTAGTGCAGGAATATCTGAAATAAGTCCTAGAACTGGATCAATATAACCAGATTTAAACTCTTTGAGTCCGTTAGTAACCTCAACAAATGATGCAAGAACTCTTGCAACATCGGACATGAATCCCTGTCCTGCCTTACATTCCTTGGCAACCGAGACTACAATCGGTTTCTCATCCTGAACTGACTGTCTTGATTCTCCACCGTCAGGAGTTTCACCTCTTTGTGGTCGTGTGACCCCGTTGTTTCTTGTTTTACCACCGTCTGTTCTACTATTTCCAGCACTAAGTCTTAAAGTCTCCGGATTATCAATAGGTTTAAAGAACGATCCACCTTTCTTAAGAACTTCTTCCCAAGCAACTGCATTCTCTTCATTCTGACCACTAAACAATGAACCCCAAATGATTGGGATCTGACCATCCTCACCGTCTAACCAAAATCCTACTACAGTTTCACCACCACGAAGGGCAAAACTTGTACCACCAAACTGCTTACCACTTCCAAATACTGATGGTGTAAGGAAGTGTGCCCAAGGCAACTCCTCGTCTTTTACTTCTATACCAGGAGGATGTGCTCCCAAGATACGAACCTTTGCACGATATCCATACTTAATACTAAATCACGCCAAGATTCATCAGTGGTTACTTGACCAATAAACCACTGAAGTCCGTCTTTTCCTACAAAATTTACCTTGGGAAACGTTTGATCAAGCATCGCGTTCTTGGGAAGTCTTCCAGAAGTATTCTGATTGATCGCCTAGACCATCTTGTCTATGCCCAGACTCAACCTCATAGATTCTGGTAGATACCTTGAAGTCAGGCATCTTAGGTTCTGCTGGTGTCAAACTATTGTCATAGATTCGCATCCTATTGTTAGGATACAAAGCAAACTGACCATTCTCTAGTTCGATTAGGTTGTGTGACTTGTGTTCTGCTGGTGTTTCAGCAGTGCTATAGTCAATCACATCCGGATCATGATGATAGTTATCTAGGGTACAGATGTATGTGCCCTTAATATGACCAAAATCCCTAGTATATATCTCGTAATTAGCAGAACCTGTGATTTGTTTGGTGATTGCCGTTACACCATAGTCCATACAGTTCCAGAACTGTAGGTTAGGTAGATCTAGATCAGGACTAGGTAACTCTGGTTTAGAAACAAACGCACTGATTGGTAGTTTATCATACATTGCCGCATACTCAGGCAAGTATGTCTCAAAATAAAAAGCACGTCCGGGTACAGACTTTGCCGTAACCCAGACGCCTTCCACAAACTCTCCGTGTCCGTCTTGGTGATCTCTCAAATACTCCTTGCGGACATAAACGTGTTCACTGG
>MDSZ01269417.1_pt1 | contig 12705 bp, 12 predicted proteins | sample 811201 | NCBI WGS metagenome assembly MDSZ01 (sample SAMN05326647, study PRJNA326480) | marine metagenome | isolation source: seawater | place: Indian Ocean: North | collected 2010
AGCATATCAAGAAAAAAAAGTAGGTATTATTGACGGGAAAATAAGTGTTGGAGGTTATTTAGTCAACAATGGCGAGTTAGTTATTAATCCACCCAAATATGATTCAGAAAGATGTACGATATTATCAGAAAACGGAACTCCCTGTGCATTTGAATGGAGTTTACTGGCCTTGGAAGGTGATGTTAGAAAAACAGATAATACTACAGTTACTTTACTACTTGGACCAACTGGAATTAATGTTGAAGTAAATAGAGAAATGCAATCTAGTATAGGATTAATCATCATAATGTTATTGATAATTAGTTTGTTTTTGTGGTTTTCACTAAGAAGGAAAACAGATGTACTTTTGGTAATGTTTGCTTTAGGATTATCTTTAATTTGGATGCAAGGTTTCATTGGATGGATAGCATCAATTGGTAATTTTATAGGTTTTTCATTTATTTTCAGATCACAATTTTCAAATTTATTGCCAATATTGATTATTGCTTTAGGTATTGATGATTCTTTACATGTCCTTCATAGATATAAAGAAGAACGAAGGAATGGTAAAGATATCAAAGAATCTACGACAATTACTTTAGATAGAGTAGGAAGGGCAATTTTACTTACTTCATTAACAACAATAGTCGCATTTGGATCAAATCTAATTTCAGGAATACCCGCCCTTAGAAGTTTTGGAATTGAAGCTGCAGCAGGAGTATTCTCAGCATTTTTATTGACTGGAATTTGGATACCTTTAGTTAGATTAAGTGTTGATGAATATTTATCTAAAATTGATAAATTGAAAGATGAGAGAAAATTAAGTAGCGATGGGGTTGGAGAGTTATTAAATAAATTTACAATAGTTATGACTAAGGGTAAAAGGCCCGTGATGATATTATTATTGGCATTTTTGATTACAATTCCATCTTACATAGGAATGAACTCATTAGAAGGAGATTTTGAAGTTGATGATATGTTAGATCCAAAATCAGATTTTTCTGCTGGAGTATTATTGGTGCAAGAAAGGTTTCCAACAGAGGGAGAGCAAGCTGCCCTACTTATTGAAGGAGACATGCTTCACCCAGGAGTATTAGGTGGAATATCTGAATTTAGAGAAAATATCAATACAATGGGGCCAGATGGGGAAATTGCAGATAAAATAGGAAGAGATGCAAGTAATGATGCAGATCTAAATGCAATAGATGAAATTGTAGTTGGCGCATTGGCTTCAATGTTATTTAATATCACTCCATTTGAAGAAGTAGGTTGGAATACTAGTGCTATAGAAAATGGGGTGGGTTGCTCAAGTTTAAATTTATCAGATGATGAAGGATTAATTTATCTTCAAAATTTGTTACCTTCAGAAATGGAATTAGATCCTCTTCAAGTTGCAAGCAATCCCAAATTATTGAATTTCAACTATCCTGATTTTAGAGATAGGGGGTGTATTGCATTTTTTTATGGCTTTACTTATTTGTACGGAGTTCCAGAAAGCAGTGCTACTGGAGCAGCAATACCTAAATCGGTTGTAGAATTATATATTCATCCAAGTGATGATTTAGATCCTTTAAGGCCATGGTTGTCAACTTCAGGAGATGAGCCAAAATATACTCATATGGTGATGAGATATGGAATACGTCAAGCAGAAAAATTTCCTGCAGTAATATTATTTCTTGATGAATTAATGAGAGATGCAAGTCCATTTACTAATCTAAGCAAGGAAAATGGTAAACATACAAACTTAGAAGATGCATTCCTTGATGACCAATACCCAATTAGTTGGATAATACCTTGTGGTGAACCAGTATCTAGGGCAGTAGCATCGGAGGAATTTGAAGGAGAATTCCAAAGATCATTATTTTTAGGTATATTTCTTGTTTTAGGTACTCTTTGGATTGGTTTCCGTTCATTTAAACAATCAATGTTAACTACAATTCCCATTATTCTTGTAGTTATTTGGTTATACGGATTTATTTACCTAATGGGAGATAGTTTGAATGTAATTACTTTAGTAATTTCATCACTATCTTTAGGAGTCGGTATTGACTATTGTATTCATGTTACGGAAAGATATAGAGAAGAGAAGAAAAAGCATCAATCTTCTAGTGCTTCTTCATGTTTACAAACTGTAGCAAGTACTTCAGGAATTGCTTTATTTGGAGCAGCAGCGTCAGATATTATGGGATTTTTAGTGATTACATTATCACCAATGGGAGTGTTTAATTTGTTTGGTTTTTATTCAGCGGCGATGATTGGTTTATCATTGATAGCGGCATTACTAATCACTACTGCAGCAATTTGTGTACTTGACAACTCAAAAGAAGAGGAAGAATAATTTTTAGATGTTGGAAATCATTAATACTATGTCATATTGGGAATCATGTTCTTGTACGGGTTTGCCCGGCTAGAATGCGTTGGTGATTAAATGGAGAAGGATGATGATGAGGATTGGACTAGTTATTCTTCAGCGCAATATGGTATTGGGGATAATTCGTGGGATGAAGACTTAGAAGATGAAGATAAAGTAGATTTAGAAGACTTTGATTTCATTGAAGAAAACTTTGAAATCACACCAGCCCCTTCAAAAAGTGGACAGACTCACTTAGTTCGTCTTGGTTGTTGTAATCATTGTATTGGAAGAGTAGGTGGTGTTTCATTAGTAAACAAGACACTTTTTGAAGCTGGCAAGGAAATAAGAGATGAAGTTTTGAAAAGTGAACCACAATTAAACGAAACAGGAATAGATATTTGTCCTATGTGCGAAGATTTGTTTGATGACATTGATCTTATTACATCAAGATTAGCAGCATCGCTAAATGATTATGAATTTTCAAGGTTACAATTAGGCTTTCAATTGCCTTCAGATTTAATAGAATCAGAAGAACATATTAGGATAAGTTTTGGAGCAAGTAGAAGTCATGCATTGAAACAAAGTTTATCTTTAGAAATTTCTACAAAAATTAGAATGTTAATTGGCAATATAGAAATTGTTAATGAAAATCCAGAGATACTTGCATTAGTTGATTGTTTAACATTGTCTGTAAAAATTGAATGCCGTTCATTGTATCTTTACACAAGATATTGTAAATTTGAAAGAGGTTTGCCACAAACACATTGGAGTTGTAGAACTTGTAAGGGAAGGGGATGTGAAAAATGTGATGACACTGGATTACAATATTCTCAATCAGTACAATCGTTAATTGCAGATCCTTTGTTGAAAATATTTTCTGCAGAATCTCATTCCACTCACTCAATGGGTAGAGAAGATATTGATGTAAGATGTTTAGGTAATGGCCGTCCAACAGTTATAGAATTAAAGAATCCTAAAAAACGCAATGCTGACCTTGAGAAGTTAACTAAATTAGTGAATAAATCAGCATCTGGAAAAGTTGAAATTAAAAAATTAAGAAATTCCAATAAGTCTGAAGTAGTCAGAGTTAAAGATGCTGCAGCAGATAAATCATATCATATATGCTTTAAATTAATCAATGAATTAGATGATGATGGTAATGAAATTGAGAATCATTTATCAGATGAAGAAATTATTGAAAAAATTTCAGAACTCAATGGTGCAGAATTAAATCAAAGAACACCAAAAAGAGTTTCTCATCGTAGAGCTGATAAAATAAGAAAGAGAAAAGTCATTGAACTTTATGATATTAAAGTAAATAATGAACTTGTAGAATTTAAATTAAGGGCTCAGTCAGGCACTTATATCAAAGAAATGGTTACTTCAGATAGCGGAAGAACCGTCCCCTCAGTTGCAGAATTACTAAATTTAAAGTGTGAAGTAGAGTGGTTAGATGTTCTTGACATCCATTCTGATTAGGCGATTGACTTATTACAGGTAGTCAAGTGGCCGCAACGCACCAGTTTATGGAAGAGGGGTTAAACATGAAGAGGTCCAAAGGTCAACGTCAAGGTACAAGGTTTATTGCAAGTCGTAGTAAGACAGAGCGTAGTAGATTGAATATTGATAGAATTATACATGAATATTCTGAAGGAGATAGAGTTGCAATTGTTATTGATGGTGGCCAACAAAAAGGAATGCCAAACCGTAGATTTCAAGGAAAAACAGGCGTAATTTCAGGTAAGCAAGGTGCAGCTTGGGTTGTTACGATTAAAGATGGTAATAAAACAAAAACAGTGGTTGCTCGTCCAGAGCACCTTAGAAATGTAGAGTAGGATGTGAAGTAAATGACAAATGAAGATTATAGCGATTACGCATTAGTAAGAGACGCATTAATTGAAACACAAAAACGTAGAGGTTTCTTAACTTTTGAACAAAAAATGGCATTACAACATGCTGAATGGTCTGCGAGTGACCAACGTAACGGTTACAAAACAGAATCAAAAGTATTTCAAGAAATGGTTAAATTATTATTAGAGATTGAGGGCATATCAAAATATCCAGAAATAGCTGCTAAATTAGCAGAAGTTATGCCTCTAAATAATGATGAAGTTAGAGCAATACTTGCAAGTCGTAGAATTTCATTAGAATCCTCAGAAATTGAGACGATACTTGAAATTATCAAACAGAATATTGGTGCAGTTTGAGTAACGTGTACACATCTAGACAATTAGTAGATCTTTTATTGTCTACACATTTTTCAAATAAAGACCTCGGTCAGAATTTTATCATTGATGACTCGATTATAGATTACATTGGCGATTTAGCTGAATTAAGTAATCAAAAAGTAGAACGTAAAATCTTGGAAATTGGATTAGGTCCTGGTGCTTTAACTCAAAAATTATTAGAATATGATCATCAAGTTGTTGGAATTGAAATTGACCATTTAATCTGTGAACATATAAGGCATGTTTTTGAAAAAGAGATAGAATCTAAAAAGTTGATATTAATTGAAGGAGATGCATTAAAAATTGATTGGCCTAAAGGAATAACAGATATTATTGCAAACATACCTTATCAAATTTCAAGTCCATTGTTAGAAAAAATAACACAAATTTGTAAATCTGAAGAAGGTCCTAGTAAATGTGTATTTATGTTTCAAGAAGAATTTGCAAAAAGAATATGTGCTGACAATTCATTTAATCGAGGTCCATTGTGGATTACAACTTCATTAGATTGGGAAGTAAAACTTGGAAAGAAAATATCACCTTCTTGCTTCAAACCTCAACCAAAAATTGATAGTAGAATTGTGAGTTTTACTAGAAGAGATTTATTAAATTCAGATAAAATTACTGAACTATTAAAATCAAAGAATTTAGAAATACCCAATTCTAGATTAATTCGTGCAATTTCTTCTACAAGTTTTAATCAACGTAGGAAAAAAATAAGAAACACATTGAAAAGACAACCATCAAAATTAAAAATTAAGAATGGATATGACCCTAAAACATGGGAAAATATAGTAAATAAGGCATTTTTAATGATGGGTGATGATTTTTCAAATTATCGCCCAGAACAATTATCTTTAGAAAATTGGATTGAATTTTCAGCGCAAATTGAGTATTATAGAAAAGAATTGTAAGCACTGAGTTAACATATGACCGACTTTTCGGGCTGACACAGGGGGGGAGCAAGAGTGGCAAAGAAAGACACCTATCTGGCATTATTACGTAGGGGGATTGATGAAACAACATCAATGACTTTAGCTGATGCTGGATTAAAAATTGGAGATTTAAAAAAGATCACTATTGAAACATTAACTGATAATTATGGTTTAAAGAAGAAGGTTGCAGAATCAGTATTAGCTGTAATCTCTGCTGAACCATCAACACAAGGAAGACAGAGATATTTGTCCAAAGTATTAACCTCTGATAAAAAGAAGATGGACAAAATTGAAGAAGAACGATTTAAACGTCAACAAAAGGATATTTTAGCAGATTTAGAAGAAGAAATGGAAAGACTAAAATTAGCTAAGGTAGAAAAATACCGAGCAGATAAAATTGTAATGAATAGATTAGGTAAAACATGTGAACTATTAATAAAATTAGCAAACAATTTAGATGATGAAACTAAAGACGATCAAAAGGTAAAACTTAGAGATCAATTTGAAACAAGAAATATGGAAGCCGCTAGAGATTGGGAATTATTAGCATTAGATGGGCTTCCTCAAGACATTGTAGACTTTAGAAGGAAGAGGATTCCAGTAATGATTTTACATGAATGTCCAAATTGTGGAGATGAATTAGATCCAAGAAGCTCAAGAAATATGGATGACTTAGATGGCTGGTCTTTTATTTGTTATGAATGTGAAGAAATATTTGAAGCAAAATTATCAGATGTAGTTCAAAGAAGAATTACTAATGGAAATAAAATAAAAATCATTGAGGGTAAAGCACCTAGAGATGTAGTACCTCCTAAGCCAGCAGCTTCCAATTATGAGTCTATTGAGCAATTAATACAAAGAGACCTTGAAAGAACAGGTGCAACTGCAGATGCAATGGCTGAGGCAGCAAAAGCAAGTACAATGAGTGCTGGATTAATGTCAATTAATGATTGGATAGATCAAACACTTGCTGCCAAACAATATATTCAAGCACAAGAAGATAGAGAAGACTTCATCTTAAGAACTGGTGCTGGTGCAACTAAATTCAATAAATGGATGAAGAAGGCAGGATTATATTTCAATAAACAAACTGGCCGTTGGACTCATTATGAAGACCGTTGAGGGCAATATATGCAAGAAGAGGAGACGTCTCTTTCAGGAGTAATACGTTTTTTCCGTGGAAGTCAATTACTTGGTTTGATTAAGCATAATGGAAAAGAAACGATTTCAGAATTATCTGATTTATGTGATGTAAATATCCCAACTAATTGCACTTCTGGTACATGTGGTACATGCATGGTAACTCTTAATTCAGGTATTGTAACGTTGCCTGAAGAATTGCCTCCTGGTTTAGATTCGGATTTAATTGAAAACATGGCAAGATTGTCTTGTATTGGTATCCCTTCGGGTGATGTTGATATTGAAGTACGCCCACCGTTGTAGTAGGCGAACTAATGGTTGAAACATTTAGTTGGGGGATGACTGAATTATTATTGATATGTTTTAATCTAGTTGCATTATTTATTGGATATCGATTTTTGTTTACAAGAGTTAGGGCAAAAATGCGCACAGTAGAAGAGAGACACAGAGATAATGCAGGTTCTAGATCATTATTTGCATCTACTTTTGATGAAAGTGAATGACAGCCATTATTATTTTCTTGGCTTCTCTCCGCAAAACATGTCTGAGCGTAAGATGGTCAAAGTTAGAACTCAGATAGAATCAATATTATCAAAATGGAGAGATAGTCATGAAGATAAAAAATTAGAACAAAGGCTCTTTCAAAGTTTAGATATTAATAGTAATTTAGAAGTTTTGTTAAAAATAAGGCCTAGAAGTTCTCATTGTGCTGAAACATTATTGAATTTATATGATTTGAAAAAACATCTTGAAAACAAAACATCAGCGATAAAAATAACTTTTGAAATAATAGGAATTCCCGAAGCAAATCGTTGGACTAATGCTTTAAATTACGAAGATTAGTTTATTCAGAACTAGATTTTTCTCTATATTTTTGTATTCTTAACGGTAGGTTAATTGCAAATAAACTTCCGACTATACCAAACACAATAAGACTACCAATTGCAACCCCATAAACACTAATTAATTCAACACTATTTTCCATTCTTAATGCAGTTTCCGACGAAAACCAGCCAATAAAAAATGGTATGATTGTATTGATTGAAAGCACTAAAGCCGCTAATACCGCAGCTACTGTAGGATTGATAAAGATACTACGGTAGTATTTCTTTACAATACTTTTTACATTCATAACATATACTTCATTTGTTTTAATACTTGTATCAAGCATACTAAATCTAATTACAGAATTTGTAAGTTCTAGATACATAACTAAACTTACAGCATACAGAACCACGAGTAGCATTTCCATCCATGTGTTTTCATCTAAATTGAATACATTTCCTTCTCCACTACCCCATGCAAGAGTGACTTGACTTGATGCAAACCTTAATCCAAAAAATATGAACAATAAATAAGATGCAAGCATCCATCTTGGATCTCTTGCTTTAATTGAATAAACCCCAATTAGCCCTGCTGCGGTTAATACAAGTAAATGCATTATGTTTGTAAAGACTCCAGTTCCAAGTATTGTTTGCCATATTGTACCACTTGATGGAGTTGTCAAAAATGTAAGGAATGTAAGTATGAATAATACACCATAGGCAGAAAGTTGTAAATTTTTAACCATTTTATCAGCAGGTAAAAATTTCACTCTTGGTACAATTGGTCCACCCAATAAACTTTCAACGAAAGAAGGAACTTGAACTTCTGGAATAGCATCTTTCGGGATTTCAGTTCCTAGTTTCATAGATCCTGCTGCTTTTTTCCTGCTAGGTGCAGCAGCCCTTACAGTCTTTCCATCGTAAAGATGAGCAGTAGTACTGTTTTGATTCGGATTTGGAATTTGTGGCATAATTTTATTTCCCGCAGTCATTTTTTCACCTCAAAATCCTCTTGCGCCAGCAAGTGCTGTTGATAGTAACATATCAGGTTCCCAATCACAAATAAATACACCCATTGAACGTAACTCTGAGATTAAAACATCTCTTTCTGTTTTCAAAACTTCATATCCAACAGAATCTAACCTTCTTGCATCAAATTCAAATTCTAAACTAGATGGAGAGAGTACAGTAACATCAAAATTTCTTGCTCTCATGTCTCTTAACGCATTTACTATAGTAGGATCTGATTCTAGGTTAGAAAGTACGATAATTGGGCTTCCTTTGTTAATATGAGGTAGTATTCTATTGACAACCACTTGTAAAGGCACTTCACCTCTTGCCATTGCACCTGCCAATTTTGTTAAAATCACATAAAGTTGTTTTTTACCTGTGTCTCTGTCTACACTTACAATTTCATCGCCATATACGACAACACCTACAGAATCTCTTCTAGATAAGAAATATTTTGCAAGGCTAGCAGCAGCTCTAGTAGAATAAACCAATGCATTTCTACTAACTGGGCCAGTTTCTGCAACAGATCTGCTATCAACGATTAAAATAATATCACTTACAGCATCCCTCTCTCTTTCATTAATCATTAATTTTCCAGATCTTGCATATGCTTTCCAATTAATTGATCTGAATTCATCACCTTGGAAATATTCTCTTAATGAATAGAATTCAGAACCAGGGCCTGGCTGTCTAATGTTTACAGCACCAGTAAATATTTTTGGAACTTTACTTTTAACAAATGTATCTTTCAAATCCTCCATCTTTGGAAATACTAGAAAATCATCATATATTTGCACTTCTTTTTCTTTATGGAACATTCCAAATGTATCTTGCATTCTAATAGAAACAGGACCAATAGTATAGAAACCACGTAATGGTGTTTCAATTGTATATTCGATAAAAGTCTCTCTTCTTGGTCCTAATTCCATGATGATGTAGTTCGCACCTTCTTTAATCCTCATTACTTCTGGAACTCTATCTCTGACTTCTACAATTTTAGACAAAGAACTTTTATTTTGTACTCTTAAAGTTACTTTCACTTCTCCATCTTCAAATAATCTTGCAGAAGATAATTTTCTCATTGCCACTATATTTGAAAATGCAATCCCTTCTTCTCCATCCCATTCATTCGAACGTTTTCCACTAGCAGCAACATCAGCATGACCACTAAATAATGCTGCATAAGTTAAGAAAACAAAGATTACTACTGCAACAGAAACTAATTGTTGATTTCTTAATGTCAAACCAAGAAGGTACATTGCAAGTGCAAGACTTGCAAACATTGCAGACTTGCGACTCCATGCCATTACTCATACCTCATAGTAAATCTAAATGATTCAAACAGTAGGTACTGGAACTTCTCTAAGGATTGTTTGAACTACTTCACTTGGCTCAAGGCCTTTAATTTGATGTTCTGGTTTCAAAATTATTCTGTGAGATATTGCAAGAGTTGCTACCGCTTTAATGTCGTCTGGAGTTACAAAGTCTCTTCCACGCATTGCAGCTGCAGCACGAGCAGTTTTCAGTAGTGCTTGGGAACCTCTAGGTGAAGAACCAACAAGAACACGAGGGTCTTCACGAGTTCTAGATACAAGTTCTACCATATACATTCTTAGTGCAGGATCAAGATATACATCTTCACATGCTTGTTGCATTGCAATAACTCTTTGTGGGTCTGTAATAACTTCTACATCAACTCCATCCTTTTTCCTTGTAATACGTCTTGAAAGAATTTCATCTTCATCTGCACGGTCAGGGTATCCAACACTCATCTTAAACATGAAACGATCAAGTTGAGCTTCTGGAAGTGGATAAGTACCTTCTTGCTCTACAGGGTTTTGTGTAGCCATTACAATAAATGGAGCAGGTAATTTATGTGTCACAGTACCGATAGTAACTTGTTTTTCTTGCATAGCTTCTAGCAAAGCAGCCTGTGTTTTTGGTGGAGCACGATTAATCTCATCAGCTAATAATAGATTACAGAAAATTGGACCTGGTTTAAACGTAAACTCACCCTTTTTAGCGTCGTAAATATTTGTACCTGTAATATCAGCAGGAAGCAAATCTGGCGTAAATTGTACACGCTTAAAGTCACATCCTAAAGCATCAGCAAAGGTATTTGTCATTAATGTTTTAGCCAAACCAGGATAATCTTCGAAAAGTAGATTCCCGTTTGAAAGAATATTAATCATAACATTGTCAATAACGTGTGATTTACCGATAATTACTTTCTGTACTTCAGCAGAAAGTGCTTGTGAAATTGCTCCTACTGCTTTCAATCGTTCTCTTACTTCGGGACTGCTTTGATGCTTTGGTTGAGCAGCTACTGGTGCAGCTGGTGCAGCTGGCGCTGCAGGTGTTGGCATAGCAGGTGCTGGCATAGCAGGCGCTGGCATAGCAGGTGCTGGCATAGCAGGTGCTGGCATAGCAGGTGCTGGCATTCCCGGTGCAGGTATTCCTGGTGGTGGTGGTGTTTGTTGCATTTTTTTTCCTCCATTTTTTTTATTTACCCCATCGTCGGATGGTTCGCATTAGTTCCCGGAGTTCGTCAGGGGTATAAGTGCGATTCCTAGAAAATGCTAATTCTACTAGCCTAGGATCTTTAATCATACTTTGAACTTCAGCAGGTGTTTTCATTGTCATCTCATCACGAGTGAGGTCATGAAATAGCCTAACTTTATTCATTAATGCTTCTCGAATTCTTTGTTGATGTTCTTCAGGTAGGACCTTTTTCGGTCTCTCTCTAAATCTCGTTAAATCAAATACGTGTCTCCAATTTTCTTTGTCGGGAACAACCATTACTGAAATTGCTAGTAGTGCAATCATGTTTAGTAATATTAGCCATTTTAACCAAGTGTCAGAAGTAAGTAACACAATTGTACTCATAGTCTCAGAAAATGGTTCTACTAATGGACTTGAAGAATGCCTACTTTCATCAAATACGACATTAAATTCTTCAGGATGTGAGGTGATTACATTAGATAAATCTTGATTATCAAATTCCATCATGTCAAAAATTAGAGTTTCAAAATATGCACTATTTCCTTGCCATTCATCAGGGCCAGTCATTATTTGAGAAGTCCAACAAGGTCTTGCATCAACTCCTAAATGTAAACAAAACGATTCTCTTCCAGTTTCCTTGGCTTCTCCAGAATCCCAGAGGTAGTTAGCAAATGCACTTTGCCCTGCTACGAAGACAATAGAACCAGTAACTTCAATTTCATCATATGTTCCAAGTTCAGGCATATCTATTGCTTTTTGATTCGGATAGTCTATTCTAACAATTAATCCATTTTCACCAGGCCCTAGTACTCTATTTCGCTCATTGTCTATGTTTCTATCACCTACATTATCTAAAAATGCATCAGGAGAAGCTGAGGCTAAAACGTGAACATTTCTTTCAACATAATCTTTTGAATTTTGATCTTCACTTTCTCCCTCACCAGCGGTAAGAACTTGAATTGCTATTGGCATATCAAACATTACTGGCATTACACAAGAATCAATCCCACCTTCATATTGTGCGGATTGTTCAGCATTGCACCCTTTGTTTTTCTCTTGAACTTCTTTTTGTACACTAGCTAAAGCCCAAATATTTTGTTGATCTTTATTTTCACTAATTTCTCCGTTAGATAAGTTAGTTACAGAATAGAAGTTAGAACCGTCTAATAATCCACCATATGCATCATTATACTGAACTCCAAATTTATCTGCAACAACTTGCGCATTAGTATTATTTGATGCAACAATCACTTTCCCACCCTTTTTTGTAACGAAATCATATATTGCATCTGCTTCAGTAATTGTAATTGGTTTTTCAGGAGCAACAACAAGCAACATAGTTCTATGTGGCTCTTTCCAATCATTTACGAGCATTGGTGTAGACATTGTATTTGCAACATTATATCCTGCATCTAAATATCTTGGAGTTGATTCACCCAAATCTGATGCCATTAAATCTAATTGCCGCCATTGTAAATTATTAGATTCTTCAGTAACATAAGCACTGTATAATGTATCTTTGCCTGATGAAAAAATTGAGATAAGAACGAAGGATAATAATAGAGTAACAATGAATCCAACAAATAATGCGGATTCAAGTTTTATTTTTGATTTCTCCCCATCCATTTTTTCACCAATTTAATCCGATTAACGTACACCCCACACATTTAGGTTTCAAATAGGTTGCCTTAGAGCGTTTATGTAGAAATTAGAGTTTCAAATTCAAATATTTA
>MDSZ01101878.1_pt1 | contig 12703 bp, 11 predicted proteins | sample 811201 | NCBI WGS metagenome assembly MDSZ01 (sample SAMN05326647, study PRJNA326480) | marine metagenome | isolation source: seawater | place: Indian Ocean: North | collected 2010
TCAATCTATGTACTATGGAGTGGACAAATCAAGATTTGTTGAAAATAAAAGACAGGTAAAAGAAAAATACATGGGTCCTTTAATCAAAACACAGATGACTAGGTGTATTCATTGCACTAGGTGTGTAAGATTTGCAACTGAGATTGCTGGTGTTCCTGAAATCGGAGCAATTGGACGAGGAGAGAACATGGAGATTACAACTTATTTAGAAAAAGCTATGGAGTCTGAACTTTCGGCTAATGTAATTGACTTGTGCCCTGTAGGAGCGCTTACTTCAAAACCTTATGCGTTTGAAGCAAGACCTTGGGAGCTTAAAAAAACTGAAAGTATCGATGTAATGGACGCTGTTGGTTCAAACATAAGAGTTGATACTTATAATTGGGAAGTAAAAAGAATATTACCCAGACTTAACAATGATATTAACGAGGAGTGGATTTCAGACAAAACAAGATATTCGTGTGATGGATTGCTCAAACAGAGATTGGACGTTCCTTATATAAAAATTAACAATAAACTACAAAAATCAAATTGGGATGAAGCAATTACAATTTTGGTAGATAAAATAAAATCAATTAAACCTGATGAAATAGGTGGTCATATAGGAGATCTAGTAAATTTAGAAAATTCTTTAAGTTTTAAAAAATTATTTAAAACTTTAAAAAGTAACAATATAGAGTTTAGAGAAAAAAAATTTTATATAGATTCATCTGAAAAATCAAATTATGTATTTAATTCCTCAATAAAAGGAATAGAAGAAACAGACCTAATTCTTTTAGTTGCGACAAATCCAAGACATGAAGCTACAATGCTTAATGCAAGAATAAGAAAAGCATTTGCTCAAAGACGTGTTCCTATTTTCTCTTTAGGTAATCCTGGAGAATTAACATATGATTACAGTATAATTGGTAATTCTACAAAAGATATTCAAAAGATATTAAATAATGAAAGTGAGTTTTCTAAAAAACTGATTTCTTCAAAAAAACCAATCATAATTATAGGCGAGTCTGCCTTAGAGTTAAAAAGTGGAAAATACGTTCTGGAAGGATTTAAACACCTATTAAAAAAGCATAATTTTATTAATAAAGATTGGAATGCTTTTAATTTTCTCCCTCAAAACGCATCTACAGTTGGTTTAATTGATTTACGTGTTTTACCAAGAGAAGATGAGGAAAAAAATTCATTTTTTAAAAAATTAGAAAATAATCAATTTAAATTATTATACCTTTTAGGCTCAGATAATTTAGATATTAAAAAAAATGATGAATTTATCGTATATCAAGGAAGTCATGGAGATAGAGGCGCAGAAATAGCCGATTTAATTCTTCCTAGTGCTGCATTTACTGAGCAGAACGGTCTTTATGAAAATCTTGAAGGTCGAATACAAGAATGTAAAAAAGCCTCTTATCCAATTGGAGAAGCTTTAGAGGACTGGAAGATTTTCAATTTAATTTTAAAAAAACTTGATAACGAAAATCTATTAAATTTCGAAAAACTTAGAGAAGAGGTATTAAATTTAATTCCAAACTTTACAAAATTAAATAAGCTACCAAGATACAGAGAAAGCTCCATGATTAATTTATCTAACGACTTTAAAAATGAAGAAATATTTATTAGAGAATTAGATTATTTTTATACAAATGCAATTTCAAGAGCATCAAAGACAATGAGTGAATGTCGTCAGATCAAACAAAACTCAAAAAAAACTGGTACAGATAATTAATGTTAGAATATTTTCAGATATTAGGACAAGAAGTTTACAAAATTATTTTCTTACTTGTTCCTATTCTTGTATCTGTAGCTATGATTGTTTGGCTGGATAGAAGAGTGTGGGGTTTAGTTCAAAAAAGAAGAGGCCCAAACGTTGTTGGCCCTTTTGGACTTTTTCAAACATTGGCTGATGCTTTAAAATACATATTTAAAGAAATTATTATACCCGCAAGTGCGAACAAAGTAGTTTTTATTTTAGCTCCGATCGTAACAATGACTCTAGCCTTAGTCGCATGGGCTGTCATTCCTATGAGTGAAGAATTAGTTTTGGCAAACATCAATGTAGGAATTTTATATTTATTTGCCGTCTCCTCCTTAGGAGTTTACGGGATCATAATGGGAGGATGGGCATCTAATTCAAAATACCCTTTTTTGGGAGCTATTAGGTCTGCTGCTCAAATGGTTTCTTACGAAGTTTCAATTGGAATAATCATTATTAACGTTCTTTTGTGTGTTGGGTCATTAAATTTGAATGACATTGTAATCGCTCAAAAAAAATTATGGTATGTAATACCTCTTTTTCCAATGTTTGTTATATTTTTTATCTCCGCGCTTGCAGAGACTAATAGACCGCCTTTTGATTTGCCCGAAGCTGAGGCAGAGCTAGTCGCTGGTTATCAAACTGAATACTCTGGAATGATGTATGCAATGTTTTGGCTTGGAGAATACGCAAATATACTTTTAATGTGTGCTATGGGATCTATCCTTTTTCTTGGAGGATGGTTACCATTGATGGATGTTTATCCATTAAATTTAATACCAGGTCCTTTGTGGATGATATTTAAAATTTTATTTTTGTTTTTACTATTTGCTCTGATCAAAGCTATTGTACCAAGGTATAGGTATGATCAACTTATGCGATTAGGTTGGAAGATATTTTTACCATTTTCTCTAATTTATCTTGTGCTAACAGCAAGTTTCTTATTTTATTTTGATAAATTACCTAAGGTAGATATTTGATGAGTATAACTAGGCTTTTGAAAACCGTATTTCTTGTAGAATTTATTTCTGGACTTTACATGGCAGTTAAAGAGCTATTCAGGAAATCAAAAACTATAAATTATCCATTTGAAAAAGGACCCATAAGCCCAAGAATGAGAGGTGAGCATGCACTAAGAAGATATCCTAATGGAGAAGAGAGATGCATAGCGTGTAAATTATGCGAAGCAGTTTGCCCAGCCCAAGCTATTACAATTGAGTCTACTGAAAGATCAGATGGTAGTAGGAAAACAACTCGTTATGACATTGATATGCTTAAATGCATATATTGCGGATTGTGCCAAGAGTCGTGTCCTGTCGATGCGATAGTTCAAGGACCAAATTTTGAATTTGCGACCGAGACAAGAGAAGAGCTTTACTATAATAAAAAAAAACTTTTGGAGAACGGTGATAGATGGGAGTCTGTTTTAGCAAAAAATATTAAATTAGATAAACCTTATAGATAGATGATAACCCACTCAATTTTTTTTTATTTTTTTTCTGTAATAGCAATTTTTTCATCATTAATGGTGATAACCTCTAGAAGTACAATTAATTCTGTTTTCTTTTTAATATTGGATTTTATCTCAGTTGGTTGTCTGTTTATTATGGTTGGAGCTGAATTTTTAGGCATGATACTATTAATCGTTTACGTAGGAGCAGTAGCTGTACTATTTTTATTTGTAGTAATGATGCTAAATGTAGCTGAACAAAAACAATCATGGTTCATTGGAAAAAAATCAACTCATATTCCTACGGGTTTAATTGTTAGCATTTTAATTTTATTAGAGCTATTAGTTGTAGTAGGTGGCTGGAAGTATAAACAGGATGTAATGTCTAGTAGTACATTATTATTATCCAAAATCTCAAATACTCATCAATTAGGTTTAGTTATGTACACAGACTATATTTTGTATTTTCAATTAGCAGGGATAGTACTATTACTGGCAATGATTGGAGCCATTCTTCTGACTTTTAGAGAGAGAGTCGGTGTAAAAAAACAAAGTTATATTAATCAAATTTCTAGAAACCCTTCAAATGCGGTAGAACTTTTAGATGTAAAGTCCAATCAAGGAGTTAAGATTGATGATTGAAATTGGTCTCGGACACTATTTATCATTAGGAGCCATCATTTTTTTCTTAGGGGTAATTGGAATTTTTTTAAATAGAAAAAATGTAATAGTTATTCTCATGTCCATTGAGTTAATTTTACTAGCAGTAAATATTAATTTGATTTCTTTTTCTATTTTTTCAGGAGATATTGTAGGCCAAATTTTTACTATGCTTATTTTAACAGTTGCAGCAGCCGAAGCAGCAATTGGACTAGCTATTATTGTAGTTTATTACAGGAATAGGGGTTCGATAAGAGTGGAGGATATCCACGGTATGAAAGGTTAAATGGAATACGCTGTACTTTTTTTGCCGTTAATCGGTTCTTTAGTTGGGTTTTTTGGAAGATTTTTTACAAAGTATTTTGCAGAAATTTTTACAAGTTTATGTGTTAGCACCTCAGCTATTTTAGCAATTGTAATATTTTTAAATGGATTTCAGAGTGATGTATATGGAAATTACTTGATTTTTGAATGGATAAGTTCAGGCGGTTTCAAAGCTAATTGGTCAATTAATATTGATCCACTAAGCTCTGTTATGATTGTTATAGTCACTTTTGTTTCAGCTCTAGTTCATATTTATTCAATTGGTTATATGAGTCATGATCCACATAAACCCAGGTTTATGTCTTATCTATCTTTATTTACTTTTTCTATGTTAGCCTTAGTTGTTTCTGACAATTTTTTGCAACTTTTTTTCGGATGGGAAGGAGTCGGTTTATGTTCTTACTTGTTAATAGGTTTTTGGTATAAAAAAGAAACAGCAAATAATGCTGCGATAAAAGCTTTTATTGTTAATAGAATTGGTGATTTTGGACTTGCGATCGCAATTTTCTTAATTTTTTTCTTTCTTGGGACCATTAATTTTGATGAGGCTTTTCAATCTACAAGTCAAATAGCCGAAAAAAAAATAATTTTTCTTGGTTTTGAAATAAATTTGATAACATTAATTTGTATATTCCTTTTTGTTGGAGCAATGGGAAAATCTGCTCAATTTTTTCTCCACACCTGGTTACCAGATGCAATGGAGGGCCCAACACCAGTATCAGCATTAATTCACGCAGCAACAATGGTTACTGCAGGTGTTTTTCTTGTTGTTAGGTGTTCGCCAATGTTTGAATATTCAGAAATAGCTTTGAGTGTAGTTACTATAGTTGGGATGTTTACAGCAATATTCGCTGCTTCAGTAGCATTAGTGCAAAATGATATAAAAAAAATAGTAGCTTATTCAACCTGCAGTCAACTTGGATACATGTTTTTTGCTGCGGGAGTTGGGGCTTATCATGTAGCAATGTTTCATTTATTTACGCATGCTTTTTTTAAAGCATTATTATTTTTAGGCGCTGGCTCAGTAATACATGCTTTTAATGATGAGCAGGATATAAGAAATATGGGTGGAGTAAGAAAAAAACTTCCTTATACATATGTTTTTATGTTATTAGGAACTTTAGCGTTGACTGGATTTCCTTTTCTTTCAGGTTTTTACTCAAAAGACGCAATTATTGAATTTGCATATTTAAAAAACACTTCCATAGGTAATTACGCAGCTACAATTGGTATTATCACTGCATTTTTGACATCAATTTATTCTTGGAGACTATTCTTTAAAACTTTTCATGGACCTTTTAATAATAAAAAAATTTCAATAAACGAAACACATGAGTCACCTTTAGTGATGTTAATTCCTTTATTTTTACTAAGTATCGGCGCTATATTTTCAGGATACTTCTTTAAAAGCACTTTCATTGGTAATCAAAGTAGCGATTTTTGGCAAACTTCGATTTTTTTTCTTAACGAAATAAAACATGATGTAATTCCACTTTGGTTTTTGTTAATAACTCCAATTGTAGTTTTAATATCTATACCTGTTTCCTATTATCTTTATCTTTCAAATCCTAAAGTTTTGGAAAATTTCAAAAATACTAATATGCCTCTGTACAATTTTTTATTAAACAAGTGGTATATCGATGAACTTTATGAGAAACTTTTTGTTAATCCTACAAAAAAAATAGGATCATTTTTTTGGAAAAGGGGAGATATTGGCATTATAGATAAGTTTGGTCCTGATGGCATTTCAAAACTAATAAAAATTATCTCTAGTAAAACTGGACGTCTTCAAACAGGATTTATCTACGATTATGCTTTTGTGATGCTATTAGGTTTATCATTTCTATTAACGTATTTAATTTTAAAATAATATGAACTTTCCAATACTTTCAACTTTGATATTTTTACCTTTATTAAGTTCTGTCTTTATTTTTCTTTCTAAAGATAAAACTAATAATTACGGTGCGATTTATATTTCACTATTTAGTAGTATTGCTACATTTTTGCTATCTCTATTTTTATGGTATTCTTTAGATATAAATTCTGCAGAATTTCAATTTGTTGAAGAAAAATCTTGGATAAATAATTTTATCAAATTCAAATTAGGAGTAGATGGCATATCAATACTCTTTATAATTTTAACAACATTTATAACTCCAATTTGTATTATCTCTTGTATAACTAGTGTTAAAAGTAGGGTTAAAGAGTTTTTAATAGCAATTCTAATTTTAGAAACATTCATGATTGGTGTTTTTTGTTCACTTGATCTAGTAATTTTTTATTTATTTTTTGAAGCAGGTTTAATTCCAATGTTTTTAATTATTGGAGTTTGGGGCGGCCCAAGAAGAGTTTATTCAGCATTTAAGTTTTTTTTATTTACTCTATTAGGATCAGTTTTAATGTTAGCTGCAATAATAGCGATATATTGGATGACAGGAACGACAGATATAACTCAAATTTATGAAATAAAAATCCCTAAAGAATATCAAAATTTATTATGGCTAGCGTTTTTAAGCTCTTTTGCCGTTAAAATGCCTATGTGGCCAGTTCATACTTGGTTACCTGATGCTCACGTAGAAGCTCCTACAGCGGGATCAGTTATTCTTGCAGCAATTTTATTAAAAATGGCCGGCTACGGTTTTTTAAGATTTTCAATACCCATGTTTCCAATCGCATCAGAATTTTTTACTCCACTAATTTACACATTAAGTATTATTGCAATTATTTACACTTCATTGGTAGCATTAATGCAGGACGATATGAAAAAATTAATAGCTTACTCATCCGTAGCACACATGGGATATGTAACTTTAGGAATTTTTACACTAACAAAGCAGGGTATAGAGGGAAGCATATATCAAATGATAAGTCATGGCCTTATTTCTGCAGCACTATTTTTATGTGTCGGGGTAGTTTACGATAGATTAAAATCAAGGATGATAAGTACTTATGGTGGATTAGTAAACTATCTTCCAAAATACTCATTTTTATTTTTAGTATTTGCTTTAGCAGCGTTAGGTTTACCTGGTACTTCTGGATTCTTAGGAGAATTTCTTGTTTTAATTGGTGCATTTCAAAAAAGTTATTTGATAGCAATGTTAGCGACTTTTGGAGTAGTTTTAGGAGCAGCTTATATGTTGTGGTTAACCAAAAGGGTGATATTTGGAGCAACAACTAACACTGAAGTAAAAAGCCTTAATGATATTAATAAGTTAGAGATTATAATGTTAGCTACCTTAGCTTTTTTTGTAATTTTTTTTGGATTCTATCCAGCGCCACTAATTGAAACATTTAGTGTTTCAGTTAATAGCTTAATCAATAATTATCAATTAGCTTTAATTGCAAATTAAAATGATAAATAATTTAAATATAATGTATCCAGAAATTTTTTTATCAGTATCAATTTTTGTCATTTTAATGTTAGGTGTTTTTATAAAGAAAAGTTTTAATATTATTTTTAATATTACCTCATTAATAATAATCACTACTATTGTAATTATTTTAAGTAATGCTGACGACGAGTCAAAAATATTTTTAGAAAGTTTTACAAGAGACTCCTTTTCAAATTATTTTAAAATATTAATTCTCCTGTCGTCTCTTTTTGTTCTTAATTCATCTAAAAATTTTATTATTGATAATAAATTAGATAAATTCGAGTACCCAATTATAATTTTATTGTCAATTTTAGGCATGTTTTTTATGGTAAGCGCAAATGATTTAATTCTCTTTTATTTAGGTTTAGAGCTGCAGTCACTGTCACTCTATATTTTAGCATCAATAGATAGAGACAACCTTAGATCCACGGAGTCTGGCATTAAATATTTTGTATTAAGCGCTTTATCATCTGGTTTATTGCTATATGGATGCTCTTTACTTTACGGTTTTACCGGTTCCACAAATTTTGATTTAATCGCAGACCAATTAACAAAAGAAAATACGGGAGCAGTTTTTGCAATGGTTTTTATACTAGTCGGACTTGCTTTTAAGGTTTCAGCTGTTCCCTTTCATATGTGGACACCAGATGTATATGAGGGGGCCCCAACTTCAATAACAAGTTATTTTGCTGTAGTTCCAAAAGTTGCTGGCTTAGCTTTATTAATAAAATTTATGTTTATTCCTTTTTCAAATATTTTGCTTGAGTGGCAAACAATAATAATTTTTATTTCAATTGCTTCAATGATTTTAGGTGCTGTTGCTGCAATGATACAAACAAACTTTAAAAGACTTCTTGCATACAGCTCAATTGGACATATAGGTTACGCGTTGGCTGGAGTGGCTACTGGAGTAATATCTGGTTACCAAAGTTCAATAGTTTATATATCTATATATGTTATAATGAATATAGGAGCTTTTTCTTGTTTATATCTTTTGAAAAAAGATGGTGAATATAAAGAAAACATTTCTGACCTTTCTGGCATTTCAAAAAAAAATCCATTACTTGCTATGTCTCTACTAATAATTTTATTTTCTTTAGCTGGAGTCCCCCCGTTAGGTGGATTTTTTGCGAAGTTTTATGTTTTTGTGGCCGTTCTAGAGCAACAAATGTATGCTCTTGCGATAATCGGCCTTCTTACTACTGTTCTTTCAGCATTTTACTACCTCAAAATTATAAAAATAATTTACTTTGACGATAGTATAATAACTTTTGAACCAGTAAAAAATAAAACAGCTCAAATCTCCATTTTTGCTAGTTGCACAATTTTAATTACATTTTTTTTATACCCATCGGTATTAAATAATATTGTCAACTCGTTATTTGTTAGCTAATGAAAATTCGGGTTAAAAGATTTAAAAAAGTTAAAAGTACTAATGATACTGCTCTAAAGTTAATAAAAACTAACATTACTAATCCAATGCTAGTAATAAGTGAAAAACAAACAGGCGGAAGAGGGAGGTTTGGAAAAAAATGGGTTTCAAAAAAGGGGAATTTGTTTGTAACAATTTTTTTCAAATTAGATCAAAAAAAGATTAATTTCAAACAATTTGCAATTCTTAATGCTCTATTGATAAAAAAATTAATTTCAAAAAAGATTTCTTCAAAAGTAAGAATTAAGTGGCCGAATGATCTTTTATATAAAAATAATAAGTTTTGTGGAATTTTACAAGAATTAATACAATTTAATCATTTTGAGTTCTTAATAGTAGGAATCGGTCTAAACACCAACATTGCGCCACAAAACAAAAGCTTTAAATCTACGTGTTTAAAAAATATAATAAATAAAAAAATTAGTAATGAAAAAATTTTGAAAAATATATTATCTGCTTACGAAAAACTTCTTAACGAAACTCAAAAATTATCTTTTTCAGAATTAAAAAGGAAATATAAGTAATTACCATGAACTTTATTGTTGGAGATATAGGAAACACTTCTACTAGAATTTGCCTTTTGAATAAAAATTTTAAAATAAAAAAATCGATAATTTTTGATACTAAAAAAATTTATAAAAAATTATATTTAAATAAAATTACAAAAAAAATCTTAAAACAAAATATTAAAAAGAAAATTCTTTTCTCAAGTGTTGTTCCAACTGCTTTAAAAAAGATAGGAGTTTTTTTAAAAAATCGAAATTTTACAGTTTTGGAAATTAAAAAATTAGAATTAAAAAGATTAATTAAAATAAATATTAAAAATATGAATTTATTGGGTTCTGATAGAATAGTAAATTCTATTGAAGGGAAAAAATTTAATAACTGTTTAATTATTGACTTTGGAACTGCAACTACATTTGACATTGTAAAAAATGGAATTTATGAAGGAGGTGTGATCGCGCCAGGAGTAAAATTGTCTATGAAAAATCTGAGCCAATCAACAGCTCTTCTTCCTATGTTCAATTTAAAGAATAAACAAAAAAGTTATGGAAAAAATACAAAAGATGCCTTAAACGCAGGTTTTATATGGGGTTATGAAGGCTTGATAAATAATATTATTACTAAGATTACTAAAAAATGGAAAATGAAATATAAAATCATACTCACTGGTGGATATGCTATTTTTTTTAAAAACATAATCAAAAAGAAAACAATTGTCGATCAAGATATTACAATCAAGGGTGTCTCAAGAGTGTATAAAGAACTTTTATGAGTAAAGAAGAACTAATTTTTTGTCCATTAGGCGGTTCAGGTGAAATAGGAGGAAATATGAATCTATATGCTTATGGAAAAGAGGAAAATCAAAAATGGATTATAGTTGATATGGGCGTTTCATTTGCCGATGATTCTGTTCCAGGAGTAGATTTAATAATGCCAGATGCTGGATTTATAATTGATAAAAAAGATGATTTACTTGGTATAGTTTTAACACATGCTCACGAAGATCATATTGGAGCTATCGTTCATATTTGGCCAAATTTGAATTGTAAAATATACGCCACTCCTTTCACTTCAGTATTAATTTTAGAAAAATTTAAAGAAAAGAAAATTGATATTTCTCAATATTTAGAAATAGTTCCATTGAATAGTAAAATCAAACTTGGTGAATTCGAAATAGATTTTATAACGTTAACTCATTCAATTTTAGAACCAAATGGTTTAAGTATAAAAACTCCACTTGGTACAGTATTACATACAGGAGATTGGAAAATTGATCCTAACCCACTTATTGGAAGCCAAATAGACGAACAAAAACTTAAATCAATTGGAAAAAATGGCGTATCTACAATGATTTGTGACTCTACGAATATTTTTAGCCCTGGTAGAGCAGGATCAGAGTCAGAAGTTCGAGATAGCTTATTAAGAATAATGGAAATTAAAACTAATAGAATTTTAGTTACTTCTTTTGCCTCAAATGTAGCTAGAATGGAGTCAATTTTTTACTGTGCAAAAAAAACTGGAAGAAATATCTGTCTTGTAGGCAGATCAATGCAAAGAATTTATAAAGCAGCTAGAAAATGTGGCTATCTTAAAGGACTCATTGAGCCTATAGAACCTAGAGACGCTAAAAAAGTAGCAAAAAATAAAATCTTACTTTTGGCAACTGGAAGCCAAGGAGAGCCAATGGGAGCGATGAATAGAATAATTAATGGAGTGCATCCAGATGTTTATTTAGATGAGGGCGATTGTGTAATTTTTTCATCTAAGATTATCCCCGGTAACGAAAAAAAATTATATCATTTACAAAATTTGATTGTGAAAAATAAAATGGAAATTATAAGTGAGGAAAATGCTTTTGTGCACGTTTCTGGCCACCCAAACAGAGATGATTTAAAAGATATGTATAAATGGGTAAAACCTCAATGTGTTATACCAGTACACGGAGAGCACCGACATATGGCAGAACACGTTGCTTTTGCAAAAGAAATGCAAGTTCCTAAAACATTATTAATAGAAAATGGTGATATCATAAAACTTTTACCCGGAGATAAGCCAACCAAAATTGACAAAGCTCCCTCTGGTAAAATTTATTTAGATGGTAACATAAATGTTGAAACAGACTCACAATCAATAAAAGACAGAAAAAATCTTTCAATCAATGGTTATTTAGAAATTACTTTGATTGTTGCTAATAATGGCAAAGTAAAAAAACCAGTAATTTCATTTAGGGGATTACCTGAAAATGGTAAAGATGATCCAATAATTTTTGATATTGAAGATGAAATTTTAAATATTTGCAAAACTTTTTCAATGGACAGTAGAAAACAACAGGAAAATTTAATAGAGACAATAAAACAAAATTGCAGAAGAATCGTTAAAGAAAAAACTGGAAAAAAACCTTTTACAAATATAAATATTGCAAGAATTTGATGGGATTAACAGGTTCTATTATAGTTTATGTATTAATTTGGTGGATAATTTTTTTCTCAGTTTTACCTGTTGGGATCCAGTCAAATAAAGAGACTTTTAAAGAGAAAATAGAGGGTATAGATCCTGGGGCACCTAAAAATCCTAATATAGCAAAAAAATTTCTTATAACCACTATAATTGCTTCAATAATTTTCATAGTGATATATTATCTAGTTAAAATTGATTTATTAAACATAAGAGAATTTTTAAAATAAATGTATCTTTCAAAATTATTTCTTCCTATAACTAAAGATATACCAGCTGAAGCTAAAATAAAATCACATCAACTAATGCTTAGAACAGGAATGATTAAACAATCATCAGCAGGGATATATTCATGGCTTCCGCTAGGATTTAAAGTTATGAAGAAAATTGAACAAATTGTAAGAGAAGAACAAAATTCTATTGGAGCTCAAGAAATGTTGATGCCAACAATACAATCATCAGAGATATGGAAAGAAAGTGGAAGATATGATGATTATGGTGAAGAGATGTTAAGGATAAAAGATCGTCAAGGAAGAGACATGCTTTATGGTCCTACTAATGAGGAGCTAATTACTGATGTTTTCAGATCTAGTATTAAGTCTTACAAATCACTTCCTCAACTTTTATATCACATACAATGGAAATTTAGAGATGAAATTAGACCTAGATTTGGAGTTATGAGATGTAAAGAATTTTATATGAAAGATGCATACTCTTTTGATTTAAACGACGAAGAAGCTCAATTTTCATATAATAAA
>MDSZ01155872.1_pt1 | contig 12703 bp, 16 predicted proteins | sample 811201 | NCBI WGS metagenome assembly MDSZ01 (sample SAMN05326647, study PRJNA326480) | marine metagenome | isolation source: seawater | place: Indian Ocean: North | collected 2010
CACCGGCACTATTTGAACCAAATACGACATTATCATGTCCAATATTAATCGCTTCATCTGAGGCAGCCGATAAGTTATTTCCTATAAGTATTTGTTTATCATTGACACCTGTTGCTGAAGATTGATAACCAATTATGATTGTACCTTCATCTTCAGGTATCGCATAAGCTTTATTTTTTCTACCTAATATGATACCACCAGCACCTGATACTGTATTTTCTAGTCCTATGTTTACACCGTAAAAACTATTTTCAAGATTACTACCTATAGTAACATTGTATGCTTGATGTTGATTAACATTAGCACCACCTACTGCACCAGTTGTTCCACTAATAACTTTGTTATTGTGACCTATTATTGTTTGAAATTGAGAACCACTTGTTGTGTTATTTGTTCCTATTACGATTGATGAACCAGTTGAAGAACCTGTGTAGTCTTGAGGAAATCCTCTTAACATATTACCTTTACCTATCACTACGTTTTCACCACCACTTGTGACAGTGTTAAGTCTACCAGCTACGAAGTTATTACCAAGCGTTGCGTTTCCACCACCTGTTGCACCTATTACATTATCACGACCAACTACAATGTTGTTTATTGCACTTGTACCATAATTATTAGCGACACCAATTACGATGCTATCACCATTTGTAATTCCTGTTCCTGAGTTTCTAAGACCAAATGCGATACTTCTACCAGCACCTCCTGATAAGTTTCTTTGTCCTACATTTATAAATCCTGAGTTTTTAAATCCTAATGAAATACCGTCTACATAACTGTTTACGTTTTTCTTACCTAAAAGAGTAGCATTTCTAGTGGCAGTTGTTTTGTTATCTACACCTATAACAGTGTTGTCTTCTGTACCAGCTACGTCATTATTATATCCTATAGATGTAGACTTACTACTTTTTACTGCGTTGTTATTTCCTAAAGCAATACCAAAATCAGCAGAAACACCTATTGCTTGTGCTGAACCACGAATAGCTTGTAAATCCATGATACCTGATGTACCATTATAATTAAAATCAGTATTAAGTGATGCACCACCTACAAAGTTTGAAATACCTGTACCTTGACTACCCGCATTATTTTTTGCGATTCTGATAGAAGGTACTGCATCAATAAATCCACTAACTACTTTAAGTGATATACCTGATGTTTTGTAATTAGTTGTTGCAACTAATGATGCATCTGAACCATTCTTTCCAGATAGAACAAATTCATTACCTGCTGTAAGATCAACATCGACACGAGTAGCTAACTTTGTATTGGCTGATAAAGCTCTTGCAGAGAGAGATGCAGATAAAGGTTTACCTTTTCCTACTTTACCACTTAATTCAAGCATAGCACCTGAGATAGAATTTTTAGCACCACCAGTTCCAAAGAAGAATTTAGTTTTACCACTTAACTCTTGCATTCCTGATAAGGCACTTTTAGCAACACCACTTACGGCTACTATTGCACCGGAAGTTGTCCGTACAACAACATTAGAGGCATGATAGTTATTAACTTGTCCCCATATTCCTGTTTTTGAACCTGCTTTACCACTTAGTTCAACTAATAATCCCGATGTAGTATCTGGATTTTGTGCAGATAATACTACAACTTGGGCACTCACGGCCTCAAGGGTAGTGAATGCTGTATTAATTGCATTTCTCCACTGCAAGTTAGTTTGATTGTTATTCAGTTGTGATAAAGTATTACCACCGAATGCTCCAGCCATTTTTTTGTCCTCTCTCTATATTGTTCTAAACCTCTAATTTTGTGGGAAATGGAAACCAGCTGGTCTATTAGTTGGTACTAAATTTTGACCATTAATCGGTGTGTAAGTACCGGAAGCTCTTCCAGTCCACATTACGTCAGTCGCCACATCATATGATGTTATGTTCCCTACTTTTTTAATTCTCACAATTCTTTGTCGTCTATTAAATCCTGATAAAACTGTTTTGGGTGTTCCATACCCTGCACCAAAATTAGCACCAGATAATGGATTTTGTGCAATCGCTGTTCCCATACCAGAACCAGGATAGTAATATGTTGCTGACAAAGGTCCGTCCATTGCGGCCGCTTCGGCTAAAGTTGCACTTACAGCCAAGTAACACATATAAGTTGTATTAGCATCTGCTTCATCAATCTTATGTGGTGTAATGGTGTAAACATCGTCAACTCTGTAATGTGATGGATTAAATATTGCCATTTTCTATCTCCTATCTTATGTCGCTAAAGGCACCTTCTGCCTCTTCTAATTCAAAATATTGGAAAGTAAGTTCAACATCAAAAGTTGATATATCTGCTGATTCATTTGATAGTGTCATACCACCAACTGAACTAGGCACACAACCCACTAATTTATATGTCTCTGATACTGTTTCCATATCATCTTTGAAGAAAATCATTCTAATATTTCCAGATGTATTTATCTTTTTTTCACCTTCCATTATAGAGCCGTCTGAGATAGCAGGATTTGAAACTGTTCCCATCCAAGCCAAAAATGCTCTTCTAAAAATACCATCTGAATCACTTTTTATCGAAATCGTAACTGTTTGATCCATCGCTAATATTGTAGGTAATTTAAAAGGGTAGCCATGATAGAATACATCTGTAAAATTCTGTGTTCTTGTTGGTAGAGTAGTTGAACTTGCCCACATTGTTAGGTTTTGAAGTTCATCATCAATCTCTGCTGTACCTGTTGTAACTAAAAGCTGAAACTGGTTCTGCTTTCTTATCCCTCTTTCTTTTAGCTCATTTAAAAAGCTAGTTAATGTCTTTGGTTCTGCCATTTTATTCTCCGTCTATTTTAGTACATCTTATCTTCAAAAAAAGAACACCAGTCAGTCTCTGGTCTCTTTATTACTGGATATACTGATGTTATACATTTTCTACCCTCTCTATCTATAGTATTTATAGGAATTGGAGGATTTAATCTACAAAAATTGTTCTCCTCCTCAAAAAATTCACAATCAATACAAGCTTTTTTATTACTCATCTTAAAACTTTACTTTATCTTTTTTTATTTTAGCAGATATACCTGTTACAATTTTTGAAAAATTGTTTTTAACTGTAGAAGTTTGAACACCACTTGGTAAATCTTTCCCTGATTTCATTTTTTTCAATAGGCTGTTGAGATCACGATTATTTTTTACTTTACGATCTTTGATTTGTTGTACTATATCATCGACAGTCATATCTATTTCTTGTGATATTTCTTTAAATTTACCCTCTTTTAATTCTTCTAAAACTGCTATACATCTACCTTCAGTATTTAAACTGTATTTTACTTTTTCACTTTGAGCGAAAGGTGTTCCACAAAGTGGACAGTTACTTGGGTATCTACCAGTGAAAGCTGGCATATGAAAATTACATTTACTACAAATTTTCTTAACCATTATTTTACCATAAGCTAATTCAGGTTTTCTAAACGCATTTGCAACACCTTGTGTTATGGTAAATTTTTTCTCATCTATTATAAATTCTTTTCCGTCTTCACTTATTATAATATCATCAGATACTTCTTTTGACTCTTCAATATAACTCTCTATTTTTCCTTTTAATAAATCATTCATCGCATCATTTAACATTTGAAATAAACCATCAACATCTTTTTCTGCTATCATATCCATATTTTTTTGTATAGGACGGGGTAATGCGTCTCTTGATTTGAGATAAAGTTCAGCTACTTCAGGTTTAATTAATACTGAACCTTTTTTAGTTTTAACTTCAAAGCCTTTACCTAATTTTGCGTCAGTAACATTACTTTTTGTTAAAGCACTCTTCATTTGATTGACCATTGGTGCAACACTTGAGTTACTATCTGTATTTAAGATATACTCTCTTCCTATTGGCACTTTACCTTTTGCACCTCTAACTGCTTTTTGTACATCACTTTTAGTAATTGATTTAATTTCATCAAGTTGTGCTATATCAGGTAAGTCATTAATCTCTTTTACTGACTCTTTTATTTCTTGTTCTTCTTGTTGTGATTGTTCAATAACATCTTCAACACCTAACATTTTGTCATACGCTTTTTGTATAGGGTCATTAATTTGAAAATTCATACCTTTTGTTTCTGTGACTTTATCCACCATATTCTCCTGACTGAAGTTGTTATGTGTATTTACTAAAATATATATAAAAACTGTTAAATATGTTGTATAATAGTATATGTCTAATGAAGTAAAACAATTTGGTGACTTAAATATCTTTATAGATGCATCTTATGTGATGTATTACACTGTTCATGGTGCTTTTTCTATGTGGAAAAATGAATATACATCTAGATTTAATGAAAGATGTTCTGAAAAAGTTGTACAAGATGCACCTGATATAACTAATGATGATAGATATATCTATTGTCTTCAAAAGAAAATGGAAGATAATTTAGATTGTATTTTTAGTGTTATTAAAGACAAGATGTTTGATGGTTTTCATCCACCCGGTCTTAGACCTAAAGTTTATTTTTGTATGGATGATATATCTAGAAACTATTGGAGAAAACAAAACATATTCAAAGAGTACAAAATGAATAGAAGATTAATACCTTCTTACTTTAATGCAGGGAAAGCCTTTAGATATTTGTATGAAATAATATTACCTCAACTTGATTTAGAAGAGTTTTTCGGTATAAAAAGTATTTTAGTAGAGTCAGCAGAAGCTGATGATATTATCATGACATTAGTTCGTAGAATGAAACATAGTCATAATTGTATTATTGCAACAGACCATGATATGATACAAGTTTTAGATAAAGCTAGAATGTTTGACCTTAGAGGCAATGAAATTACAGTATCTTATATATCTAATAAATGTATAGGCTCAAATGAAATGACTAGTGAGTCATATTTAAAAACTAAATTATTAGTTGGTGATAAGTCTGATAATATACCTCAAGTTTTTGATAGAGTTGGTTGGAAGAAAGCTTGGTCTTTGATGAATGATGTAGAAACTCTAAAAGAAAAACTAAGAGACTCTCAAGCAACTAATCGTTTAAAATTAAATTCAAAGCTAATTGACTGTAAATACATACCTAGTGATATTCAAAAAAACATTATAAACTCTTACATCGAAAGTAAGTCGTAAACTATGATAAAAGATAGACCAAATGTAGTCATTTACAAATACTCAACAATAGCTTCTTTTATGTTTGAAAGATTTTTAGATGATCAAGAAGATAGTATATTAAGACAAAATAATAAAATAATATTTGCTAGAAACTATGACACTAAATTTTTAGTCAGAGCATTCACTGATTATATGAATGATTTTTTTAATTTACATAATAACCCTTATGGTTCTTCAAAAACTTTAGTCGTAGGTACTTGTTATTCTCATCATAATTGGCTATCAAAATATATAAATGAAATAGATAGTGATATGTCTAAAAAATTCATAAAATCAAAAGTACCTGTTAGATATGCTTTCTCAGATAGAAATATTATGGCTGATGAGTCCATGATAAATCAATTACTAGATACTTTAGTTGGTAAATTAATAAGAGGTGATGTAAGTGTTTATACACCAAACTATTTTAAAGTAAAATTCATTTTTGTAAAAGATGTTCCAGAATCACAAATAGCTACAGTTTTAAAATCACATCATGAAAAATGTGAAATATTCCCTAACAACAAAAGTGAACTATTTTTTGATATTAATAAAATGGTTTACAAAAGTATATCAAGAAAGCATAAATTGAATAGTGATATAAAAGAAAGAGTATTATATGTCTACGATTTAGCTTGTTCTCCTGAAGAAGATGAATAAATAACCATGTATGAGTAAAAATAAGTATACTGGTTGGAAATTGATGTCTAGTCGAAAGAAGTTCGAAGAAGCACCTGAAGATTATATTGGATTTGTTTATGAAATACTTGATAAAGAAACCAATATGAGATACATAGGTAAAAAGAAGTTCTGGTCAAAAGTAACTAGACCACCTCTTAAAGGTCGAAAAAATAAAAGACATTCACTTAAAGAATCTGATTGGAAAGATTACTATGGCTCTAGTGACGAAGTAAAACAACTTGTAGAGAATACAGGTGCTTGGAGATTTGATAGATATATACTTCGTCTTTGTAAAACATCCGGTGAAATGTCATATTATGAAATGAAGGCTCAAGTTGAAAATGATGTCTTACTTAAACCTGACGAATACTACAATGCATTTGTTGGTGGTAAGATTCATCGAAGTCATTTAGGTCATTTAATTAAGAAGAAAAAGTAGTATAATCCTTTATGAGTGAAGAAAAGAAAAGGTCGTTTTTTGATTGTATGAAGAATATTGTTCAAGCAAAGAACAAAGATATTCTAGAATCAGATATTTCCTCTCCAACTTTTGATACGATGTATTCAAAATATATGGTTCAACGATATATAAGTATGCATCAACCTTTCATGAAACTTATAGAGAATCATCAAATATCATTAGAGTCAATGACTAATGAAATGCACTATAGATTTTTATTTAAAGTTATACCACAAAATAAAAACTTATGGATTAAATATATATCTAAAGGGAAGAAAAAGAAATGAAAAAAGTAGCTAAATTATTATTAGTATTAGGAATAGCTTATTGGGTGTTATTAATTTTTGCATCATTAACAGGTTGTACGACTGTAGAAAAGTCGTGTGATTTTTGTAAAAGTTGTGAACAACGACAAAAAGTTTTACATATTGATGAGTTAACAATATCTCTTGACCCTCTTGACAAAGAACATATATTTGAGAGAGAAGAGTTTTTACAACAGTTTGAAAATTATTAAGATTTACTTTTCTTGACAAAAGTGTTTACAAAGTCTTAAAGTTTTAGTTTCATCTTCCCATGATTCAGGTAATGTTTTTTCATACCATTCATGTGATAAAATATCTTCAAAAGAATTATTTACAATGGATAATTCACTCTCATTTTCTAAAAGTTCTCTCATAACAGGTTCTTCTTTTTTTACACGTTCTCTATAATCATCGTCATGACCTGTTTCTTTATTTTGTTTATATTTAACTTGATAAACCCAATTTGCTATGTAACAACAAGGCACAACTAAACCATCATGTTCAACACTACACTGATTTCTATTTAACCATTCACAATTTATTTTACCCATTAGCTGAATAATACACGACTCTATTTGGAGCCACGATTTTTACCCTTTCTATTTCATCTTCTAATTGTTTTAAAACTATATCACTGTCACACATTTCTAATGTTTGTTTATTATTCTCTTCATCATAAAAAGTATAAACACCATTTTCATCAAACATTTCAACTCTGTCTGATTCGTGAAATATATGAAAACTTACACCATGATCTTTTGTCATATTCATAATATCTTTTAAATAGTCTTGATTATGTTTAAAAACTATAGTGTTAGTTAAAGCAAAACCACCTGCATCAACATATGCTTTCATATTTTTTAAAATTTTATCTAGGTTTGTTCCTCTTCTATATTTAGAATGCATACTCTGAGTAATACCATCGATTGCAAAAACTAATTCTAATCCTGGTTTACCACTATATTCTAAAGACTTTTTGTTTATCTCACCTAATTTTGCCCACCATTCAGGTGTTCTATTTGAGCCATTTGTGTCAACAATAATTCTTTTTGCCCAAACTTTATTTTTTCTACACTCTTCATGAACATATTCTATCATTTGAGGTAAATCTTTACAGGTATTTGCATCACCATAAGTACCACATACATATATGTGTTGTAAAGCAGGTATTGTATTACCACCTAAAGCATTTTTCCATTTCTTTAAGTTCCAATAAACGAGAGGTAACCATTCTTCTTTACTACAAAACTGTCCTTCTTTTTCATTTGTTCTATGACATTGAGGACATCGTGCAGTACATTGTGTTGAAATTTCAAAGACAGGTTTTAGATAACCAGAGTCAAAACTTTGTTTAAAAGTTTTGTGATTAAAAGTTTCCTCTCCTGCTCTTTTTGTGTCATATTTAAACCATTGCATGAAAAAATCCTAGAAAGTATAACTAAAGTTCTCTATATCTTTTTCAAATATTTTTGCAATAGTCTCTATGGTATCTTCTTCATAGTAGTCTTTATAATCTGTTTTAACAGTACTATTTAAATGAGCATCTAAAACAGCATCATTTAAACCTATATTGTCATATATCTTCTTAACAGAATTATCAAAGTCTTCATATTTGAAAACTTCATCAACTAATAGTTTACCATTACAGTCATATAAGTAATCTGATAGTTTTATATCAATAAAGTTTTTCACAAGATTACGATATTCAGCATCTTCTGAAGCATAATTTCTGATAAAATTATTAAATTTGTTTTTAAGATATACTTTATTAAAACCTTCTGAAGGTGACAAATCTAATGCTCTATTCTTAAAAGCTGAAAAAACATAATCCCATGGATTTCTAACAAATCCAAATTTGTAATAATCTTCATGTTTAGCATGATTTATATAATGCAAATATCTAGGTATTTTAGACATCACTGGATGCAACTCAAAATCAAAATGAAATAAATTCATCCAACCAACTCTTTGCCAGTTCCTTTGATACCATTTGTTATTACATCTTGTATTTCTTAAAGCTATTTGACCAATAAATTCAACAAGTTCTTGTATTTCATCGTAATTTTCTGTATTCGGACCAATAAGAGGATAGTATTTTTCTAAAATATCAACTACTTCTTGTAATCTTTTACAGCCGTGAGGATAAAATTCATCTAAATTTTCACTATACTTACATAAATTATAAGCTATCGATGTTCCACCTGTTTTAGGAACATGAAAGAATATAAATTTTTTACTATTAGATACTATCATACTTTTAGTCCTTTACATAACACGTTAATTGACTTCTGATTATCAAAGTCTTCTATGGATTGTACGCAGTTATTTACAATATTATAACTTTTATTAGATTTCATCAAGTCATGAAGAGAAATCATTTTTTTATGAATATCGTCAACATCTTTTTCTTTTGTTAGAAATCCATTTTTACCATTCTTGATCAATTCTGGTATACCTGAATATTTTGTACCTATACAAGGAACACCACAAGACATACTTTCAATAAAGAATGTAGGTATTCCCTCTTTATCATTATTTTTTGTTTCTATAGAAGATAACACACAAAATAAACTACCTTTTATATAGGATATAATCTCCTTATTAGTGACATGACCAACTAAGTGAACTCTATCATTCAAACCTAATTCATCAATCAATTTAATTATTTCCCATCTTTTATCACCTTCACCTGCGATAACGTAATGTAAATCTTTATTAAGAAGTGATAATTTATGAAAAGCTTTGATTGAATATTTAAAACCTTTCATATCTTCTAGTCTACCAGCACTTAAAATATATTCGTATCCTAAATCTTTTTTCTCTATATCTTCACTGTTTGGTATAAAATTAACTCTCTTTTTTATAATTTTTTTAGAATCAACATTAAAGTTTGAAAGAAGATACTTTTTGTTAAAATCTGATATGACAAAAATCTTGTCTGCTAAATCACACTTAAGTTGACCATAATTAAATTGACAAAATAAATCATAAGCATGACAAGTAAAATACAGAGGAACATCATAATGATATTTTAGAAGAATACCAACATCAGCACCTAAACTGGCAAAAGGTGCGTACATTTTTGTGATACCATCTTTTAAGAAAACCTTATCAGCAAAAGGTGAGATAAACTTTTCAGACCTTTTTGCTGAGATTTCATACATGAAGTCTCTAATTTGTTTATCTTTGATTGACAGTAATCTTTTACTATTGTTTTCAGCTATTGGTATTTTCATCTTATTCATTTTTGTCCAATACCAACCATTAAAATAATTATGAGATTTTTGACCTATAACCTCTATTCTGTCTTCTATTAATTTTAGTTTATCTTGATAAAAAGATTTATCAGAATCAGACTCTTTTGAAAATGTATAAATTTTAAAGTCTACACCTTTTTCATAAAGACCCATTACTTCATTAAAAATAAAAGTATTTGCAGGTGAAGGAAACTTCCAAACAAATATACCTAATTTTTCTTTAGATCCACTCATTGAGTTTATGTCTCCTCAGATATTGTCGAACTTCATTATAATTTTCAATCAAATTTACTATACTAGTTCTTCTTTGTTTGATTGGTATTTTATTTGCTAGATGCTCTCTGTTAAGATTAAAACGAACACCTAAAAACTCACATATTTCAGCCACTGTGCCTTCTATGTCTTCAACAAATTCTTCATAAAGTAAATTAAAAGTATCAAATTCTGATAATCTATCTTTTGCATATTTTTCCCAATTAACATTGTTCGTTATGTAATAATCAAAATTATTCATATCGACTGTAATACTTTCATCTCTTTCAGGTAGGTCTTTTTCATCAGTAATCATCCACTTGTTTGTATTTTCTGCTGTTTTAAAAGAATAGTATTGTTCTATTTTACTTTTCCTATCTAATAAAATTATTTTATAATTATTTTGTTTGAAATAATTCAAAATTTCTTCAATTTCATCTTCAGGTTTTAGTGAAGATTTTAAAACACCATTATCGTAGAAATAATAATTCATTAAGTCTTTGTATGATAATTTAAAACCATTTGCTAAATTAGGGTTTTCTATTTCTTCTTTAAACTTCATATTTCCATCAAAATTGTGATGATAACAACTTTCTATGAAGTTTGTTATACCAAATTCTTTTATAAAGTCTTGATTTGACTCTAGTGATTTATAACACATAATATCATATCTGCATCTTATTGCATTGATGTGATCTAAATATGAAACAAGTAAATTAGAACCTGTTCTTTGTGGTGCTAAAATAACAAACTTTATTTTTTCTTCACTCATAAATTACTCCGTTAATATAGTAAAAAAAGTCATGATATAATTTTTTACTTTCATCTCTTTCAAAATTAAATTTAAGTAATCCATTATCTTCATCAATGACTATGTCTTTTTCAGGGTCAAAATCATTTTCACCTAATAAATTTTCTCTGTATTCATATCGTCTATTGTAAGGTCCGTGATATAAATGCTCTATTTCAGTTTCTAAAAATCCAACTGAACTCTTAACATATTTTGCACTTTTCTTTCTTTCTTTTTTATACAGAGACATCATACCATCACATTTTTCAAGTGTTTTCATTGTAATTCTTTTAACATGATTTTGAAAAACATACTCAATTAAACAATCACCATTTCCTGTTATATGTCTATCAAATAAACCACCTAATTTATCAAGTTCTTCTCGTCTCATAGCCCAGGCATATCCTGGAGAACCACTAGAGTCATAAACACAAGAATTTTTAGTCTTAAATCTTTGTTCATACTGATCAAGTTGATGTATTTTTGAAAAAAGTTGAATCACAGAGTGTTGATTTAATTTATCATTAATTTTTTTAGATAAATCTTCACAATCAAACAATATATCAGCATCTACCCAAGCTATATTCTTATATTCTTCAGGTATCTTTTGTAAAGCTATATTGATTAATCTTTCTTTTTGCCATAAAAGATTTCTCTCTGAACCACGAAGTCTTATAAAATCTTGAGACTCAGGTATTAAGAAATCATTGTCAAGATACGCAAGTTCAATTACAAACAAATCATCAACACTTATGGTCTTTTTCATTTTATCAAAATTTCTTTTGATATATTCATTCTCAGAGAATGTAAAAATAGGAACTATAAAAGCAGTTTTACCACCATCATTTTCTCTTTCATTAATTCTTTTATATTGTTTTATGACATCTTCTTCAGTAACTTGCTCTTCAACTTCTTCCTCTTCTTCTTCATCTACAACATTGAAAATAATTTCATAATCTTTTAACGGTTCATCTAACTCAATTAGTTCTAACGTATTAAGTGTAACTTCTTCAACTTCAAAGTAAGAATTTCCTAGTTGAACATACTTTTTGTTTTCATCTAACTCATCAGTGATTACAAATGATGAGGATAATTCCTCTGCATATTCGTGAAGTGATTCTTCTTCATAAGGTGATAAAAGTTCTGCACTACTAGGCAGACCTCTTAATTCGAAAAGTTTTTCTTTAAAATATAATTTTTTAATAGCCATTTTTTAACAATACAATACTAAACTATTTACAGCTTTTCCCACAATCTTTCGAATACATAATGTACGAGCATCATAAAAAATGCAAGAAAGAGACCGAACAATGTAACGTGCCAGTCTCCAAACCAAATTCTACCTATGAGAATACAAAGAACAGTACTTAAAATTCTCCAAGTGATAACTTTAAGTGATGTGTTTTTCTTGCTTTTCATTTTTATAACAATAACAACTCATATTTGTAAGAAGTTCTGATAATAATTCAAAGTAAGTTACGATTTCAGCATCTAAGAACGCTTCTCTAATCATTGAGTCTGATATTGCTCTAGATGTTGTTATCCAGGATAAAACCGTGTTATCAGTTGGTAACTCAAACTTTACAGGTCTTAAACTCGTATCCATTTTGTTGATTATCTTAATATCTTCTCTTACTACGTTATGATACATAGCAATCTCTTCAGATGTTATGACATCTTTACCATTATTATAGAAATTTAACAACTCTTCTAAAAATAGCTTTTGATAGAATATTATAGATTTACAAGTAACACCTTTGTCTTCGTATGTCTTCCAATTACTATGATCTACTATCTTTTTAAAACAATCAATTAAATCCATTAATAGTATTTTTTCTTTTACTCTTATCATTTAATTTCC
>MDSZ01144488.1_pt1 | contig 12702 bp, 12 predicted proteins | sample 811201 | NCBI WGS metagenome assembly MDSZ01 (sample SAMN05326647, study PRJNA326480) | marine metagenome | isolation source: seawater | place: Indian Ocean: North | collected 2010
AAAGTGAAGAATTAAAAAATCAAGAATATAAATACGGTTTTACAACTGATATTGAAAATATTAAAGCCCCTAGGGGTCTTTCTGAAGAAACTATAAAGTTTATTTCTAAAATTAAAAAGGAGCCAGAGTGGATGTTTAATTGGAGGATGAAAGCTTTTAATAGATTAAAAGTATTGAAAGAGCCAAATTGGCAAAAACCGAAGTATCCTAAAATTGACTATCAAAACTTATATTACTATTCAGCTCCTAAAAGCATGAAAGATAAACCAAAAAGTTTGGATGAAGTAGATCCAAAGCTTATTGAGACATATAATAAACTTGGTATACCTCTTAATGAGCAGAAAAGATTAAGTGGGGTAGCAGTTGACGCTGTTTTTGACTCAGTTTCTGTAGCAACAACTTTTAAAGGAGAACTTGATAAAAAAGGAATAATTTTTTGCCCAATATCTGAAGCAATTCAGAAACATCCAGATTTAGTAAAAAAGTATATTGGTTCTGTAATACCAATCAGCGATCATTATTTTGCAACACTTAATTCTGCGGTTTTTACCGATGGGTCTTTTGTTTATATCCCACCTAATACAAAGTGCCCGATGGAACTATCAACATATTTTAGAATTAACGCTTCAGAGACAGGACAGTTTGAAAGGACACTAATTATCGCAGATAAAGGTAGTTACGTCAGCTATTTAGAAGGCTGTACAGCACCTATGAGAGATGAAAATCAGTTACATGCTGCTAATGTAGAATTAGTTGCTTTGGATGACGCAGAGATTAAATATTCAACAGTCCAAAATTGGTACCCTGGAGATAAACACGGATTAGGTGGTATTTATAACTTTGTGACTAAGAGAGGTGCGTGTAGAGGTAAAAACTCTAAAATATCATGGACACAAGTCGAGACAGGATCAGCAATAACTTGGAAATATCCTAGCTGTATTTTGCAAGGGGACAACTCTGTGGGTGAATTTTACTCTATTGCTATTACTAACAATCATCAGAAAGCAGATACTGGTACTAAAATGATCCACTTAGGAAAAAATACTAAAAGTAAAATCATTTCAAAAGGAATTTCTGCAGGTCAAGCTGATAATACATATAGAGGATTAGTTGATATAAACGCTAAGGCATCTAATTCTAGGAATTATACTCAATGTGATTCTTTACTGATGGGAAATAAATGTGGAGCACACACAGTTCCGTATATTAAAAATAAAAACTCCACATCAATAATAGAGCATGAGGCTACAACTTCTAAAATTAATGAAGACCAGTTATTTTATTGCAACCAAAGGGGATTAGACCAAGAGGAAGCTGTTAGTTTAATTGTAAATGGTTTTTGTAAAGAAGTTCTCCAACAATTACCCATGGAATTTGCCGTAGAGGCACAAAAACTTGTTTCAATAAGTCTTGAAGGGAGCGTTGGTTAATGCTCGAACTTAAAAATCTAAAAGCATCTGTAGGAGAAAAATCTATAATTAAGGGTTTGAATTTAAGTATCAAACCAGGTGAAGTCCATGCAATTATGGGTCCAAACGGATCTGGCAAAAGTACTTTAGCGAATGTTTTGTCTGGAAAGAATGGCTACGATATTAGCGGAAATTTAATATATGATGGACAAAATTTACGAGAAATACCTATAGAAGAAAGAGCTAGAAAAGGAATTTTTTTAGCTTTTCAATACCCATTAGAAATCCCAGGGGTAAACACAAGTAATTTTCTTAAAACATCGCTTAATTCAATTAGAAAATCAAAAGGTGAGAAAGAATTAGATACACTGACGCTTTTAAAACTTATCAAACAAAAAGCCTCTGAATTAAATATTGATGAAAATTTTTTATCGAGACAACTTAATGTTGGTTTTTCCGGAGGAGAAAAAAAGAAAAATGAAATTCTGCAGATGAAGCTATTAGAACCAAAACTCTCTATACTAGATGAAACAGACTCCGGATTAGATATTGATGCATTAAGAATAGTTGCTGATGGCGTTAATTCTTACAAAAATAAAGATAACGCTTTTTTAATAATTACTCATTATCAAAGATTGCTTGATTACATTAAACCAGATTTCGTACATGTCCTTTCAAATGGAGTAATTGCAAAAACAGGAAGATCTGATCTAGCAAATGAATTAGAGAAAACAGGTTACAAAAACTTTAATTAATATGAAAATTAATACATCAACTAATGATTTTAAAGATATTGGCTTGACGGTTTCTCAAAAAAATTTTTACAATAGCTTTGTTGAAATGGGATTTCCAAATAAAAAAAAGGAAGACTGGAAATTTACTGATTTACATAAAATTTTAAGTTCTAATTTCGATCAGTTAACTCCTTTTAAAGAAAAGACTAAGAACAAGCCTGAAAAAATTTTTGATTTTGACCATTATTCAATTACAAATTTAAATGGTTCTCTTATTGATTATAATTTAAGAAAACTGTCACAAAATAATATTAAGCCAGTGAGTAATTTAAAAGATCATTCTATTTTTTATGGTATGAAATATAATCTTACTTCCGACAGATCAAATGTTGAAAATCAATCAAAAAAAGATGAGATGTTATCGCTAAACTTATCATTTATGGATAGGGGTTTTATTTTAAAATTATACGGATTAGATAAACCTTTAGTCATCTATAATTATTACAACAATGAATTACAAAATAAAATGATCAATAATACAAACAGTATAGAAATTATAGATAGCGAGTGTACTATTATAGAGGTTGATATTGATATATCAAAATCAAAATATTTTAAAAATACTTTTCAGAAATTTCATATTAAGGAAAGTGAAGTTGATTACTTTTTTATAAATCAAAATAAATCAATGGGATTTAATTATACAAAAAATGAAGTTATGATAAATGATTATAATTCAAAAAAAGGCTCATTATTTAATTACTATATCTTTGGTTCTGGCTCAAAATTTAGAAAAGATGATTATGAAATTTCTTTAAATGGAGAAACTTCTTTTGCAAAAGTAAATTCTGCTGCAATCATAAAAAATGGTGAACACCACGAAGTAAAAACAAGAATGTTTCATCGTGAGCCAAATTGTAAAAGTCATCAAAAAATTAAAAATATATTACTTGGTAATAGCAAAGGTATTTTTCAAGGAAAAGTTTTAGTATCCGATCGTGCTCAAAAAACAGATGCTTATCAACTGAGTAAAGGATTGATATTAGATGATAAATCCGAATTTAGTACAAAACCTGAATTAGAGATTTACGCTGATGATGTAAAATGTTCTCATGGCTCAACATCTGGAAATATTGATGAAGACGCTGTTTATTATCTTATGACCAGAGGTTTATGTAAGGAGGAAGCTACAAAATTAATTATAAGGGGTTTTTTGAATGATGTAGTTTCTGAAATAAGAGATAAGCAGGTCAAGAAATTAATTGAAAAACATATAGAGAAAAACATAGACTATGAAAATTAATGATATAAAAAAAGAATTTCCAATTTTTAAAGAAAAAATAAAAGGTAAGCCTTTAATATATTTGGATAGCGCTAACTCCTCACAAAAACCAAAAGTGGTAATTGATGAGATATCAAGATTCTATGAAACTGAATTTTCAAACGTTGGAAGAAGTGTCCATACTTTAGCTGTAAAAGCTACGAATAAATTTGAAGAAACAAGAGATATAGTAAAATCATATATTAATGCTAAACATAGAGAGGAAATTATTTTCACAAAAGGGGCTACAGAAGCAATTAATTTGGTAGCTAACACATACGGGGAAAAATTTATACAAGCTGGTGACGAAATTATTGTTACTGAACTAGAGCATCACTCAAATTATGTTCCTTGGCACTATTTAAGAAAAAAAAAGGGCGCAGTGATAAAATTTGCTTCAATGAATGATAATGGAGAGATAGATGTTGATGAGTTTAAAAAACTTATCACCGAAAAAACTAAAATAATTGCTTTTACTCATATTTCAAATGTTACAGGCACAATCATGCCAGCAAAAAAAATTATTGATTTAGCAAAATCAAAAAATATCCCAGTGTTAATTGACGGTACACAAGGTGCCCCTCACTCGGTTTTAGATGTACAGGATTTAGAATGTGACTTTTATGCTATCTCTTGTCATAAAATGTATGGCCCAAACGGACTCGGTATTCTTTATGCTAAAAAAGAATGGGTTGATGAATTACCACCATATCAAGGAGGTGGGGGAATGATAAGCGAAGTAAAAAAAGACGAAATAACATATGCAGACTCACCAACAAAGTTCGAAGCTGGAACGATGCAAACTGCTGAAGTAGTAGCTTTCGCTAAATCTATAAAGTTTATTCAGGATTTAGGTATAAAAAATATAGAAAAACATGAAAGCCAAATACTTGAGTATGGTCTAGAAAAATTAAGAAAAGATAATTCCATTAATATTATTGGAAACCCTAAAAATAGAGCTTCTATAATGTCTTTTACCATTAAAGGAATTCACCCACATGATATAGCAACAATTTTAGATAATGATGGCGTAGCAATAAGAGCGGGTCATCATTGTTGTCAAATTTTACATGATAAACTTGGAATTCCAGCTTCAGCTAGAGCTTCTATTGGAGTTTATAATAGTAAAGAGGATATTGATGTTTTAAGTGAGTCAATTAATAAATGTAAGAAAGTATTTCAGATTTAAATGGAGATAAAAGAACTATATCAAGAAATAATATTAGATCATGCGAAGAATCCTAGGAATAAAGGAAAATGCGACGGATATAATCATGACGCGAAAGCACATAATCCACTTTGTGGAGATAAAGTTCATATTTACCTAAAATTAGATAAAGATAAAAATATTTCTGGTTTAAGTTTTGAAGGTGAGGGATGTGCAATTTCTTTAGCATCGGCTTCAATTCTTACTGATACTTTAAAAGGAAGAGACTTGCAATTTTCAAAAAAAGTGACTAGCGATTTTTTAAATATGCTAAAAAATAAAACTAAAATTACATTAAATAGCTTGTCAGAGGATCAAATAACAACTATTTCCTCATTATCAGGAGTCCAAGAATTCCCAATGAGAATAAAATGTGCAACGATGGCTTGGCACACTCTTTTATCAGCTTTAGAAAAAAAGGTCTAAAATGACTATGTTAAAAGAAAAAATTATATCTGAGATTAAGAAAATTTATGATCCAGAAATTCCAGTTAATATTTACGAACTTGGATTAATTTATAAAATTGAAATCAAAGAGGATAACAAAGTTTTGATAGAAATGACTTTAACCTCACCTAATTGTCCGGTCGCAGAAAGTTTGCCTAATTTAGTAAAAGAGAATATAATTAAAATTGAGGGAATAACAGATGTTGATTTAAAATTAGTATGGGACCCTCCTTGGACAAAAGATAAAATGTCAGAAGCAGCTAAACTTGAATTGAATTTATGAGTGAACGGGTAATCAGATTAAGCGACAATGCAGCAGAAAGAATAAAACAGATTATGTCTAAAGCTGAAGGTTCTGCGATTGGAGTAAGAATTGGAGTGAAATCCGGAGGTTGCGCTGGTATGTCTTATGTTATGGAGTATGCTAAAGACATTAAACCAAATGAAGAAATTATAGAAGATAAGGGTGTTAAAGTTTTAATTGATCCTAAAGCCATCATGTACTTATTAGGAACAGAAATGGATTATAAAAAAGAAAAATTTTCTTCACAATTTGTTTTTAAAAATCCAAACGAAACTGAGCGTTGTGGATGCGGCGAGTCGTTCAAAATTTAACTACTATAATACATATCGAACTCAATTGGATGAGGAGTATGCTCGAAATTATAAATTTCTTGAAATTTAAGTTCGATGTAAGCGTCAATTTGGTCATCAGTAAAAACTCCTCCTTGAGTCAAAAATTTTCTATCTTTATCTAAGTTTTGCATTGCTTCTCTTAATGAACCGCAAACTGTTGGTAGTTTTTTTACTTCATCTTCGGATAAAGAATATAAATCTTGATCAAAAGGTTTACCTGGATCAATTTTATTTTTAATACCATCAATACCTGCCATTAACATTGATGCAAAAGTTAAATATGGATTTCCAGCTGCATCAGGAAATCTTATTTCCATTCTAGCTGCTTTTGGGTTCATTATAACTGGTATTCTGCATGATGCTGATCTATTTCTAGCAGAATACGCTAATATAACTGGAGCTTCAAAACCAGGAATCAATCTTTTATAACTGTTTGTTGTAGCGTTAGCAAAAGCGTTTATAGCTCTTGCATGTTTTAAGATACCACCAATGTAATAAAGGGCATTTTTTGAAAGTCCCGCGTACTCTTTACCCATGAATAATGGAGTGCTTCCTTTCCAAATAGATTGATGGCAATGCATCCCCGATCCATTATCACCTTTGACTGGCTTAGGCATAAATGTAGCTGTTTTACCAAAGGAATGTGTTACCATTTGAACGGCATATTTATAAAGTTGAACGTTATCAGCTTGATTAGTTAAAGTTCCAAAATACATACCTAGCTCGTGTTGGCTTGGTGCAACCTCATGGTGGTGTTTTTCTACTTTAACCCCCATGTCTTTAAGGGCTTTTAAATATTCTCCTCTCATATCCTGGGCGCTATCAACTGGAGGCACTGGAAAGTAGCCACCTTTTATACCAGGTCGATGGCCCATATTTCCGTTTTCGTAGTTTTTACCTGTATTGTATGGACCTTCTGAACTGTCAATACAAAAACTAGTTTCATTCATATCATTTTTAAATCTTACATCATCGAAAACAAAAAATTCGGGTTCAGGTCCAAAATAAGATTTATCACCGATACCTGTTTCTTTAAGATAATTTTCTGCTTTTTTAGCTGTACCTCTCGGATCTCTCTCATAAGGATCCTTTTTGACGGCATCTAAAATATCACAAAAAATATTAAGTGTAGTGTGTGAATTAAATGGATCTATTATAGGTCTTTCAAGATCAGGTTTTAAAATCATATCGGACTCATTAATTGCCTTCCATCCTGCAATAGATGATCCATCGAAAAACACCCCTTTATCTAACATGTCCTCATCAACTACAGTTGCGTCCATTGTCAAATGTTGTAATTTACCTTTTGGATCCGTGAATCTTAGGTCAACAAACTCAACCTGTTTTTCTTTCATTAACTTTAATATGTTTTTAGAACTCATTTAATCTCCACAAATATTATTAGTTTTTTTTTCGCACTGAACATATATAAGGGACTTTTTTAGAGTATAATTAAAAATATATATCAGCTATGCATTTATCACATATGTACAATTAGGACTTGAAATGAGAGAAGCTAATACCTTTGATTTATCGCTACTAGTTTTATTATCTATTATTTGGGGGTCCTCTTTTATAAATATTAAAATTGCTACTTACTCTTATGATCCTATTACTTTAGCTTTAGTAAGAGTAATTTTTGCAAGTGTACCTTTATTAATTTTATGTAAACTAAAACAAATCAAAATAGAGGCATTTAGCAAAAACTGGAATTGGTATGCACTTATTGGTTTATGCAATATAGCTATACCTTTCGTTTTAATAGCAATTGGAACATCAAAGATTAATAGTTATCTTGCTGCGATACTTATGAGTACTACACCTTTGAGCGGTTCAATATTAGCACATATCTTTTTAAGAGATGAGAAGTTGTCATTATTAAAACTATTAGGTGTTTTAATTGGTTTTAGTGGAATAATATTATTATTTTTTGATAAAGTAATAATTAATAGTGAAAATTATATTTTTGCTTTGATAACAATTTTAGGATCAACTTTTTACTGCATTGGAGGACTATTAACCTTAAAACTTAAAAATAAAAAAAATGAAAATGTTACAACATCTACTACATTATGGTCTGTAATTTTTTTGCTACCATTTTCTTTGATTATAGAAACACCTTGGAATTCTGAACCAACTTTAGCTTCTACCCTTTCACTTTTATATTTAGGTGTGATTGCTACTGGATTCGCATGGTTAATTAGATTTAGAATTTTAACTGTTAATGGTTTAGTTTTTCAAACACAAGTGGCCTATTTAATTCCGATTTTTGGAATATTTTTCGGCTTTTTTTTATTGGATGAAATTATTACATGGAGAGTTTTATTCTCTTTAGCTATAATTCTTATAGGAATATTTGTTTTTAAAAAGAATAACAAAGGAAATGATAAATAAATGGGCACTGAGTCTATAGAGGCAAGTTTTTTATCAATATTTGCTCTAATAAGTTTTTTTATTTTTTTACTAGTAAGTAAATACTGTGTAAAAATAAATAACGGAGTTTTACTTGATAAAGATTTTACGAAACCCCAAGCTTTTCATTCTTATCCAGTAACAAGGAGCGGAGGAATAGCAGTTATATTATCTTTAAGTGTTTTTTTTATAATATATAACCTTCTTTATTCAACAGTTTTATACAATTATATTTTTGTGAGTTACACAATGTTTGCAATTGGTTTTTTGGATGATTTTAAAATTAACATCAACCCATCTAAAAGATTAATGTTTATGATATTGATTTTATTTACTTTAATTTTTATTTTACCAATTAAGATTTTAAACATAGATATTCCTTTTTTGTCTTTTTTGATGACAAATTATTTATTTTCCTCAATTTTTGTACTCTTGTGTTTTTTATTTGTAATTAATGGTGCTAATTTAATCGATGGCTTCAACGGTTTACTAGCTATTAATTTATTAATCATCAATATTATTCTAGCCTACATAAATATTAACAATGAGAATTTAGAATTCACCTTTTTATTAGTTGCTCAAATAATAATCTTATTATCTTTTTTATTATTTAATTTTCCTAATGCAAAAATTTTTCTTGGTGATAGCGGTGCTTATTTGTTGGGGTCCCTAATTTCATTAAACATAATAATTACAAATAATTTAAATCCAAATATCTCATCCTTTTTTTATTGCACATTGTTATTTTATCTTTTTTTTGAAGTTTTCTTCTCATTTTTCAGAAAACTTATTCAAAGAAAGTCACCGATTTATCCAGACAATCAACATTTACATATGCTTAGCTATTTCAGAATTGCTCAAATTTACGGAAAAGATAGAGCAAATTTTTTAAATTCTTTAATCATAAATTTTGTCTACTTGATGCTTGTAACACCTGGGTTGTATTTTATGGAAAGTCCAATTGTTAGCAGATATTGGTTTTTTATTCTTTTATTTGCTTACTTGATAATTTATTCCAGACTTTATTATTTAACAAAAAATTAATTTGTTATATAAAGCAACGATTGAAAATTGGGCAAGTGGCGGAATTGGTATACGCGCTGGTCTTAGAAACCAGTGCCGCAAGGCTTAAGAGTTCGAGTCTCTTCTTGCCCACCAGATAATATGAAAATTGAAATAAAATCAAAAAAAGGATTAAATACAACTCTATCAGTTGTGGTCGATAAAAAGACAATCAAATTAAAAATGGATGAAAGATTATTAGAACTTCAGAAAGAAGTTTCTATTAAAGGGTTTAGACCCGGTAAAGTTCCCCCATCTGTAATTAGAAGTCAGTTTGGAAAATCTATTTATGGAGAAGTTATAGATAAAGTTTTAAGAGAAACTTCTACAAAAGCCATCGCGGAAAAAAAAATTAAAGTAGCTGGCCAACCAAAAATTGATTTAAAACAATTTGGTGAAGGCAAAGATCTAAATTATGAATTATTAATTAATTGTTTACCTGTAATTAAATTAAATCCTTTAGAGAAAATTAAAGCTGTAGAATACAAAGTTAAAATTGAAAAAACAATCATTGAAAAAAAATTAAAAGAATTAGCTGAACAAAATAAACAGTTTATAGATAGAAAAGAAAATGAAAAATCTATCAATGGCGATCAAATAATATTTGATTACTCAGCAACAGTCGATGGAAACAAATTTGAAGGTAGTGAAGGGAAGGGTGTGCAAATTCAATTAGGTAAGGATTTATTTTTGAAAGGATTCGACGAGCAACTTGTAAACGTCAAAAAAGGTGATACAAAAATTGTGAACGCAATTTTACCAGCAAATCATCCAAAAAAAGAATTAGCAAATAAAAAAACTAAGTTTGAATGTAGAATTCAAAAAGTAAAAAAAGCTGTAGATAGTAAGATTGATGATAATTTCGCAAAAACCATTGGGGCTAAAGATATTCAAGATTTAAAAAAATTAATTGAAAAACAAATTTCAAGTCAATATTTGCAAGTTTTAAATTCGATTACAAAAAAAGAAATTTTTGATCAAATTGAAAAAAATAATGAAATAGATTTACCACAAAATTTAGTAGAGCAAGAACTGTCCTTGATTACAAAAAATTCAAAAACTGAAGAAATAGACAAAAACAAAATTAAAAATGAAAAACTTGCAAAATCAAGAATAAAACTTGGACTTATTTTAAACGAATATGGTGAGAAAAATAATTTGAAGATTTCAGATCAAGAGGTTACCGCTGAAATACAAAAACAAATCAAAGGTATGCCTGGACAAGAAAAAATGGTTCTTGAATACTACCAAAAAAATCCAAGTGCATCCCAAAGTTTAAAGGGTTCTTTATACGAGGAAAAAATTATTGAATTGATTAAATCAAAAATAACCTTAAAAACAATGGAGATCGACACCAAAGAAGCAGAGAAATTAATTTCAAATTTTAATAGTTCAAATGTAGAAAAATCAGAAACTTCAAAATCAAAGTCCCATGCAAAAGATAACAGCAAATCAAAAAAAATTAGTAAAAAGTAATCAATAGTTGTATAAACCTTCTATGAGTCGCATATTAGAAGAAAAAATGAATAGTTTGATACCAATGGTTGTTGAGCAAACAAGCAAAGGTGAAAGAGCCTATGATATTTATTCAAGATTACTTAAAGAGAGAATTGTATTTCTTGTAGGTCCTGTCAATGATGCTGTAGCTTCATTAGTTACTGCACAATTATTATTTTTAGAGTCTGAAAATCCTAATAAAGAAATAAGTTTTTATATTAATAGCCCTGGTGGTCTAGTAACAGCAGGACTAGGTATTTATGATACTATGCAATATATTAATTCACCTGTTTCTACTTTATGTATTGGTCAAGCCTCCTCAATGGGATCTTTTTTGTTAGCAGCTGGTGAAAAAGGAAAGAGGTTTTCTTTACCAAATTCTAGAATAATGGTACATCAACCTTCTGCAGGATTTCAAGGTCAGGCCACAGATATTCAAATTCACGCAAAAGAAATTTTATCTCTAAAAGAAAGATTAAATAAAATTTATTCTAAACATACGGGTAAATCAGTAAATGAAATTTCAGACGCTTTAGAAAGAGATAACTTTATGACTGCTGACGAAGCTAAGAAATTTGGCTTAATTGACTCTGTTGTGGAAAAAAGGAAATAAAACACAATATATAGCTTGATTTACAACTTCAGCTTGATAAGAAAAAAATAGAGTTTTATATTAGATGTATTGATTCGTTATGTCTGAAAAAAATAACAAAAATATTTTATACTGCTCCTTTTGTGGGAAAAGTCAGCACGAAGTTAGAAAACTAATTGCTGGGCCAACAGTATTTATTTGTGATGAATGTGTTGAACTTTGCATGGATATTATAAAAGAGGAAAATAAAAGTTCTTTAATTAAACATCAAGATGGAGTTCCTTCACCAAAAGAAATTTGTAACGTACTAGACGATTATGTTATTGGACAAAAATTAGCTAAAGAAATTTTGTCAGTCGCTGTTCACAATCACTATAAAAGATTAAACCATGAGACGAAAAATAATAAAGATATAGAACTTTCTAAATCTAATATACTACTGGTTGGACCAACTGGATGTGGAAAAACTTTGCTTGCCCAAACATTAGCTAGAATTTTAGATGTGCCTTTTACGATGGCAGACGCAACAACTTTGACTGAAGCTGGATATGTTGGTGAAGATGTTGAAAATATTATTTTAAAATTACTACAAGCTGCTGACTACAATGTTGATAAAGCTCAAAGGGGAATTGTATATATAGACGAAGTAGATAAAATTAGTAGAAAATCTGAAAATCCGTCTATTACAAGAGACGTATCTGGAGAAGGTGTGCAGCAAGCTTTGTTAAAAATTATGGAGGGAACAGTAGCAAGTGTCCCACCGCAAGGAGGAAGAAAACATCCTCAACAAGAGTTTTTACAAGTTGATACAACAAATATTTTATTTATTTGTGGAGGAGCTTTTGCTGGACTAGATAAGATAATTTCTCAAAGAGATAAGGGGTCTTCAATAGGGTTTGGTGCAGAAGTTAAAACATTAGAAGATAAAAAAACAGGTGAGTGGATGAAGAATTTAGAGCCTGAGGATCTACTAAGATATGGTCTTATTCCTGAGTTTATTGGTCGTTTACCTATTACTGCTACACTCGAAGACTTAGATGAGAAATCTCTAATTAAAATCTTGTTAGAACCAAAAAATTCTTTAATAAAACAATATCAAGAATTATTTAGATTGGAAGGTGTGAAGTTAACATTTAAAGATCAGGCAGTAAAAGATATTGCCAATAAAGCTATAAGCAAAAAAACTGGTGCTAGAGGATTAAGATCAATTTTAGAAAATTTATTACTTAAAACTATGTTTGATCTGCCTGGTCAAGAAAATATAGAAGAAGTAATAATAGATGCAGGGGCTACAAAAGGTACATCACAGCCGATAATTGTACACACTAAGAACAAATCAAAAACAGAAAAGACTTCTGCGGCTTAATAAAAGTTAATAAACAAAA
>MDSZ01178103.1_pt1 | contig 12701 bp, 10 predicted proteins | sample 811201 | NCBI WGS metagenome assembly MDSZ01 (sample SAMN05326647, study PRJNA326480) | marine metagenome | isolation source: seawater | place: Indian Ocean: North | collected 2010
TAAGCACCTTCCTAAAATGTGCGTCGAGTTATTGCAGATGACCGGCTCGGCTGTGATTAGACATGGTGCTACACCCGACATGATGCCTCTAACCAAGAAGGGGACGCCGCTACGTGGAGGCTACCACAGGCACCCCTGCACACTATGGGTGGGCGAGACACGCGCTAACTTCCTATGGGCTATTTCACACGGTCTTCAATTGTGCTACGAGTATAGCAAAAAATACGACAAAACCCACTTCTGTGAGGCAGGTATTCGCCACTTAGGCGAGATGGCTGAACTCATACCGACAGGTGACCTCACACCGTTTGCACTCGCTATGCCCGATGAGTATAGACCCGGAACACACGCGAGCGGAGATGAAGCGGTCCGAGCATACAGACGCTACTACCATAGTAAGACGTTCGCGTCATGGGAAGGCAGACCTACACCGACATGGTGGTCTGCCTCGCTCGCGGAAGCGTCAAAAGCCGTAAAGCCGGCTTGAGGTGCATGGGAGACGAAGTCGAGAGGTTCCACCGCGTCGTGCGAAAACCGATTGACGATGAGAACATTATCGAGCCACCGAAGGTTCTGATGGATGAAATCAATCGTCTCGCCGCAGACCCTCGCAGACCACCAACAGCAATCGCTCGTTGGGCTACCGGTTTATGGGCGAGGGCAGAGGACTCTCGCCGACGGTATCACGGAATGAGGACGACACTCGACGCCACGTCACCCGACAGGGAACTGATGGCACGACCGTCGCACTACCCGAACGACTTCGGTCTTGACTTGATTCCATACCCCAATGAATTGGCACCATATTCGTCAGCCCCCGACTACAAAGGCTACCGGAAGGACTTCATCGAGACCACATGCTACACGTCACTCTCTGTGCCTGTTCCGTTTGACCCACACCTACACGGAGACATGACTGCGTCGACACCCGGGTTCGGCTACCTGTATCACGGGAAGTCACCATTCCCCGACCAATACGACATAGTTACACGGAGAGGTGGGGGACCGAGAGGTGGTTTTGCTTGGACGACAGGACCGACAGAAGGTCAATACCCAACGTCAATCCTACCTCAACCAACATTCAATCTTGGCTCGATTGGGTTCTCTAATGGTGGTTCTAATCCGGAAGGTCTGTCCTACACTAACAGACCGAAGAGGATGAGGCTTGGTGGTCTAAGGAACGGTTGGCCTCACAAAGTATTCTTCGTTCGGTCGAGACAGGTCATGTTCAGAAATGTGTATGGTCCGATGAGTGAGACAGATGCGACGCCCGAAGCACCAATGGTCTTGGTCAACGGTTCTCAAGTTCTTCATGGAATTGTGTCTCTACGGAACACCGACACTCTGAACGCGGTTCGTGTGTTGTCTATCGGGGTCAATAACCATCAAGGTAAGAGGAACGGAATTGTCTCGGTCGGAGACACTATCCAAGTATTCTGCTCACCACAGAGAATGGCGAACCCGCCTCTGATTTTCACAGGATTTGTTAGTGATGTAGAAGAGACGTCGAGGGAGGTCAAGATTACAGCGACCGATACTCTCGGGTTTTTGTCGAATGAAATCATCACTACGGAGCCTTCGATTTCACGAGGCGACGTAGCCATGTTGTTGAAGAGTATTGTAGCCGGTTCCTCATACGCTCCACCGATTGGAAAAATGGTGGCCTCGACATGGGTCAACATACCGGAAGGGTATTCGGTCAAGGGACAGACACGGTTAGACGCCATCCAAGGACTGTTGCGTTTGTGTAATGCCTCACCTAATCCTATCATCATCTATTGCGACGCCGCAGGTGTAATTCACTGTAAGCGTCTGCCCGAACCAAGTTCAGTCACAACACCGCTGATTGGCGGTCGCATCCCGAGAACTGACCAACCTCAAGACGTTTATCCGACCAACATAGAGAAGCAGACGGGCGATTTGAACTTCTTCAATGTGATGACTGTTGAGAACACAGATGGCACCATTTCGGTCACTGTTCCAACGCCGGGGTCTGCCGGATACCCAACGAGACCTGTTGAGGGTATCGTCAAGGAACGCAATATCCAAATCAAGGAACAGGCGAGGGTGTTAGCGAAGCAATTGTTGGTTGCTCAAGGCGACGTCAATGCTTCATGGATTGTTGATTGTCTTCCGAACCGATTCGACATTCGTTCCGGCGACGTCATTGATTTCCAAAGTGCGGAGTTATCGGGGAAGTATCGAGTGTTCCGTGTATCGTGGTCTTATCAACCGGGAGAAGCGCCGGAGATGACTCTAACATGTGGTCGTGTTCCACCGAACCTCGTCACTACATTGCGTTACGCGGCAGGTCTCTCACTGTGAAAACTATCAGAGGTTTAATATAGGTTTAACCCGTCGGAGGGGTTGAGATGAAGCGCATGTTAGTCAATTTCGTGAGAAGTTCTTGGAACCCGAAGGTCCGAAGGCAGATGTGGAGAGATGGAGAGATGCAGGTTTGCTTGATTGTCTCATTTTTGTGTGGGATAATTTTGTTGCCGGCTTTGGTCTCGTCAATGTTGGCATAATTGTTGGGACTTTAACCGTCAAAACCGGTTCTACTATTTCGGTTACTGATATGTTAGGTTGAGCGGAGCCTGTCTCCGTTCCATTTCTCCCGATATTTCCTGTGGAATTAACCCCTACGGGGTTAGAGTTATTGAATCCAATAGGTATAGATGGTAAGAGACACACACGACAGGCAAACTGTGTATCTATCATTCAGTGAGTCAATTCGATTCATTAAGAAGTATCAGAACGAGAACCTTTATGTAGTGGTTCCCCATAGGGTAGTTTGAGGGAAGCAGATGACTAAGACGGAAGCGGAACGAGTGAAGGAATGGATGGCGAAGCGATACGTCGCCGTAGAAGACATGACCTACATGCAGTTAATTTCGGCAGAGTGCTACCGATGCTCTGACGAGGACCGAAAAGTGATTCGGGCTGAAATGAAGCGGCGTGGTATGATAGACAGCGTCGATTGATGCACAGACACCGTTATGAACCACGCTTGATGACGTAGAGTCATGGCTACCAAGAAGGCTACGTCCAAGAAGGAGGTCACCCTCTGTGTTTGTCGTGGGTGCGACCTACCTGCGTTGGAAGGCTCTCGGTTCTGTGGTGGTATCAGAACATGCTTGACTCCTAAGTCAGCGAGATACGAAGACCCTGTTCTCACAGAGGAAGAACTCAAAGCGAAGGAAGGCGAATAATAGCGTCCCATTCATAACGGTGTGCTACACACCGCTTCGGTATGAGCGAAGACGCTGATACCTTCATGGACGACCCAAATACGCCAATGCCGGAGACATTTCATGCCGACCTACGGCCCGTTCTCCTAACGAACATTTTCCAACATGCCCGAGGCACACTCGTTGGTCTCAAGGAAGACGCCGGGATTGACTCTTGGTTCACACATACCGAATGGAAGACCGATGAGGAAGAAGGCGAACAGCAGGTTTGGTTCGTTGTTGTCGTTCAGAAGGACGACGTCGACGCTTCACTTGAAGCCTGTTTGTCTGCTATGGAGACACAGTTTGGCATGCCCGGTCGTGAGGCGGGGCGCATGTGCATTGAACAGTGTGGCTACGTCATTCTCTCGGGAACGGGCATATACCAACGATTCCCACCGGGACAGATTGTGCTTGACCTAATGCACAAAGCCGGAATGGAAGTGCCGGAAGACCTTGAGGTCGGAATGTTTGCTTCTATGGACTTCGGTCCAAACCACATTAAACCGGAAGAAGTCACCGAGGTCTTCGGCGATAGAGCCGCTATGATAACCTCGGAGGATGAGGAAGAGTGAGGCGCTCACGTCCGTGCATAGTGAAGGGGTGCAAGAAGCCGAGCAGACCCGGTATGAGGTTCTGCCAAGCATGCACCTCTAAGCGTTTGAAGGGTCTGACTACAATTCAAGACGCTGTTGATGTGTTGAACGAGAAGGATTTGGCAGAGGAAGAGTGAACGTATGCCGTTGGTCAAGGTGAACATTCCCTCCAAGACACCACTACCCGATAGATGGGAAGAGGTTCGCCGTGATTTTCCTATGCCTTCACCACGTCCGTTCCAACAGGAAGTGCTGTCGGTCATTTACTACGCTATGGCTAAGGACGACTTCGACAACATTGTCGTTCAAGCACCAACAGGTATCGGGAAATCCGCTATCGCTATGACGTTACAGAACCGCTTCAAATCCGGCTACCTGCTCACACCGAGCCTCGGTTTGACCGAGCAGTATATGGCCGACTACGGAGACAAATTGGTCGAGGTGCGAGGTCGTCGTAACTTCGATTGTTGGGTTCGACCGGGCACCGCACACGCCGCTCCATGTTGGAGGTCCGGGCGTTCGTGTCCTCATACAAAGGAGGAAGACCCGTGTCCCTATTACGAGCAGAAGTTCGCCGGTCGCGACGCTCGTATCACTCTCTCAAACCCCGCATACCTGTTCCGTGTAGTGCAGGGCAATTCGTCCTTTGAGCAACGGGATTTCGCTATTATTGACGAAGCACACCAATTGGAGGACTTCATGTTGGACTTGATGGAGGGGCGCATAACCGCCAAGGAATGGCGCCTCGTCTTTGGTCCCCGTAATTTTCCACACCACTACCACGCCGCCGATTGGTTCGACGACGTCAAGGAGATGAAGACCAATTGTGAGGCACTGATTGAGAAGGCCGAACTTGATGGCGACGAAGACAAGGTTCAACAGTTCACAGACATTCTATCGAAGGTCATAACCTGTCTTGAACTGCTGGCAGATTCCAAAAATTGTGTCGTCGAGTCGAATAATAATCGGTTTGGGACATACGTGGCATTTAGACCGGTCAGAGCGAACAGGTTCGCCGGCGAGCATTTGGATAACGTGGCTCGGAAGAGGATTTTCCTTTCAGCGACCGTCCTCGACATTGATACGTTCCTTGGTAGCCTTGGCCTTGAAGACCAAAAGACCCTCTATGTGAACGTGACCAAGTCCCCATTCCCCGACGGCAATTTCAACGTCCACTATGCAGGGTGTGGGAGCATGTCTTGGGGGAAGAGGGCGCATTCGATTCCACGTCAGATTAAGGCGATAACCGGTATCATGGAGAAGTGGCCCAACAAACGAGGCGTCATTCTCCCCCATAGTCACGCCATACGGAAGGAGATTGTGAACGGGTTGAAGGATGCAGGGTTTGAGGACAGGATTGTAACTCACGATTCAGACGTTCGTGGTCGAGAGATGGCGATTAAGAAGTTCCTCACTGACCCGGACGACAGCCTCGTTCTGATTAGCACCTATGTCGGAGAAGGATTCGACTTCAAAGGGAAATTAGCCGAGTGGTTGGTGATGTGCAAGATACCATACCTTCCGATTAAGGGCGACGCAGTCATTGAGCAGAGGATGGAAGAGGACGAACACCAATGGCGACGAGATAAGGAGGGCACACCCGAGTGTCCGTATGAGCCACCGACCAAATACAGCAACGGTCTCTGTGGCAATTTCGTCTGCCCGTCCCCGTGCCAAAAGCACTACAACCTCAAGACAGCGTTGAAGGTCGTGCAGGGAGCAGGGCGTATTGTGAGGTCACCCGACGACGTCGGACACCTGTTCATTCTCGACGGGTCTTGGCCTCGGTTCTTCCGTCAGAACTCACACCTTCTCCCGGCTTGGTTCCGCTCCAATGTAACCGAGCCACCGACATGGCTCAAGAGACACTTGACCTAAACTATCAGATAACCAAAGCATTCATATACAGGAGACCACACGCATGAACATGAACACAGAAGCCGTCACTTGGGAAGAAGCGTTCGGGACTACACCGGTTCCACAGTCGGTCATTGATACCGTAGCGAAGTCGGCTCGTTCATACGAAAAGCGAGTCGTTGTTGCTATGACTAACAACAGTCGGATTGTGAACCCCGATAAGACCATTCGTGACTTTGAGGATTTCAAGAGTGATTGGCGATACGACCGTTCCGTTCATGGCACAACCGATACATGCGGTGTGTGCAACAAAAAACCGATTAAGGAAAACTGTGTGTTGGTCGATGACCACACCAAAGAAGAACTGATTGTCGGTAACGTCTGTGTTCACCGATACATTCAGATTACCGTTGATGGCGAAGTCCTTGAGGGGCAGAAGAAGAAGGAATACCTCGCAGGTCGAATGAGTGAAGCACGGAAGAAGTTCAAACAGGAGAAGTGGGCGCACGACTACCCTGCCGCCTTGACCGACCTGTTGCTCTTTGAACCGTGGATGACCGAGCGTCGCTCCAAGCGATATGCAGACCGTAACAAGTTCATGGACCCGACGTTGGCGTCCTTCCATAAGGCAATGACCAACCGTCTGACCAAGCACGGATTCCCCGGACCTAAACTATGGGGTCAGTGGGATATATTCATGGAGACAGCCCACGACCGATTTAGAGCATGGGAGAAGCACCTCGTAGTCCGAGAAGCAGAAGCCGCACGACGCGCAGAAGCAGAGCGTGAACGACGAGCCGCTATGGCCGCGAGAGCCGCAGAGATGCGCGACACATGGAGGGCAGAAGCCGAGGAATGGCGAGTGAAGGTCATTAACGAACTCGGTGGATTCACTTCATGGGAGTCGAATATGATAGTGCGTGTCGTCAACCAATGGAAGGTCAGTGGCCGTCCAACCAAACACGGCATTGGGAAGTTCGTCCAAGAGTTAGACGACCGTGTCCTTCTCGCTAAGGGTGAATTGGAACTCAACGATGAAGCCAAAGAAGCGGACACGATTATTCGCTCCGTTCCTCTCAATGATTGGGAGTGTGGATTCATGGTCAGTATTAGACAACGATTGGCGATTGGCCGCGCACTCTCCGATAAACAGCGAGAGATTTATGATAGAATACGTGCTAAGGCCGTCTGATGACGAGATACCTGCTCAATAAGGACATACCACTCTCTGTGTTGTGTCCGGCTCATCCCCAACTTCTTCCGACCGGCCGACAGGCTCCTGTTGTCGGTCACTGTGTTATCACCCAATGTCCCAACCCCGAATGCAAACGAGATGGTCCGATGGACGCTTTGATTCTCGGTCCGGGTAGCGAGTATCCTAACTTCGTGGTTATCTGTGGCGATAGCCCCGCTCATCCCGGCTGTGGTTTGTGGTGGTCACAAATCGGCGCCGCTCCCTCAAACACAGCATGGGTCGAACCTAACGTCAAACCTATATGACTTCAAAGGTTTAATATAGGGGAACCCCCTCCGATTTAACGATGGCCCAAGTGGATTTCACTAACATGAGCCGAGCAGAGGTGGTTGCTTTGATGTTAAGCGCCTCCCGCACCGATGAGGAACTTTACAACCGGTGTGCAAGAGAACTGAACCGACGTCGATACGGACGATGGGTGGGTCACGAATGACTCTCAAGGTTCGTATGTGTCGCGCATGCTTTAGCCGAGGGGCGAGGATTGGCTTTACGCCTCGTGCGTGGCGTAACGAAGAAGAACGCCTCGCCATGATTGAAGCGGGTGACTTAGAAGTGAATACCTATTGGTGCGAAGGACGCTCCCCTCCGGAGGCGACTATTGAACGATGGAAGGCGAACACGGATTGGGACGACCCCGAGAGTGTTGAAGAGTTCAATAGCAACATGGAGTATTGGAACACGGAAGCCCACGAATGGACGGTGACCGAGACGACTCAACAATACAAAGACAGGCGAGACGCTGAATGGCGAAGTGGATACGCTAAGAGCCGTCGGTCTCTGCTCGACTAATGGCTCGTTCTTCATAAGGGTGGGTCGCGACTCGGACCGTGATGAGCGACGTTGAGGTTTTACAGTCAGCACAGTCGGCGACCCGATATGAGACGACTATTGGCGACTATGAGGTCGTCTTGACGTTCCTCAATGCTACGAAGGGACGGATGGATTTCGCTATTGATGTGGACGGCCAACCCTGTGGTAAAGTCAACGTGCTATCACAGCACAGTATCGCTCGTCTGTCTAAGACCCACGTCGAAGAGGATGACCGAGAACTGTTCAACAACACCATGCTAAAGGTCGGTATCGTCCTTCGTGATGGAACATACACCCCTGCGCCGATACCCGACAGGATTGAAGCCGAGGTGGAGACATACGAAGGAGAGACGTCGACGTTCGGTGCGATTGGTGATGCGACGATAGGCGACTTCCTCGGAGAGCCAAACCTGCTTGACCGCATTAACGACATTCTTCACAACAGCAGAGAACAGCCCTTCGTTGGAGATAGTGCGAACCTCATGCTGACGTTCCTCGTGTTCCTCTCCTGTAAAACCTCCAAGCCACTGAACCTTGAGATGATTGGTCAGTCCGCTTCGGGGAAGACATACATGACTCTCACAGCCCGTAACGGGTTCCCCAAGAGTATGACTATGGTGTTAGCCGGTGCGAGTCGTGAGGCTCTCAAGTATGACTATGACGAGATTGACGCAGATGGGAACTTCATCGTCAATGTCGGTAACCGGTGCATCGTTGTCTTGGAGAAGGACGAGTCGCAACCATTCATTCGGAAGATGAAGCCGCTCATGTCCGGGGACGACGATGAACTGATTTGGAAGACGCCGGTCAAGAACGAGATGACCGGAGAGATTGAGACCCGCGATTTCATTATCAGAGGACAGCCCTCATTCATCACTCTCACTACGCGTAACCCGACAGAAGCGGAGCAGATTACACGTCAATTGTTGATGACTCCGGACACTTCACCGGATAAGGTGAACACTGTTGTGTCTAACATTCTCAAGGCTCACGCACGACCCGAAGAGTTCACGATTCACCCCGACGTTAGCATGCTCCAAGCATCTATGCTCCACCTCAAACCATACAGAGTCCGGAACATATTCGCTCCACTCATGGCCGAGTTCTTCCCTGCTCGCAACGCACAGCATCAGCGTGATATTGGGAAGGTTCTCTCGATTATTGACTCACTGACTTTGTTGCACCAACGACAACGACCGGTGCAGAAAGTCGGCGACGATGAGTTCCTATTGGCTTCGATAGAAGACAACGTAGTCGGATTGCTACTCTGCGACCTCGTTCTTCGGGCTTCTCTCTCCGGAGTTCCCGACACGACATGGACGGTTTTCACTGAAATGCAGAAGATGGCAGACAGTCGTCGGCCACTGACTGTCGATGCGATTCTCCAATGGCTTCACCTTCACTCCACCTCCCTCTCTAAGAACGCTCTCGTTGAGAAGCACCTGCCGACTCTTGAGGACGCAGGTCTGATTGAGATAGCGAAGCGTGGTGGAGGCCGTGGAGGCGCTCGGAAGACATACAAAATTGTCGCTCACCGTGTCGGTCTCATGGATGCCTATGCACTCGCACCACTGTTCGTTGAGGCCGCTCGCCGTGAGATTCACAACACCTTAGTGGAGTATGACGACGTCCTCTCTGCCACAGTCAAACCCGAGTTCTCTCGACGTCTCGCCGCCGGCGAAGCAGACCTGCTCAAAGGTCTCGGCTGTGCTACAAAGGATGAGTCGCTGATTCTCCGTTCACTACTCCTTCCCAATTACCTCCGAGCAGGTATGCGCGGACTACTATGGGAGGTTCTCGCTGACTCAAAGCACCGTTCCTCCATGTTCACAGGCCGTGCTTGGCTTGAGGACTTAGGAACAGGAGACACCGCTACCGAACGCCTTGAGAAGAAGCGAGAGGTCAAGGAGAAGGTGAAGAAGTCGACCCTGTCCGTTAGCGTCGAAGACGATGACGTGTGGGAGTCGATGTTAGATGCACACCTTGAGGATTTGGAGTGATAGCACTTCGTTCATATAGGTGTGGAACAACAGGGATGAATACGACAAATGGACGTGAACCAAATGGCTAAGACAAAAACCGGACTACCCGCAATTGCAGAGAAGCGACTGATGCCCTATATTGAGAGAGGCATTCAGAACGGAGTATTCAGCGACGCAGAACCCGTCGTTGAACTGTTCCGTCGAAAGGCAACAGAAGATGGACTCAAGGAGACCATTGATACCCTCGGGGGCATGAAGAGTGAGATGGCTCAACGCTTCGTCACTGACTGTGTCCTAACTGACCTCTCTGCTATTCTTCGACAGAAGCGATACCTCGCACACATGGAGATTTGGGAAGTCGCACACCGCACCGTTGGCATTGCCAAGGGCAACCCTCGCCCTGTCTGCTTCATTTACGGACAGGCACAGGTTGAGTCGGATGGTTCCACGATGGAACCTGCTATGTTCCGCATGTCCCTTTGGGATGAAGACGCGGCACTCGCTGATGATATGGAACGAGACGGCACCTATGCTACCTCTGTCTCCTGTCGCAACCTTGACGCCGAAGTGCTTGACCTTCGCCCTCTCTCGGGTTTGACCCTCTTCCGTGAAGAGGAATACGAACACGCAGACCGCGCTGAATTGCTCAAGGAGACCTTTGAGCAGTATGATATTGCGGACTTGGAAGACCACATTTCACGCAGTCCTCAAGACCTGCGCCTCATTGAAGCAACGGTGTCCTATGCCGGTGTTCAGAACTCCAAGAGTGGCTCCACCTTCGGCAAAATGCTGTTGAAGGACGACTCAACAATGACGATGGAAGCGATTGAGGAAGGCGAGACCCTTCTATTGAACTGTCTCTGCTCGACCGACATTGCACAGCGTTACGGCAAATACTCACGCATTCTCGCTCTCGTGAACACTCGCATGAACGGTGAATACGGACTGTCTGCGAACCTTGAGGTTGCTATTCCTCTCGTCGTCGTAGCCCCACCAAAGGTGGAGGTTGAGGCGACCGGTGGCGACGACTCCGAGGATGACGCCGCTTCATACTTCTCTGACGACTCTGACCTGCTTGACCCCGATGCCAAGAAGGACGAAGAGCCGGCGACCGAGGCTGTTGAAGCCGAGGCTGACGATGACGACGATGACGACGATGTTGACCTGTCTGCGCTACCTGTGAAGGTCTTGAAGACAATGGCTAAGGCGGCAGGTCACAGTGGCTACTCGGACATGAAGAAGGACGACCTCGTCTCTCTCCTGTCCGGCGACTCTGACGACTCTGACGACGACGAGGAAGAGGCAGAAGCACCTGCTCCGGCAGAGGCTTCTGATGACTCCGACGACGGCGACGATTGGGACGATTGGGATTGAGGCTAACACACTCATATAGGTGTGGATAGGTGGTCTGTTTATGGCTCGCAAAAAGCAAAACTACGACGCTCTAATTGCCGCGTGTGATACCGGCGATTCGATGATTCAGAACCGTCTCCGCCACATGAAGTTACAGGGATTCAGCGCCGGTGGGAAAACCCACTTCGCTCTGTCCTTTTTCGCTCACTTGGCCGAGGGCAAAAAGCCCGAAGAGTGCTTGATGACGATTATTGACTGCGACCTTGAAGGTCAAGCAGACCTCGTCGCTCGTGAGGACGTGTTACCTGCTGAATTGCGACCACGCCTTCTCCGTAAAGTGTGCCGTAACCCAAAGGACGTCAACGACATGGTCATGGCGTTCATTGACCTTCACCGACAGCACCAAGAGGAACACCCCGACGGTGCCCGAGTCATGCTCATGGAGAACGAAGGCGCATACTACCTCGCCTGTCGTGACTACTACTCCTTAGAGGTGCATGGACGCGACGAGGGCGAGCAATTGCTCTCACGGCAACAGGAGGCCGTCTCACAGGGGAAAAAGACACTACCGACCTTCGCAGAGGGTCAGATGCACTCATACAAGGTGATTAACAAACTGTTCTTCACTCCCTATGAGCGACTCAAGGTTGGTGGCGAGATGTTCCACTACCACTTCCTCTCCACTGTGCTTCTCCGGACATACACAGAGAACTTCGGCACAGCCAACGAGAACCGAGTCGTAGCGGCCGCAGGTCGACCCGACCAAACGGACCCCCTCTTCGATTGGATTATTGATTTCACACAACAACAGCGCACCAAGGGCGGCGAAGTCAAGACGAGGCACATTGCACACGTCAAGAAGTCCCGCTCATGCCAACCGTTCCGGTTGGAGAACCCGACTCAAGAACGGTTTTGGAATGCTGTTGAACAGTCGTCGTGAGGCGACACTGTGAAAAACAGTGGACGAACAGGAGGTGTTGATGGTGAAGGTTCCTTATCTATCCGCATCCCGGCTCAAAATGGCGAAGGACTGCCCTTGGCAGTATCAGCAGAAATACGACCCACCGAGCGACGACGCTATTGCCCTCAAATGGAAGGGAGAGCATAGAGACAACGCACAGGCGGCTAAGGTCGGAACGAACATTCACAACGCCTTAGAAGAGTGGAGACGACCCGGTGGCCCAAAACCCACAGGGAAGCGCCTCCGTGAACTCTATGAGGCCGAGAACGCGAAGAACGAAGTGGACTTCGACTTCTATATGGATGGGAAGAACATGCTCAAGCGGTGGTTTGACCGCCGAGGGAAGGAACCCATCAATGTGGTCGAGGTCGAGATGGCGTTCGGTTCACACCGCGCTCCATACGTTTTGAAGAACGGCACACCCGTCTTTGGATTCATTGACCTCGTCATTGAGCATGAGGACGGCACTATCGAACTCATTGACTACAAGACGCAACGTGCGCCGATGACTCAAGCAGAAGCGAACAGCAACGTCCAAGCCGGAATATACCTCACTGTGGCTCGTGAAGTTTGGCCCGATAGGCCACTCCGATTCTCATTTGATTTGACCCGATACGGCGTCGTTACAGTCGTTTGGGATGACGAGCGCATTGCGGA
>MDSZ01236142.1_pt1 | contig 12701 bp, 9 predicted proteins | sample 811201 | NCBI WGS metagenome assembly MDSZ01 (sample SAMN05326647, study PRJNA326480) | marine metagenome | isolation source: seawater | place: Indian Ocean: North | collected 2010
ATCAACGTTCTAAAAGAGGCGGGATACAATCCAGGAGATGTGTTCTTGGTTGGTGTGGACGGTCAACGCGAAGCTTTCGAAGCCATCAAGGAAGGTTGGCTTCAGGCAACCGCGATCTATGCCACTGGCGGAGCGCTTGGCCTTGACATGGCAGTACGTGTTTTAAAAGGAGAGCCCGTTCCAAAGCGTATAATCACTGAAACTCCGGTGATTACTGCTGATAACGTAGATGACTTTTATGATCCAAACTCCCAATATGTTCGTTAAGAGCGTATAAATTGCGGGCCCTCACCCGAAGTGTGGGGGCCTATTCGCTGATAGAAATCCTCGGAAGTTTGCCATGATTGATACAGTTGAAACTACTGTGATCAGTACCCGTTTGTCTGATCACGTAGTGAGTTTAAGACTAAACCGGCCTTCTAAACGAAACGCAATAAACAATCATATGTTGCAGTCTCTTGCCAGCGAAGTGTTGGCTGCAGAGGCAGACGGACATGTAAGATGCCTAATTTTGACAGGTGGTCCCAACTGCTTCTCTGCAGGATCTGATATCAAAGAGATACAAAAAGATGGGATAAGTGCGATCCAAAATAAAAGGCGAATGGAGCACTGGGCGGTCATTGAGGCAACTCATATCCCAATCGTCGCAGCAGTTTCTGGCGTTTGCTTTGGCGGTGGCCACGAATTGGTGATGCTGTGCGATGTTGTAATCGCATCTGAAAATGCAATATTTGGACAGCCCGAAATAAAATTGGGACATATACCAGGTGATGGAGCTACTCAAAGGTTGTCTCGGCTTGTTGGTAAGTATGCAGCAATGAAAATGATATTGACAGGTGAGCCAGTGGATGCTGATACTGCTTTATCCCTTGGACTTGCATCGGAGGTTATTTGTCAAGAAGATTATGAAACTCGAGCTAAAGAAATCGCTGAATTAATTGCTCGGCATTCCGGAAAGGCATTGGGATACGCCAAAGAAGCTATAAACACTGCGTATGAACTGCCTTTATCTTTGGGACTAGAGCGTGAGCGTCAAAACATTAAATCGGCCTTTTTGAGTAGTGATCAAAAGGAAGGCTTGGCAGCTTTTATTGAAAAAAGAAAGCCAAATTTTAAAGACGAATAATTATTTGTAAAAGAACAGGAAACTAGAATATGCAACTCGATGGCATCCGAATAGTCAGCTTCAATCACTTTCTCATGGGGCCGCTTGGAATTCAGTTTCTTGCTGACCTTGGTGCAGAGGTAATCATGATTGAGCCAATTAAAGGTGCTTTTCAGCGACATTGGGGAGGTTCTGATGCCAAAAGAGCAGGCGGTGAGACCACACTTGAACTTGTAGCAAATCGCAATAAGAAAAGCGTTTGCTTGGATCTAAAAGACACGGACGCACTTAATATTGCAAAGAAACTCGCGATGAGTGCTGATGTAGTAGCAGAAAACTTTCGCCCCGGTGTCATGGAAAAGTTGGGTCTGGGGTACGAAACGCTTAAGGAATTGAATCCTAATTTAATCTTTGCTTCTGCCAGTGGCTTTGGGCCAGATGGACCCTATGTGAACCGACCTGGGCAAGATATGATCGCGCAATCTTTGTCGGGACTGGCGTGGATCACCAGTAAGGAAGGTGAAGTCCCGCGTTTAGTCGGCACTTCTGCTATTGACCACCACGGTGCAATGATTTTTGCTGCTGGTATCTTAGGTGCGCTTGTTAAGAAGAGTCGGACTGGCGAGGGTGGACGTGTCGATGTCAATCTTTTCTCAGCAGCGCTGAATTTACAGTCAGAATCTTTGGTTTGCTACTTTAATGGGGATAAGCCAAATTGTTCGCAGCAACCTAAACATGTAGGCAGTTGGTATCATGAAGCTCCTTATGGTATTTACAAGACTGCCGATCGATATATCGGCCTCTCCCTCGGAAATTTACCGCTGATGTTAAAGGCCATTGGAGCGGCAGGAGAATTTCAGGCGGAACAAAATGAGGCTTACGCGCGGCGTGAAGAAATATCGAAATTCTTTGCCGAAAAACTCAAAGAGAAAACTTTTGAAAAATGGGCTGAAATATTTGAGGCTAGCGACATTTGGTTTACGCAAGTAAATGACTATGAGGATCTCGCCGAAGATCCGCAGCAGCTACACAATGGCGATTTAGTAGAGGTGAAATCTTGGACAGGCGAAGCGATTACGCTTGTGACCAACCCGGTTCGCTATAACGGTAAAACTGCCCCAATCAGGCTGGCACCTCAAAAACTAGGAGCACAGACTAGTGAAGTTTTAACGGAGCTAGGGTTCAGTCGGGCAGAACAAGAAGAGCTAAGCCAAAAGGGTGCAGTGGGATTAGGGTGAGTGAATATGCTTCTTGAGGCAAGGCGTATAAGTAAGTTCTATCCGGGAGTAAAAGCTCTTAATTGCGTTGATTTCAGCATTGACGCTGGAGAAGTTGTGGCAGTGGTTGGTGAAAATGGTGCCGGCAAATCGACACTGATGAAAATTTTGGCAGGGGCAATTCAGCCAAATGAAGGCGAGTTGTATTTAGACAGTAATCCTGTAGAATTCGAAGGTCCTTTAGATGCACAAAGACATGGTATTTGTACTATCTATCAAGAGTTGATGATAGTACCTGAATTGTCTGTTGTGGAAAATGTATTTTTAGGACACCTCAAAAAGAAGGGGATCTTCCTTGATTGGAATACTATGCGGACAGAGGCGCAGGAAATTCTATCCCGCCTTGGATCGACGGCATCTCTTGATGCGAAAGCAGGGGACTTAAGTGTAGCAGAACAACAGTTAATTGAGATAGCTAAATCAATGAGCCGAAAATCTCGCCTTCTAATTATGGATGAACCTACGGCATCCCTTTCTAAAGATGAAGTCGCAAGTCTTTTTGAATTAGTGCAGTCTCTTAAAGCGGAGGGTATTGCAGTAATCCTAATAACACATCACTTGCACGAGATTTTTGAGATTTGTGATAGGCTCATAGTCCTAAGGGATGGAGATTATGTCGGTGCCTCTAATATAAATCAGATCGATGAAGCGGGTTTGGTGGAAATGATGTTAGGCCACGCTGTCAATAATTCTGAAAGAAGTCGCCCTCAGAATGTTAAATCCGAAGAATTGGTGCTTAGGGCAAGTGGATTGACTAGAGCACCGTATTTCAACAATGTCGATCTAACCCTAACTCGCGGTGAAGTCCTTGGTATTGCAGGGCTGATGGGTGCGGGGCGGACGGAATTAATGCGTGCCATCTTCGCAGCTGATAAGCTGGATCGTGGCTTAATTGAGATTAACGGATCAGTAGCCTATCTTTCTTCCCCTCGTAAGGCTTTAAATGAAGGTCTTGGATTAGCGCCAGAAGACCGCAAAACGCAAGGTTTGGTATTATCGATGCCAATTGGGCATAATGCTACTATTCCTTCCCTCTCAGAGCATGTTGGTCCCTTTGGTTTGAATTTGAAAAAAGAGGCAAAAGCGGCTAAAGATCTGTGCGAAAAGCTCCTTGTGAAATATGCAAACCTTTCACAACCGGCGGGTAATCTCAGTGGTGGAAATCAGCAGAAAGTGGTGCTTGCTAAATTGCTCGGCGCTGGTACGGATATCTACCTGCTAGATGAGCCAACTAGGGGTATCGACATAGGTGCAAAAGAAGCCATTTTTGACTTAATTTGGGATCTCACTGCTAAGGGTAACTCGGTAGTCATAATCTCCTCTGTTATCGAGGAACTTATCCGAGTGTGTGACCGAATTGTGTGTCTACATCTTGGGTGTGTTACCAATACCTATGAACGTGGCGACTTTGATCTGAACAGGATAATGTTAAATGCCATGGGCAAATCTGAAGCAGGAGCCATTCAATAATGGATGCCGTCAAGACCTTCGTGACACGTGGAAACTTTGTCATTCTCATTGCTCTTATTATCGCAGCTGGTCTAGCTTCTGAGCATTTTTGGACGATTGAGAACATCATGAACGTCATCCGAGCGGCCTCGCTGATTGGGATTATTGCTATTGGAATGAATGTAGTAATGATTGGTGGAGGAATTGATCTCTCTGTTGGGTCTGTCGTGGCACTTACCGGTGCTGTTGCAGCTACATTCTGGGTTGCTGATGCGCCCTTTTTCCTTTTCCTATTTGTACCTTTTTTAGTAGCTTTTGCCGTCGGCTTCGCCAATGGTGCGTTGGTCAGTTGGATTGGCCTGCAACCTTTTGTGGCCACGTTAGTTCTAATGACTGTAGCTCGTGGTGCAGGGCTTGTTTACACAGGGGGGCAGCCAGTTTATGCTGACTATCCGGATATTTTCATGATTTTATCACGTGGCGTAGTCTTCGGTATTCCAGTACCCTCCGTCATCTTTTTAGCCGTTACTATAATTACCTGGTATATTATGCGCTGGCGCGTCTTTGGTCGAGAGATCTACGCGATTGGCGCTAATGAAACGGCTGCGCGACTTTCTGGCGTCAACGTTAGCCGAGTTAAATTTAAGACTTATTTGTATTGCGCCTTACTTGCTGGTCTTTCAGGTATGGTTCTTACCAGTCGCATGGAGTCGGGAGAACCCGGGCAAGCTGGTATTTTTTGGGAACTCGACGCCATTGCTGCAGTTGTTATAGGCGGGACATCTATTCGAGGCGGTAGCGGGTCGGTATGGGGCGCATTCGTTGGAGCTTTGATGATTGGCATCGTTGCCAATCTTTTCAATCTGCTTGGGGTGGGACCGGCCTGGCAGCAAGTTGCGAAGGGTGCGATTATTATTTTGGCTGTTATGCTACAGGCGTTGAGCGACCGAGGTGCCTCTAGCTTAAAATGGCGAGACTTTTTACCTACAATTGAGGGCGTTAGGTATATGATTAAGCCCATGACTGCCGTTTTAGGACTACTAGTATTGATAAACGGCGTGCTTTATTCAACAGTTTCGCCGCTTTTTCAAATAGATTTAGCTAAAGCGCCATACACAAGAGCAAATAATTTGGAACTAACCCGGGTCTACCACCGCGCGATTCCACTGTATGAGGAGGTTATAGAGCGTTTTCCAGATAGTGAGTACGCTCTTCTTGCACGCATAGGCATTGCTAACTCTGCGCGGGGTGGTGGAAATTTAGAGCTTGCTGAAACGTCCTATTCTAGACTTCTACAAGATGTAACATCTGGCATAATTCAGGAAGACCTTCGCTTCGATATTCTTAGGAACTATGTCGCACTTCTACAAGAGACCGGTGACGGTGAGAAGTTTAAAGAGATATTTGCATTTTTAGAAGCCGATTTCCCGAATACGGATGCAACCCGTGAAGGAAGGGTTTATCTGGAGCAAATTCAGGCTGCTGCCGAAGCGGCAGAAAGCGGCGGCATTCCTGAAAATGCTCCGGTCATAGTTACGGCGGAGAATGTCATTCTGCCTGAAAAGGTGAAATTGGGTGAGCGATTTGATCTGGTCATCTCGCTGGCACCAAACGGAGATAAAGCGTCTGATTTCTCGATAATGACAGCTCTAAAATTTTGGAAAGGTTTTAAACTTGTGAAAGCCTCGCCTAATCCGCGCTCAAATACTGAGTTTTGGGGTCGGCGTGCTTGGACCTATGGCAAAATTGAAGAGCAGGTTGTTGTCACTGCAACTCTTGAAGCAATCAAGGCGGGTATTTATGAGCTCGATGTTGATATTGAGCGGAGTTTTGATGTGCTTGAATTTGGGATAGTTAAGAACATCATGGTGGAGGAATAATTAATGAAAAAGTTCTTCAAGATTTATCCCTTCATCACAGTATTAGTTCTTATGACCTTAATTTTTGGTCTCTTATCACCTACGTTTCTAGATCCAGGTAATCTTACCAACATTTTAAAACAAACGTCTTTGTTGGGTTTCGTTGCCTTAGGTATGTGCTTTGTTTTGATAGGAGGAGGACTTGATTTATCGGTTGGTTCAATCGTCGCACTTTCATCAGTATTAATCGCAGGGCTGTCCGCTACACTGCCGCCAATAGTGGGGATCCACATAGCTCTATTGGCCGGAATATTAATTGGTGTCGTAAACGGATATTTTGTAACAGCTTTTAATTTTCAACCAATTATTGTGACACTGTCCACCATGGCAATCGTGCGCGGAATAGCGATGGCATATTCGGACAGTCGCCCAATTTTCGGAACTTTACCCGACGAATTGTTCTTGCTTGCTGACGGTGTGATTCTGGGACTGCCAGTCCCAGCAATATTGTTCTTCTTCGCCGGTGCAGTATCCATACTTTTCCTTCGTTACACTGATGTTGGACGCCAAATATATCAAGTTGGAGGTAACGAAGAAGCGGCACGCCTTGCCGGTATCAATGTTGCGCGAGTAAAGATACTGACTTATGGGATAAGTGGTTTCCTATCTGCTTTTGCAGGTTTGATGCTGGTTGCAAGGATGCAATCAGGTGAAGCAGTGCGTACTGGAATTGGTTGGGAACTCGACGCTATAGCCGCTGCCGCAATAGGAGGCGTCTCACTAATGGGCGGTATCGGAACCGTTGTTGGTACGCTTTGCGGTGCGCTCATTATTGGCATGATGGCTAATGCATTTAATCTTCTTGGTATCAACCCATATTGGCAGCGGATTGTTATCGGGATTGTCCTTGCTATTGCCGTGGCCAGCTACTCCAGTAAAAATTTACGTAATTTGATCAAGCGCTTCAGCTCCAGCCAAACAAAGGTAAACTAATGAACAAGTCACTTCCAATCACTATTCGCAAAAATAACTTTTTTATAAATAATGTCTGGATAGAGAGAGGTGAGAGAGAACGTTTTGAGCGTGTAAGCCCAGGTCACGGGGTTGTGGTAAGTTCAGTGATTTTATGTGGGTCAGCCGATGTTGATCTTGCGGTTTCTGCGGCTCGCCAAGCTTTTGAAAATGTTTGGGCAGAGACGCCTGGTGCAGAGCGGGGGCGCATTCTGATCAAGGCTGCACAGGGTATCCGTGATCGTTTGGACGAAATGGCGTATTGGGAGACCCTTGAAACGGGCAAGCCAATAAGTCAGGCGAAGGCAGAAATCGATGCGGCCGCAGATCACTACGAGGCCGCAGCAGGAATGGCGCGCATGGTCTCGGGCGAGACCCACAACACCTATGGCGAAGGCATGATTGGACTGGTGACTAAACAGCCGATTGGTGTTGTGGGTCTCATCACCCCTTGGAATTTCCCATTTATTGTTCTGGCAGAACGGTTGCCGTTCATTCTTGCTGCAGGCTGCACCGTGGTCTTAAAGCCTTCCGAGATGACGTCGACCACCAGCCTGATTTTTGCCGATATTCTAAATGGGTCGGGTTTGCCAAAAGGGGTTTACAACGTTGTTACCGGCAGTGGTCCAGTTGTGGGTGAAGCCATGTCTAAACATCTGGATATCGACATGATTTCATTCACTGGATCCACTGCGGTTGGGGAACGCGTCTTGGAAGCTTCAAAGTCAAACCTCAAAAAAGTTGGGTTAGAACTCGGTGGAAAGAACCCTCAGGTTGTGTTTGCAGACGCCAATCTGGATGATGCGGTGGATGGCGTTGCCTTTGGCCTTTGCTTCAACGCAGGGCAGTGCTGCGTGTCCGGCTCTCGCTTGATTATCGAAGCTTCCATCGCCGACGAATTTAAAGCGAAGCTAATTAAGAAGCTTTCAAAAGTGAAAATTGGCGATCCTCTCGATCCGGATACGCAGATGGGCGCCATTGTCACCCCGCAGCACTTCAACAAGATCCTTGACTATATTGAAAAAGGACAGTCCGACGGAGCAATACTTGATGCAGGTGGCGAAACCACGTCGCCCTCAGGCGGTGAATTCATCTCACCCACGGTCTTTTCTGGTGTAACCCCTGAAATGGCGATTGCGCGGGAAGAAATTTTCGGGCCGGTCATATCGGTTATGACGTTTGAGACTGTCGATGAAGCGATCTCCATGGCGCTCGACACGGAGTACGGCTTGGCAGCTTCCGTCTGGAGCAAAAACATCGATAAGGCACTTGGAGCAATCCGCAAAATGCGGGCTGGTCGGTGCTGGGTGAATACAACGATTGTAGGAGGGCCAGAGCAGCCCATGGGCGGCTTTAAGCGTTCTGGCACAGGACGCGAGTGCGGCATGATGGGTTTAGAAGAATACATGGAAACCAAGTCGATCCACGTAGTACTGGGCGATCGCGAGCATTGGATATCATGAGATGTCGACTACGAATCTGAGTAATGTTGTTGGCAGTTTCATTGGCCGGGTTTGGGTGCCAGGACTAGGGCCGATTCTTGTGGCACTGCGTGGCGAAGAAGTCTTCGACATTACTTCACGCGAGGCGCCAACCATGCGTGATCTGCTAGAATTGGACGATCCCGCATCCTATGTTGTCGGCGTCACGGGTCAGCGGCTTGCGAACTTAAGGGATCTTGAGGAAGACAGCATTACCGCTCAGAGCGACCCGTCGAAGCGTCACCTGCTCGCACCCAATGATCTGCAAGCGGTCAAAGCAGCTGGTGTCACCTTTGCAAGGTCGATGGTTGAACGGGTGATCGAAGAGCGCGCGGCAGGCGAACCGCAAGCCGCCAAAGCTATCCGATCTCGTATCGGCGATCTGATGGGATCAAGCCTGTCGAACATCACACCGGGCTCTGATGATGCTGAAAAAGTCAAGCAAGCCTTGATAAAGGAAGGGCTATGGTCTCAATACCTCGAGGTGGGTATCGGTCCTGATGCTGAGGTGTTCTCAAAGGCGCAAATCCTGTCTGCAGTCGGTTGGGGTGCGCCAGTAGGTCTGCATCCGAAATCGGTCTGGAACAACCCCGAACCGGAAATCGTTCTGGCTGTGAACAGCAAGGGCACTATTAAAGGGGCAACCATTGGCAACGATGTAAACCTGCGGGATTTCGAGGGGCGCTCGGCTTTGCTGTTGTCCAAAGCCAAGGACAACAACGCCTCTGCTTCCATCGGTCCATTCATCCGTCTCTTTGACAAGAGCTATTCAATGGCCGATGTCCGGTCTGCTGAGCTAGTAATGACGGTAAAGGGCGACGACGGTTTTGTCCTCCAAGGCCGCTCGCTGATGTCCGAGATCAGCCGAGATCCAACAGATCTCGTGGCCCAAACGATTAACAAAAACCACCAATACCCAGATGGCTTTATGCTCTATTTAGGAACGCTCTTCGCGCCAACAGAAGATCGTGACATACCCGGTGAGGGGTTCACGCATAAAGTCGGCGACCGTGTTGAAATCTCGGCTACAGGCCTTGGCTCATTGTCGAATGACGTCCGCAAATGCAGCGATTGCGCGCCGTGGACCTTTGGATCTTCCGCTTTAATGCGTAATCTCGCTTCGCGTAATCTACTTTAAGGAGCTTACTATCATGCTGACAGGTAAACACTACATTACAGGAGAATGGGTCGAAACGGATGGACGTTTCTCTTCGCAGCCGGTAAAGGGTGTGGCGCAGGAGTTTTGCGTTGGTACCCCCGCACTTGTAGAAAAGGCCGTCATTGCAGCAGAGAGGGCCTTTGAGGCCTATGCCGCGACATCACGCGATACGCGGGCTAACTTCCTCACCATGATCGCGGATGAAATCGACGCCCGTGGCGATGAGATCACCGAGGTTGGCTCAGCCGAAACCGGTTTGCCCGAAGCCCGGCTGCAAGGCGAGCGGGGGCGCACAGTTGGCCAGTTGCGCCTTTTTGCCAACCACATTAGGTTGGGCGATTATCTGGATCGCCGCTATGATATTGCTCTGCCAGATCGAGCGCCGCTGCCACGCCCTAAATTGCGCATGGTGCAGCGCCCAATTGGTCCGGTTGCTGTGTTCGGAGCATCGAACTTTCCGCTAGCCTTTTCTGTCGCTGGGGGCGACACCGCTAGCGCATTGGCTGCTGGCTGTCCAGTTGTGGTAAAGGGCCACTCTGCCCATCCCGGCACTTCGGAGATAGTCGCGCAAGCTATTGCAGCAGCTGCCGATACCTGCAATATGTCCAAAGGAATATTTGCGCTGATTCAGGGTGGCCGTCGTGACGTCGGTGAGGCGTTGGTGCAGCATCCGCTGATCAATGCGGTTGGTTTTACCGGATCTTTGAGTGGCGGACGTGCTTTGTTTGATCTTTGTGCAGCAAGGCCCACGCCAATCCCTTTTTTTGGCGAACTTGGATCTATCAACCCGGTCTTTGTGTTGCCTGCAGCGGCTAAAGCCCGCGCTGCCGATATTGGCACCACTTGGGCCGGATCCTTGACCATGGGTGCGGGTCAGTTCTGTACCAATCCCGGAGTTGTATTTATAGAAGACCGGTTCGCCGATACTTTCATCGCTTCTGCATCTGAGGCTTTGACTGCGACGGGGGAACAGGCTATGCTAACCGACGGCATCTCAGAAGCCTATCGTCAGGGCGTAGCACGGGTGCAGCAGATCGATAATCTACATGAGGTGGTCGGCACCAATTGTACCGGGCGTAACGCTCTACCGTATCTTTTCGATACTAAGCTGGAGACCTGGAGCGCTGAGCCGCATCTTGCAGAGGAGGTCTTTGGCCCACTTGGCATTGTTGTGCGCGTTCCCTCTTTAAACGACTTTGCGCCAGCTGCGCGCGCGTTTGTTGGGCAGCTCACCGCAACCCTGCATATGGATGCGGGAGACACTGAATTGGCAGCATCACTCTTACCGATCCTGGAACGCAAAGTCGGACGTATTCTTGCCAATGGTTTCCCTACTGGGGTTGAGGTCAGTGATACGATGGTTCACGGCGGTCCTTATCCGGCCTCAACAAACTTTGGCGCTACATCTGTCGGAACGCTTTCAATCCGTCGCTGGCTGCGTCCCGTTTGCTATCAGGCGATGCCTGACAGCATCTTGCCAAAAGATGCGATCGGATAGGGGGAAAACAATGGTCAATATTTTGTTTATTTTGAAAATTATAAAAGGTTTAGGTGGGTAGTAGGAGATGATTTGCCTGAAAAGGACAACCAGTATCTGTTTGACAAGTGTTATCAAAACAGCTGCGCTTTGCAGGTTAAATAGTACAGTTTGCAGCATTAAAATAAATTGTTTCTCGACATAGGTGCATGAAGTGTGAAACTCATTAACTGGCAGTGTAAACTTTTGGCCATTTTTGCATGCTGGCGAAGTTTTCGCGTTCAGACGCGCCTGATTAACCTCCGAATGAAAAAGAATGCAAAGGCCGGGATCAAACCTGTCGAAATCGAATGTAAGCGGAGCCTCATGTGAGCAGTTTTTCCCTATCTGGTGTTATCCCAGCCACCTTGTTATGCTTCAACGAAGATCTTTCAATAGATGAGCCAAGCAGCCGGAACCACGTATCGGACGTGGCAAACGTCGCGGGAGTTTCTGCTATCACAGTAAACGGCCACGCGTCTGAGGTTGGAAGTTGCTCATTCCAAGAACAAGCGCGAATTCTGGATTTCTCGCTTGATGAAGTTGGTGATCAGTTACCCATAATTTCTGGTGTCTATGCCGACGGGTCCATCGAAGCTGCCAAACTGGCTAAAGCTTGGGAAAGAGCAGGTGCATCAGCTTTGCTAGTCTTCCCTTCTAATGTTCTGGGCATGGGTGGTTTTCATAGACCTGAGATGGCAGTTGAGCATTTCAAATACATTGCGGATGCGACGGATTTACCTCTGATAGCATTTGTATACCCCGTACAGTCCAACCTACACTTTACCTTTGAGGGGCTATTACAGCTTTTCGATGAAGTACCGAGTGTTAAAGCAATCAAGGACTGGTGTAACGATCCAAAATTACACGAACGCCACATACGAGAGTTTCAGTCGCGGACGAGTCCTGTGAACGTCTTAACTACCCATTCGTCGTGGTTGATGAGTTCTCTCGTTCTAGGTGCCGCAGGGCTACTTTCCGGGGCTGGTAGCGTCATCGCGCCACTCCAAGTTGCGCTTCTTGAAGCTATCCAGCGCGGCGATCTTAGTGATGCGTGTGACATCAACGATAAACTTTTCCCTTTCCAGCAGACTTTCTACTCAGATCCGTTTCTTGATATGCACAATCGGATGAAGCAGCTTTTATTCCTTAAAGGGGATATTCCAAACGCTATCGTGCGACCGCCCCTCAAGTCACTACCAACTTCTGAAATCCTTCGATTAGAGCGGCTTTCTGGCGTAAGAATATAGCTCAGCAGCGCTTACTTTATTAATATATTCTCAAAAATATATTGGTCTTTGTTTAAAAGTTATTTTATTGATTATTGGAATTAGATTTTTAAAACTTTAAAATCTACGATTTTTTGAATTTTTACGTCTTTCTTACAAATAGAATTGCGCCTTTTCGTACAATATCCAAATTCATGAGTGTTTGCTGAAATTGTTATAGAATTTCGGGGTTGATCATAATAGTCGGCGCATTTACTAAGGCATAAAATTTTTAAGGAACAATTCTGCTATCTGAATAAGCAGTTGGATCGCGAGAGGGAAAAGATGAAAATCACTGAAACTTTAAACGAAGGGTTAAAACGTGGCTACTCTATAGTTATAACTGCAAAAGAGTTAGACAAAAAGGTTGACGAGAAATTGAATGAGGCTCAGCCCAATGTTGAAATGAAAGGCTTTCGTAAAGGTAAAGTACCAATGGCGATATTAAAGAAGCAGTTTGGTCCCAAGGTATTAGGCGAAGCCATGCAGGAAAGTGTTGATGGTGCGATGAATAAGCATTTTGAAAAATCGGGAGATCGTCCTGCAATGCGTCCTGATGTTAAAATGACAAATGAG
>MDSZ01037282.1_pt1 | contig 12697 bp, 12 predicted proteins | sample 811201 | NCBI WGS metagenome assembly MDSZ01 (sample SAMN05326647, study PRJNA326480) | marine metagenome | isolation source: seawater | place: Indian Ocean: North | collected 2010
GTTTACATAAATTTGCTAAAACTGTTGCAACACCAAAGCGTAATTGGTCGACGAAAACTTTTTCTAATGAGCTCTTATTAATAAATTTTTCAATTGAATTTTTTATTTTTGTTTGTCTTGAGCAATAATCTTTGAGGATTTTAAATATAATATCTTTAAAAATATCAATATTATTATCTTTAAAACTAAAGACAAAATTTTTTAGTTGATCATTAATTATGTTGCTTGATAAATAATTTTCGTCAGGAAAAAAAGTAAATTTTTTGTTTTTTTTAAAAATATTAAAATACATGAAAAAATTTGAAATTATATGATAAAATTTAAAATCATTTATCACTTTTATTTCAAATATACTTTTTCCTTTTGATAAAAGTTGTACTTTTTTTGATAACAATGATCCAACAACAATAATTTTTTTTTTTGAATTAGAATAACAAAATAAATTATTTAATTTTATTAAATAACTTTTAATTAAAGAAATTGACTTAGGTTTCACATACTGAAAAAAGCCTTGATTTTTTTTTTCTATTATTTTCTGTATGAGTTGGTAAGAAAAATCATTTAAATTATCAAATTTTTTAATCTTATTATTTTTTATTAAGCAAAATTTCTTAAATTTTTTTATATTCTCAACTAAATAAATAAAAGAAAAAATAGATACAAAAAAAATATTATGAATATTCTCAATGAGACCTTCATCAATACCATTTAGTTTGTTTTCATTATTTTCAAACTCTTTATAAATTTTTTTTGCTGATATAATTATCTCTTGCTGTATTTTTAAATTCTCAATTTCATCAAAACCGTAAATTTGATACTTATCTTTATTAATTAAAATATTTTCTAGACCAGGTGAAAATAAGTATATCTTTTTAACCTGATTGTTTTCTATTTTATTAAGTTCTTCAACATCATCTTTATCATACAGAACCAAAATATATTCTTTCTCTGATATATTCATAATAATTTACTTAAGTGTTATTATTTTAACCTTTTTTTTATTTTTACAATATTTTCTTATTATTCCCTCTTTAATCAAATTATTTACTTTTAAGACTGTATCTTTCGAAAAATCTTTATTAAAAAATATTTTTTTATTTTTTGTTTTAATAATCTTTCCTTTATAATTTGGATTTTTAATTAAAAATTTTATAGATTTAATTAATAATCTAGCTCCCAAAATTGCATTTTTGCAACCTATAGAATGTGTATTATCATCTTTAATAAATAATGATTGTTTTTGTGTAATAATATTACCATCATCAATTTTTTTGTTAACAAAATGTATAGAGACTCCGGTGTATTCTAATTCCTGATTATAAAAAGTCCATACGTTGCAACCTGTACCCTTATAATAAGGTAATAATCCAGCGTGAATATTTATTATTTTATTTTTAAAATTATGTAGAAAGTTTTCCTTTAATATGGATGTTGCGTTAACAATTATCAATTTAGGATCATATTCTTTTATTTTTTCTATCGTTTTACGAGAATTAATATTTCTTTTCGTGAGTTGAAATAAAGTTTTTTTTTTTAATAAATAATTATTATTTCTACAATAATTTTTAAAATATTTTTTTTCATACTTTATTACATTATTAAAATGCTGCCTTAATATTATTGAATTTTTTTTACTATATTTTTTTAAAATGTTTCTAGGATATTTCTCAAAAATTATATTTGAATTCCTAAATTCTTTGAGAATTCTAATAGCAACATACTTATGCTTTAATAAATCCCCACTGATTATTAGAACTTTATTTTTTTTTTTCAAATCTTTATAATTAATTTTTATTACTAGAATTTTATATTTAAATTTTTAGAAATTATTAGAAATTCTTTCATTAATTCTTTGTCAATCGGTATTCCTTCTTTTTTTCTTTGTTTTGAAATAATTATTTCTTTATCATTTGGCAATAAAATTTTATCATTTTTGTTTTTTTTTGTTTCTTTCAGCTGTTTATATATTTTTTCAAAATTCTCAAAAAAATATTTCTTAGAAACAAAAGTATCAGTTTTTATTATAATATATAATTGCCCAAGTTTTCTAGGTTTTCTCATTGAGGTGGTAAACATAGAAGGTATGTTTGTTCCAAATTTCATACCTAAAAAGACCGAACACATTATTTCTATCATTGCTGCCAATCCAAAACCTTTATAACTTCCAATTGGATATAAGCTTTCAGCTTTATGTGGATTTTCGGTTGGATTTCCAAATTTATCTGCAGCATGAAATTCGGGTAATTTTTTTTTAAATTTTCTGTGATTTAAAAGTTTGTTCCATGAAATATTTGTTGTTGCCATGTCTAAACAAAATGGCTCTTTTTTTAATCTTGGTGCAACGAAACAAATTGGATTGGTTCCAAAAAAAGGTTTACGTCCGTTATGAGTTAACATTAGAGAGTCTGCGTGTGCGAATCCAAAACCCATATAACCTCTTTGTGCAGCTTTTAACATAATGCTTGCCATAGATCCTGGATGACTTGAGTTCTTAACTCCAACCATGCATAAACCATTTTTTTTAGCAAATTTAGTAGCCTTATCAATCGCTAAACAACCTGCGGCAATACCATACCCATTATCAGCATCTAATAAAAATGAACTTCTATTTTTTTTGTAAAATTTAAAATTTGGTTTAATATTCTTTCTACCTAAAACACCTGACTTTACGTAATGAGGTAACAATTTAATACCATGAGAATCTACTCCTCTAAGAGAAGCTAAGCAGAGACCTTTACTCACAGTTTTTGCGCTGTAAGAATCAAGTTTAATTTTTTTTAATACTTTGTATGAAAAATCTAATAATTTTTTATATTTTATTTTTTTCATATTTTGATTAATTTTTTTACAAATTTTGCGATAGATAAACAAGAGGTCAAACCGGGCGATTCTATACCAAATAAATTTATCCAATTATATTTTGCCATTTTTTTTATATAAAAATCCTCATTATTTTTTTTGGTATTGGTATAAATTTTTGGTCTATATCCAACTTTATAATAATATATTTCATTAAATTTTAAATTAGGTAGATATTTTATTATTTCATTAAAAAAAGCAATTTTCAGTTTTTTTTTATTGATCCTTTTTCTAATCTGGACGTTTGGACCAAATATATAATTTCCATCAATAGTTGGGGTTATATCTATTCTCTCTTTAACAACTCCTGGTATCATTGATTTATAAATTATTTTATTTAGTCCAAGTTTTTGTTTAGTTTTAAAGTAAACACCTTTTACAAAATTATCTTTTGGAAAAAAATTATTAGGAAATACTTTTTTTGCTATAGATATTGAATTCATTCCTGCACAATTTATGATAAAATCAAAACTCAAATTATTTGTATTAATTTGAAATTTTTTTTTCTTTTTTTTAAATCTAACACTTTTTACATTAAATATAAATTTTACTCCTTTCTTTTTACAAAGTTTATATAAAGTTTTTATAAATTTATTACTATCAAAAATTCCAGAAGATGGTGAGATTAGTCCCTTTGAGCAAATTAAATTAGGTTCAATTCTTCTGATATCTTTTTTACTTAAAATTTTAACATCTCTTACTTTGTTAAAAAAAGCATTAGATTTAATTTTTTTTAAATAATTTTCTTCACCTTTATTTTGTGCAACAAATATTTTTCCAATTTTTTTATATTTAATTTTATGTTTCTTGCAAAATTTATAAATTAATTTTTTTCCCTCAATACAAAATTTATTTTTAAGTGAATTTCTCTTATAATATACACCAGAATGGATTACCTCGGAGTTTCTTGAAGAATTTTCTAGTCCAATATTTCTATTTTTTTCAATAATATAAATATTATTTTTCTTTATTTTTGAAAGTTCATAAGCAATGGAAATTCCAACTACACCTGCGCCAATGATTAAAATATTATTCATCAGATTAAATTAAAAAATATTTTTACAAATTTTTTCATTTCTGGTTTTGGACAGCCAGTTACCAAAATTCCATTTCTAAATTGTCCATTAAAACTATATCTTGTTGCAATTTTATTATCTTTTAAACCCTTGTAAACCTTGAAAGCTTTTTTAGAATTTTTAAAATTGATAAATATAAAGTTCCCATTTTCACCTCCAAAATATTCTAATTTAAGTAGATCCAATTTAGATTTTAAATAATCCATACCAGACTTAGTGTCTTTGATATATTTTTGATGAATATTATTATTTTCAATTACAAACTCTAAGATTTTAGCAGACAAAATATTAGTTTCATAACCACCTTTAGTATTGTTAAAAATATTTATATTTTTTTTATTAGATATTAAACAACCAATTCTCGCACCTGCTAACCCATAAGATTTTGAAAAGGATCGCATTATAACAACATTATCAAAATTATTTATTAATTTTTTAAATGTTATTTTTCCAAAAGGAAAATAAACTTCATCGATTGCAAACAAAATTTTTTTAGAATAAAGCTTTTTAGCAATATTTCTCACTAATTTGTAATCAACCTCGCCTTCTACAGGTATATTTGGAACTGGAAGGAATACAACTTTTGTATTTTTATTTATCAGCTTTAAAATTTGAAAGTGATCAAGTGCAAATTTTTTTGAATAATTAAAAGTTTTAATTTTGAAACCATAAAGTTTTGAATAAATTTCATATAGTGCAAAAGTAGGTTTGGGTATTACAATTTCAGAGTTTTTATCTAAATCTAAGGAATCTAATATATTTTTAATTCCTCCGGATACGCCTTCTGTTAGTAATAATTTATCAGATTTTACATTCAGAAATTTTGATAATTTTTTATATGTATTGTTTAGATTTGGATAAAAATTTATATTTATTTTATTTAACTTATTAAAAAGCTTTTTTTTTTGTAAAATATTAAAACCTCTAATATTTTCATTTCTATCTAGGTTTAGTATATACTTAGATCTAGTTTCATAATTACTTTTTCTTTTGAAAGCGGAAAGTGTTTTTTTAAATTTTATCAACTTATCTAAAATATTTTATTCTATCTTTTCGTTTATTTATTATCGCAGACACAATATGAAGGTCTAATTTATTTTTAACTATTAAACCAGAAAGTCTACTAACATTATAAAATCCAACTTTACCATGAAGAATTGTACCTTTTTTTTCCCTGTATGCTTTAATAAAGCTTTTCGATTTCCACATCATTAAAGAGTAAACCATTAGGTCTATTGGCGTTAAATCTTGTGTTTTAGAAAATTTATCTCCTTTTTTAAAGTTTATCGGTTTATTGTTTATAATACCGTGATACTTAAACTCATTTGCAGTAATTAAGCTATTATAATCTCCTTTTTTAAAAAAGTTTACAACTTTTTTAATTTCATTTGATGTTTGAAGAGGAGCAATTGAATTAACCCAAACTAGGATATCACATTCAAAATTATTCAAAAAATCAAATACTATATCGTCAGATTTTGTGCTTGATGATCCTAAATGTTTAGGCCTCAAATAAAAATTAACTTTATATCTTTGTGCAACTTTACTAAATATTTTATCGTCCGAGTTTATAAATATTTTATCAAAAATTTTTGATTTTTTTGCAGCATTAATTGCGTAATAAACTAGTGGTTTGTTATTGATCAGTGCTAAATTTTTTTTTTTTAATCTTTGACTGCCAATTCTAGCAGGTATCATTGCTATAATTTTCATTATTGTCTCTCCTTTATTACTTTACAAGGGACACCTGCTGCAATTACATTTGGAGGCACATTTTTATTTACCAAAGACTGAGCACCGATAATTGAATTTTCTCCAATTACAACCCCTTTCAAAATTGTTACACCAGCTCCTATCCACACATTATCTTTTATAGTAATTTTATCAATTTCAATACCTTGATCTTTTATTGGAACGTTATTATTTTTAAAGATATGATCACTTGTTAATAATTTAACATGGTTAGCAATTGCAACATCATTACCAATCTCTATTTCTCCTATAGCATCTAAATAACAAAATTGATGAATAGAAACTCTTTTGCCTAACTTAACTTTATCAGGATGTGAAATCACCACACTTTCAAGAATATTACATTTTTCTCCAATACCTTTCATTATTGATTTATATAAAAAATATCTCAACTTAATTGAAAAATTAAAAGGAGAGTATCTTAGTATTAAAATAATTTTTCTTAAAATTTTAAGATAAAAATTTACTATCATATTTTATAAATTATCCAAAAAATTCATTATTCTTTGATTTGTTTTACCATCTCTGTATTTATCAAAATTACAAATTATATTTTTCCAATTACCTAGATTATTTTTTTTATTTTTGTAGTCATTTTCTATAGACTTCCATAAAGTATTCCAATCTCTAAAAACTATATTAAGTCCATCACTTTCAAATTGATTTTTTTTTGAATTATAATAATCAAAGTAAACAGATTTAGTTCCATTTAAAGCAGACTCCATCCCCGCTGTACCTGCTAATAACATATCATGGATAGTAATATCACATATCATGGCAATTTTTGCGGGTATATCTTTGAAATTTTTTACATGATTTTTATCACTTTCATCAAAAATTAAAAATCTACTAGTTTGTTTTGCTTTTTCAATTAAATAGTAATCATCTCCAAGTTTTTGTTTTAAAAGTTTGGGTTTTTTTGGTTTTATAATTAATGCATAATCTTGATTATTTAATATTTTTTCAATTAGAAAAATATAGCTTTTTTTTGAAATACTATGGTTCAAATAGTTGAATAAATCGCTATCATTTGATCCCTGATCAAACAAACCAATTATATATTTAGCTTCAGAAGATTTAAGTATTTTTTCTCTTATATGTTGTGACTCAAGTTTAAAATTTTTAAATTTATAATCTGAAATATAGCCAAATTTTTTAATTTGTTTTAGATTAGAATATTTTTTATATTGATAATTTGAATTGTTGAAACTAATAAAATAATCAAACGCATCAATATTTTGAAAAGCACTATAATCATTTGAATAAGAATAAGTTGTACCAATTGAAGATCCGCCAATATCGTGGATTGCTGCTATAGCACTTGATGTAAAATTATGAGTTATATAACAAGTATAAAATACTTTAACTTTAAATTTATTAAATAAATTTTTAAAAACTTCTTTTTCAAAAGAATATTTTACAAAAAGAAATTTTAGAAAATTTTTGTTGTTTAAATATGGATTTTTAACAAAATTAATGAATAAAGATTTGAAAGACTCTAGACTCACAAAATCATATAGATAAAAAATATTGTCTTTGTTTGTTTTTTCATTACTTATAAATACAGTTTTATCAGAAAAATTTTCATCTGAAAAAAATTCACTAGGATTATGAATTGGATAAGAGTCCATAATACAGATCTTTTTTGGTAAAATTTTTTTTTTAAATCTTAATATATAAATAAATTTTTTTATAATAGATAAATAATTTTTTAGAATAGAAAAATTAAAGCTTTGATAAAAAAAATAATTTAAATGATTATATCTATATTTAAACGTGATAAAATTTTTAAAGATATTATCTTGAAGAAATATTTCTACTTTATTTTGTTTAAATGAACTAATGAGTATTAAATTTAAATAAATAAAATTCTCAATTGTCATAAAAGAGATTAAATTTCTACTATTACATAAATGCTTCACCATATAGTTTGCAAAATTATTGTCTTGGAGTTTTTCTTTAAATGTAAATTCAATATACTCGTAAACAAAGTTTCCAACACTATCGTCTTCAAAAATTGATGTAAATTTTTCTATGTTTTGGAAATTTAAATTTGGTGAATTATTTTTAAATTTTGATATTTTTTTTAATTTAAACAAATTTACTAATCTAGAAAGATAGTTTTCCTTCAAAATATAAATTTCTGTATTTTTAGAAAAAATATTCTTAATATTATTTAAAGTAAGATAATCAAAAATTTTTATTTTTTTCACCACTTTGGTAAATCAAATCGTTTAGTTAATTCTATTCTAGCTTGTTTAAAACCATCTCCAATAAAATTTAGTAAATTAGCAGTAGAAACTGCATTTACATCTTTATTTTTAAGTCCACTTAAAAGGTGCTTCCAGTTTCCAGCCCCTCCTGCAATTATTATTGGAAAATCTTTAAACCTCTTAAATTTTTTTATCATCTCAATCATGTAACCCTGCCCAGTCCCGTCTCTATCGACAGAATTCAAATAAAGTTCTCCAAACAATTCCGTATCTAAATCTTTTAGAAAATATTCCAAACTTTCGTCGCAATTCAAAGAATTATTGTCAAAAACATGAAAGTTATTATGTATTTGTTTTAAATCCAAAGAAGCAATAATACTTTGTTTGCCAATAATTTTTGAAATTCTTTTTAATGTGCTTTTATTTTTTCTAATTATGGTATTACAAACTATTTTATCTGCTCCAGATCTTAAAATTTTATTAACATCTTCTTCATTCAATATTCCACCACCAGCAGATATAGGAATAAAAATTTCTTTACTTAATTTTTTTAAAATATTGCAAAATTTGTTAAAATTTTTTTTTTTATTTCTAATATTTAGAATTATTAGCTCATCAATATGTGATGAAATATTTTTAAAATCATAATTTTTTAATAACCAATCTATATCGCCAACATGTTGAAGAGAAAAATTTCTACTAAGTACAAATTTTCCATCATCAAATAACAACGTAAATATCAACCTTTTTTTTATCACTCTAACCTATAAAATTTTTTAAAAGTTTTAACCCATTTTTTTGACTTTTTTCTGGATGAAATTGTGTTCCAAAAACTTTGTTATTTTCAAATGAGGAAATGAATTTTCCTCCATAATTACAATAAGAAAATTTAAAATTTTCTTTTTTTTCAATCTTTAAATAATATGAATGAACAAAATAAAAAAATTTATTATCTTCTAAACCAGAAAATAAGCCATCTTTATAATCTGTCTTAATTAAATTAAACCCTATATGTGGTAAAATTTTTTTTGAAATTTTATCTAACTTAATGACTTTTCCCTTTATCAAACCGATACCATTTATCTCTTTATCTTCAGTTCCAAGACTTGCTAATAATTGCATTCCAAGGCAAATACCAAGAATTTTGCCACCATTTATATTAATATTTTTTTTTATTGCATTTGTAATTTTTAGTTTGTTTAATTTTTGCATGGACCTATAAAATGAACCAACTCCAGGTAATATTAAAAATTCACTATTTAAAATGATTTTTGGATTATCTGAAATAATAGTTTTATATCCAAGATATTCGATAGCATTTTGAATAGAAATTAAATTACCAGCACCATAATCAATAATAGTTATTTTTTTTTTCATTTAAAAAAAAAATCCTCACCCACTGTAAATTTAGGTTCCCATAATCCTGTTTTTTTATTTTTTAAAAATAATTTTTTATTTGCCCACTTGTCTAAGATTTTATCGAATTGATTTTTAGTCATTTTATAATATTCGAGGTATTTTTTTATATAATTTTCTGGATACATTCCATCAAAAGCCCTCACTAAATTTAGCCCTTGATCTCTTGTCATTGCTTTTCTTCTTATCTCGATTCCTGCGTCTTGTGTTGCCCTTCCAAAACCAAATTTAAGATAACATAAATAAGTATGTAATGCATACAGATCTTGATCGGTCTGAGCAAAATTAGTAAATGTTCCAGAATTTTGAACTTTTGATTCTTGCAATCCACAATTATTTTTTGCAACTAAATAGTGATCATATGGGTCCCAATTTTCATATTTACTCCAATGTGTAAGATAATATTTAAATTTTTTATTTTTATAGTTTGGAAGCTCAAACCAAAACATATCTTTTTTTGATAAATTTGCAGCTTTAATAACTTTTTTATAACCTTGTTCTAAAAAAATTTTTTCTATGTAATCTGATTCAAAAATAATTTTATTTAAATTTTCACTTGAACCTCCATACTCTACTTCACCATCTTCACCATATACAATTAATGGAATTTCAAATTGAATTGCTGTTTTAATGACAAGAGAATAAATAGATATTAACCATCCATAATAAGGAAAACCCATCCTAATAAATCCAAATTTATTAATCTTTCTCATTATTTCCTCATTAGGAGTAACATGAATGTGATCATAACCAGATCTAACAAAATTAGTTAAGTTTTTTTCACCAACATCCATGGTTAATGGAGGTCTAGAAGTAACTGTTAAAACATTTAAACCAAATTTTTTTTTTAAAACATATGAAACATAACTTCCATCTTTTCCACCACTCACAGGAACAATACAATCAAAAGGACTATTGTTATCTCTTCTCACCTTTTTTATTAATTTTTTAAATTCTTTTACTCTTTGATTGAAATTAAATTTTTTTTTCTTTTCCATCCACTGACAAGCATTACACCAACCTCGTTTATCAAAAGTAATTCTTGGTCTTGTAGACATATTTAAGCAAGACTTGCACCAAAAAATTTTTTTCATCTTGGTATTATCCTTCCGACTGGTTTGCTTATTGATTTTTTTTTTATGTATTTATTTAGTTGATAATTTTGGCTTATTTTTTTTTTATTTTTTAATATTTTTTTTATTTTCCACATACTACCTTCGAACCAACTACCTGGAAAATGTAGAAAATAGTTATTAAGCAATACCTCTTCAACACAAGTTTTTATTAGTTGGTTTTTTTTATTTTTGAAGTTATACAAAAAAGAGTATTTATCAGCCATTTCATAAAGCCATAATGCTTGAAATTTATAATTTAAAATATTTACTTTTTTGGTATTAAAAATTTCAAAATTCATTACAGGCTCATCGCCACCCCCAGTGAGTGTAATATAATTTTTGGTATATTTAAAAAACCACTTTTTCATTTCCTTTGAAAAGTTTTTTATATTGAACATTAATAAACCTGCACAAAAATAGTCTTTTTGGGGCTTAAATTTGTGAAATCTATATTTTTCTTCAACACTCATGAATAACGAAGAGTCTAGAGGATAATTTTTTGAGTAATATTTATTTCTGAAAAATGCAACTTTCTTTTTAATTATATTTAGATCAAAAGGTAAATTATATGTTTCTGATACAACTGAAATTTTATTTTTAATATGGTAATTAAATATATTTGGTGAATTAGGATTTATTAAAATATCAGTATCTAAATAACAAATATCCGTTACTTTTTCTTTAAAAGTAATTAAAGAGTCAGCCAATAACATTTTTTGCCAAGTTGGCTTCTTCCAGTAAATATTTTTTTTTTCAATAAGTTCTTTTAAAAATACTATGAGACCAATTTTATTTTTTTTACAATATTCTTTCCATAATGGTAGTGCGTAAATTTCCCACTCTTTGTAAACCTTATTGCCAATTGCTATTGTAACTAAATATTTTCGAGAATCAGATTTAATTAATATTTTATATGGCCTTTTCATCAAATTTTGTAACCAAATGACCTTAGCCAAGTTCTTGAGAATTCATCTCCTTTTTTTGCTAATTTAATATATTCGCTTCTTTTTTTTGAAGGTATATAAACTTTTTCTGGTGGATAACTTGAATTTATAAAAGATGTTATAAATGGTTTCTGATTATTATTGGCATTGTATTGATAAAAATATTTAAATTTGTCATTAGTTTTTTTCCTAAACACGCAACTAATATCTATATTTGAAATTTTATTTTTATCAAATTGAGAAAGTAAATCCTTATCGCATGGAATTAAAAACTGTTTATATGCGCCTACATTCAACACATATGCCATATGAATAATTGTTAAAGAATTGGCTGCCGCAAAACCTTCAAAAAAACTTTGATCGAAATGGAAGAAACCATTCCCTCCATAAACTGACTGATTAATCCACATCAGACCATTTTTTTTACAAATTGTATACATAGTCTTATATGCTTCACCAACATTAAATACATGCTCATTATTTCCAAAGTCATTTACTAGATCATATTTTGAAATCAAAGATTTATTATTTAATGGATAGTTTAAGTCTAAATAAATTGATTTTCTTGATTTATTTATATCAATACAATCATAATTTTTAATTTTTAATAATGACCAAAAATTTTCTGTAGAAATTCTTTTTCCTTTTGGAAATTTTTTTAAAATGTTAAATTTATTATTCTTTATTTTTAGATTGGCTTGGTCTAAAGAAAACTTGAGATCTTTGTAAGATACTCTTAATTCTTTCGTTCCCATATCCATCATTGATTTCACATCGGAAAAAATTCCGTTTTTATAAAGAGTTAAAGCTAAATTTAATAATCCTATTTTCATAATTTATGTTCAATTTTTGAACATATATAATTTTAAAATTACTATCAGTAAAGAAAATTATTTTTATTGTGAGATTTTTGCAAAAAATCCATATTATTTTAATTTATTACTTGTAGATAATAATTTAATTACAGCATTTGCTACATATTTTATATCTACAAATTTCATTTTAGGATAGATTGGAAGATTAAGTACTTTATTGGAAATTTGCTCGGTATTTTCACAATTTAGTTTTCTAAATTTAAGCTTCCTATTTTTATACATTGGCTGTGAGTATATTGGCATTGAATAAGCAACTCTTGTATCGATGCCATAATCGGTCTTAAGTTTTTTTGCAATTTTATCTCTATTAGGAATCATTATTGGATAAAAAAAGTTTGCATTTTTTGCATATTTTAATTTATTTACAGTCTGAATAAGATTGTTATTTTTAAAAAACATATCATAACTTTTAGCAACTTTTTCTCTTTCTTTTAGAATATAATTTAA
>MDSZ01110073.1_pt1 | contig 12696 bp, 10 predicted proteins | sample 811201 | NCBI WGS metagenome assembly MDSZ01 (sample SAMN05326647, study PRJNA326480) | marine metagenome | isolation source: seawater | place: Indian Ocean: North | collected 2010
CATGGTTTGCGCTGTCTCCTTGGGCTGTTCCTGTTAACAAATTTGCAAACTAGACAGCGTCAAGATAAAAGGCTATGTTGACAGTGTCAAGATAAAACGCTATCTATTCGGCTTAATTTGAAAACGGACACATTTGATATATGGCTAATGCAGTACAAAGCTATCATCACGGTGACTTACGCAGCGCGCTGATTGAAGCAGCTAGCGCGCGTTTGTCTGAGCACGGCGTTGATAGTTTATCTCTTAGAAAACTGGCAGAAGACGCCGGAGTCTCGCGAACTGCGCCCTATCATCATTTTAAAGATAAAAGCGCCTTGCTAAGCGCCATCGCGGCAAAAGGGTTTAGCGACTGGCATTCAACGGCCAAGCGTATATTTGAGCAAGAAGACAAAACACCGCAAGCGCGTTTTCGTGAGTTTGTTCACGAATACATCGGCTACGCCGCCGACAACCCCGAAATGTATGAACTCATGTTCGGTCGCACCATTTGGCAGAACCAAGCTGCGACAAGCGACCTTAAAGAAGTGGCGTTTCCGTGTTTTCAGTTTCAGGTAACCATGACGCGCTATTGGCAAGACAAAGGGCTGCTTCCGAACAACCAGGATGCGCTGAGACTAGCGCAGGTTACTTGGGGTACGTTACATGGGATTGCACGATTGCTCATTGACGGTATATACGCTGACAGCAGTCATATTGAAGAAATGTGCGATTGTGCAGCGGATTTATTTATGCAGGTGTCTTCATGATGTTGGCAATCATAACGCCGCCTGATGCAACTCGGCTTTAATAAAATCTACTGCGCGCTCGGCAATCATAATCGTGGGCGCATTAGTGTTGCCACCCACTAAGCTTGGCATAACCGACGCATCCACCACTCGCAGGTTTTCAATACCAAGTACTTTCAGTTTGTTGTTTACCACCGCCATAGGGTCGCTTTCTTTTCCCATTTTACAGGTGCCGATGGGATGATAAATGGTTTCGGCTCGCTCCCGTAAAAAAGCGGTTAAATCTTCATCGGACTGCGCGTTTTCACCTGGGTGACGCTCTTTCCCTTCAAAGGGAGCAAAGCTGGGCGCGGCTAATAGGGTTCGCGCGAGCTTAATGCCGTCAATCATCACTTTCATATCATCTGGATGAGTCAGGTATTTGGGGTCGATAAGTGGATGATCGGCGGGATGATTACTCTGTAAACGGATTGTACCGCGACTTTTTGGGTACAAACAGCATACATGAACGCCATAGCCATACCCGAAAGCCAGTTGCCGACCATGATCTTCTAAGATGGCTGGTAAAAAGTGAAATTGAATATCCGGATAATCATCGGCAATGGACGAACGCACGAAACCGCCTGCTTCGGCAATATTGGACGAAAAAATCCCCTTTCGTTTAAACAAGTATTCCACACTTGCTTTGGCGTATTTCGGGAACATACCTGCAGCCACTGCATAGCCTTCTTTGGCTTTACAGGTATTTTGCACAATAGCATCCAGATGGTCTTGAAGGTTTTCACCCACGCCGGGTAAGTCTTGATGAACGTAAATACCCATATTTTCAAGCTGTCTGCGTGGCCCCACGCCAGACAGCATAAGCAGGTGTGGCGAGTTTATTGCGCCACCGCACAAAATCACTTCTTGGCGAGCAGCGTACCGCTTAACGCTTCCTTTTTCTCTGGCCTGCACGCCTATGGCGCACTTATTTTTTATAAGTACTTTTTCTACCGCAACTTTCGTCAGAATGACTAAGTTGCCTCTGTGTTTAGCCTGAGATAGATAGCCTTTGGCGGTAGAACAGCGTTGACCATTAACTTGGGTGACATGGTAGTACCCCAGACCCTCTCGCACATCCCGATTAAAATCATCTAGCACGGCTAAGTCGGCCGCCGGTGCTGCCGCTAAAAATGCATCGGATAAGCGACTGGTATCTGTAAGGGGGGAAACATGTAAAGGCCCCCCTACACCGTGATAGTCATCTTCACCTTGATAATAGTTTTCCGAACGTTTGAAGTAGGGTAAGACCTCATCAAAGCCCCAACCTTCTGCCCCTTCTAGCGCCCAGCGGTCGTAGTCCTCTTTTTGACCCCGAATGTAACACATGGCATTGACCGAACTACTGCCACCCAGTGTTTTCCCTCTAGGCCAAAACAATTCGCGATCGTGCAGTTCACCCTGCACTGTCGTGTGATAACCCCAACCTATCCCCTCAAACCGGCTAAGAATAGACAAACCGAAGGGAATATGAATAAAAGGGTTGGTATCTTTACTTCCTGCTTCAATAAGCAATACACGCAAAGCGGGATCTTCCGAGAGACGCGCGGCCATCACGCCACCAGCCGACCCGGCGCCGACAATAATATAATCAAATTGTGTATTGCTATCGCTCATGGCTCTCTCCAATAATTCGTCCCGTGACGACATTGAATTCAATCGTGTACATTCATCGCATCACAGTAGCGCTAATAATGTATACAAATTACCCTGGTAAGACCACATCGTTGTGATGATTTCCAACTATTGACGAATCACTAGGTAAATATAGCCCAGCCTAACGGCATTAATTGAATGCTGACTGTGAAATATTGATGAATTTATGCGAGTATAAATTCACTCTACGCTGCTCATGACTTTCTCTACTACGCCTATGTCGCTAACTTTTAAGGCTCGTTGCAAATACCTATTTGCCCGCTTACTGATTAAGCTTGGTAAATTGAAACACGATGACTTCACCAAAGAAGAGCTAGAATCAAGCCTGAATACGTCACTTCCCCACGGGTTTAACTTTGATATTCCCGTAGGCATTGCCAAGGTATCCTTGCTAGAAGGCGCGGTGAATTTAGATGAATCACACCAAGCCATCAATGCCCAGTTTCTTGCCAGCATTGTGATTGAATCGGCCGGCACTACGCTTTACCGCGCTCATTTTATTGTGGTATTAGGAGCCACACCATTTTATGACAAAGGTACAAAGTCGGTGTGCCTTCAGGCAATTACCTTCGACCATATTACCTTGATAAATGATGATTACGCGCTTATTGGCGACACCCAATCACTGCTGTCTGCTTTTCTTCCTGGCAACCTCAATACTCTTTTAGGCAAAACCGTTCAAAGCGCACTTAGCCTTGTGACAGCAGGCACCTCAGCAAAAGTACAAAATTACTTAACCCTCTTTTTGGCCGGTTCCAAACAAACTATATTGGATTATCACACCCCTCAAATACGGGCGGCGGTGCTAAAAGAAATTGCCAAGCAACCTACCCATTTTCAATTAAGGCAAGACGTTTGGCGAGAAGCGCTATTTTCCCGCTACGGTGAACGAGTAGGTATTGAAGACAACCGCTTACGCTTTTACTTTTAATCACCACTTGCACGCTAAATCAACGCTAGTGCTCACTTACAATGGACACCGGCATGGTATGGATATGTTCGCCCACGTCCTCAATTTTCAGCCTTGGGTTGTCGACACTGGCCTCTAGCATGTCAAACGCTTCCGTGACATAACGTGATAAAACCTGTAAAGACTTTACGTTCTTATTGCAGCACACCATGCCAATATTCGCGGTGCCTGAATACGTCATCAGGGTAATATTCACGCCGCCACCAGGTGTCATGGTTGATATGGGGTAACAGGCCAATAGCTCACTGTCTTTTAGATAGCGCCTGTCTTTTGGCCCAGGCACATTCGAGACCAATATATTCGCAATGGGCTTCACCCAATTAGATATCCGCAACCATTCAAATACCAAGGCTAATGACTGAATGGCAATGGTGTACCCACTAAAAGCAGCGGGGCGGGCATGTTGCGCAGCATGTTTTACAATTCGGTGATTGATGATGATTTGCCGTAAACGAAGGTAGGGGTCTTGCTCGCCGTGCGCTAACTGGACAGGCACAATAGCGATTTTATTGCCCGTGGTTTTTTCTCCAGGTTTGCGCAAATTAATCGGCATGTTGGAAAACAAGGCTTTGGGAAAGGTTTGCCCGTGATCTTGCAATAAGCGATGCACGCCAATATCAAACGCACACAGTAAGACTTCATTTGCCGTAGACCGTGTTCGCCGTGCAAGCTGTTTAATTCGCTTAAAGTACAAATCCATGGTGGCCACTGCCCTGCCGGGTTCGACTTGACCGGTAAGAATGGTTTTCGTGCCTGTGAAGGGGATTGGCATGTAATGGGGATTAACCCGCAGCACTTTCATAAAAATGCGTAAAAAGATAACGGCTAAATCCAAACTGGTTTTAAGTGCGTGGCCGACGGCAATCAAGCGTTTGTATCCACTTTGCGTTTCACGCCGCTTATGCCTTAGCCGTTTAAGCGCCCATACTGGCGTAAATGTGCTGCCATTGGGGCGAGAAACATAGCCCGATTGGAACCAGCGCACTAACGTTGCGCCATCTCCGTACATATGGTGGACTCGGGCATAAATAGCAAAGGTTCCAGATTTGCCATCGTAAATAAAATGATATTGCCAAAGCGGCTTATCTGGGTCCAGCCGTGAACCATGAAGTTTAGCAATAAACCCATCCAGCGCTTCTCGGTCGTTAACGTCATCAATGCGATGCAGCTGAACGTGATAATTCATGTCGAGCTTTTTTACCGGCACTAAGGCAATGGGATAGCCAAGCATCGTTTTAACGTAGCAGTTAAACGGCGATGTGCCCCGCGCAAACCCTTTTATTTCATCGAATAAGGCCGGTACATAGTGGTCCTTGTCGGCATGTTCAGGCATGGCTAACAATTGTAAGCAAGCAACATGCTTTGGGTTTGCATCAGACTCCGTAATCCAAAAAGATTTATCCAGAAAGCTTAATGTTTTCCCCATATGTAATCCCTTTACTCGGAAAGTTCGTTTGTTTTTACCTGCGACATGTTGGTATATGCATGTGAGTCGAGGGCTTGACGGATAATGTCCCTTTGTTGCTCAGATATCGCAAGCCTAGGCAATAGGCTCACCATGATAAGCGACAGTGCATGATATCGCTGAGATGTTTCATCCATGTGGCTGTTGAGTTCATCAAATTGACAAGATTGAAAAATAACTAAACTGAGCAATTCAACCAGCAATGCACGATCAGTGGCCGAGGCACTAAATAACGCTCGCTTTTCTAATTGCGTGAAAAGCAACGTTAGTTGCCTTTGAATGCTACGTAAAATAGCAGTGCGTTGTCTCGCAATAGACGGATACTTTTCTGCTAAATCAGCCGGGCTGCGATAGAAAAACCGAAAGACGTGTAAGCTGTCTATTAATAAATAAAAATAGTACATCACATCTTCAGCATTCAATGCGTCGAGTTTATCTGCCACTAGCACTCGTTGGATATGTTTTTCGTGCATACGCATTAGTGCCACTACCATGCTCTCTTTCCCTTTAAAATGGTAGTATAGATTTCCTGGGCTTATATCTAGCTCAAGGGCAATATCTACGCTGGTGACCGCGTTTTCACCGTGTTTATTAAACAGGGTTAGTGCGGTTAACAGAATACGTTCCCGTGTTTTCATTTTACATGAACACCAAATAAAGCTGGGCAAACCCCGCTAGCATGCCCAGCACCGCGCCGGTGAGGATGAGTTTCCATTCATCCTGTTGGTAGGCCGGTCGCAATACACCTTCAAATTCAGTCGCAGAAAGTGACTGCATTCGCGAACATAAATCTTCACCCACATTCAGCGCCCCGTTGGCATAGTCGTATGCATATAAGAGGTACTTATCTGAGTTTTCAAATATTTGCTTAACAGCCAATGCTTTCATTTGATGGTAGTTTTCTGAACCTACGCCAATGGCAAAGTAGGGTTGAGCGATGGCTACATAGCGCTCTATCGCATCGTTTACATGCAGTTCAATAAGCTCAAGCAGTTGTGCTGAACCTGAACCATGTAAAATGACGTGAGTGATATTTTGTGGGGTAATGAGTTTTTGCTCGATAATGGATGCATACACTTCAGACACTTCTTTCTGACGCTTTAAAAACATACCCTGAAACGTGAAAGGCCCTATTTTACGAGGTCTCTTTGGCTCAAAAATGATTTTAATCGCAATCCAATTGGTAGCGTACCCTACCAGTAAACCGCCTAACGGTAAAATCCACCACGCTTGAAAAACATACCAAAGAAACATAGTGGGCAAGCCAAATAGAAAACCGAAATAAAAACCAGAACGCACAATGAAAGGGAATTCTTTGCTTCCCGCGGTGAGAAAAATTTCATTAATAAGCGAAGGTGAATTCACCAGTTGTTCAACCACCAGCTCTTTAATATCTAATATCTCGCCTACATTGTGTTGGAAATCATCAACGAGTTTATGCACCACATGAGGAATATCGTTTTCAATGCGCTGGTAAACGAGATTTTTACCTTGTACAGGCAACGCCGCCCAAAGCTGGGGAGCAGACTGTGCCATCACATCGTTAACCACTTTACGAATGACTTGTTTCAAGCGCCGCTCTATGGCCTTGGTTAATTCATCAGGGTCTAGTCGTTGCGCTAATTCTTCAACACTCAGTAATTTGCCTAAAACCAGTTCAACTTCGATTTCGGCCATTTGTCGGCGCTTAGCTGGAATTAACCCTTGCCAACCAAAAAACGGTTTAATCCCCACAAACTCAATGGGGTAGAACATCATTTTTACCGCAAGGTAGTTAGTGAGCCAGCCTACTAACGCACTAATCAAGGGAATTGAAAGCAAGCTAAATGTTTCTAGGTTCCATTCCATAGGGCAACATGGTGTCCAGTGTTTTTATTGTTCTAACTCAGGCTACTGAGTGCATGGGACTTGGTCAATAATTAATACGAAAAGCAGCGGAGAAATACGTTAAAAATCCTCTTTTTTTGATCTAGGTAGTGAATTCTAATTTACTCCAGTAGGCTTTTGATAAGGGTCAAAAAGGGTGCTGTAGATGATCACTTTCGATTTACGACTAAAAAAGCTGGAACAAGACATTCAACATGCCACCAGTTACGCCGCGTTTAAGGAAGCGAGCCTGCTTCACGATGAACTATCAGGGGCTAACGAGTGGAAGGCGAGCGATACGTCGAACGATTACGACTACAAACTCATTAGAAAACGCGTACAACGCTTGCAAATAGCCCGGGGTAAAAACGACAGCCACGGGCTTATGTCCATTTTGCATGAAGGGCTCCATGGCAATTTGGGTAATATCGCCAATCCCGCGATGCGAACTGGGTGTAAAATTGGCACCAAAGTGCTTATCGAACAATTTATACAAGAAGTAGACCTCGCTTTACAGCACATATACAACGCAGATGAGCGACATGTCGATTTTTACGAAAAGCTGTCGTTTTTCGAAGAAACCGCCCACGCGTTTGGCCGCAGTTGTCTTATGTTATCGGGTGGCGCTGGTCTCGGTTTTTTTCACTGCGGTGTGGTTAAATCGCTAAACGAACACCAGCTTTTGCCCACGGTTATTTCCGGCGCAAGTGCCGGCTCTATCATTGCGGCTCTGGTAGGTACTCGCACACACGAAGAGCTATTGGACTCTTTGCGACCTGAAAGTATCTATAATGCATTTAAAAGCTGGCGACAGTGGAAAGGGTTAGGCAAACAGAGCTTATTCGATAGCACCGTGCTAGAGAATGCCCTCATAGAATTGTTCGATTTAATGACATTTGAAGAGGCTTATAAGAAAACCCATCGCCACATCACAATTACCGTTTCACCCGCCGATTTACATCAGCATTCTCGCCTCTTAAATGCTAAAACCTCCCCTAATGCCATTATCACCCAGGCTGTGCGCGCATCCTGTGCAGTGCCTGTGGTATTTAGCCCTGTTCAGTTGAAGGCAAAAGCGGCCAATGGTGACATTTTGCCCTATATACCGAACCGTCGTTTTGCTGATGGCTCGTTAATGGCCGACCTTCCCTTCGAGCGATTGGCAAGGTTATATGGTGTCAATCACAGTATCGTTAGCCAAACCAACCCCCTCGCCGTGCCTTTTATTGCTGCAAGCCGCATAGACGCGACCAATCTTTGGGACATAACTGCCCGTCATATTGGGCAACTAGCAAAAACAAACAGTATTTTTGCAATTGATATTATCGAGCGTTTAACCTCAAATAAGAATGCAAAACTGGCTATACATAAAGTTAGATCTATTATTGACCAGCAATATGTTGGTAACATTAATATCTTACCAGAGCGCCAATTGCGCAATTTAGCGCAAGTATTATCTAACCCTACGTTGGAAAGTATCACCACATTGATAGAAAGTGGTGAGAAAGCGACTTGGCCTCAACTCGATGTTATTGAAAGAAATACCAAAATCAGTGAAAATCTCAGGTATTATTTAAGCCAACTTAAACTAAGAGAAGCAAAAGAGCTCGGCCACGCGAGTTAAAATAGGCTTCCCATCGCGCTATTCCATGCGGTGTTATAACAATGATAAAGGATAACGGTGAGCGCGCAGAGTCAAAGCCCCGACAGCATGTACACGCAGCAAGTTAAAGAGCTCATAAACATGGTTTACCCTAAAGAGGTAGGCTATGGCTCTGTATTTGAAGATGCGAGACACTTTTTTACTTTAACGCCAGATTTAGAAAAGCATGCTGACGACGTAAAAGCACAATTGGCGAAAGTAGACAATATCCCCAAAAAGGAGGCGCTGGCTGAACAGCTAAAAAAGCAGCTAAAGTCTGCCAATCGTAAGTTAGAAGAAGAGCGATTGGCCCGACTAGCGCGCCTTGAGAAAGTCAGCGACAAGATTATTTCCCTTTGCGAAGGCGATAACTGGCAGGAAACTCAGCAACTTAGTGCAAAGTTTTTGGGTACCCTCATGCTGCTAACGCGTGGTGCAGAAGGCAATTTCGCGCGCATTCATCAGCGCTTTAAACCACTATACAAAGCGGTATTGACCCTACGCCTTGTAGACAGGCTAATGGAGCAAGACACCATAGCCCATACCTATTTATCGAAATACCGTGACTCTCTTTCTCGGTTCAGAGGCAATCGGTATTGGCGTGAAAAATGGCGGGTTGAATTAGGCATTCCTCTTATTACCGTTGCGCTACTTCAAGATATTGGCTTACAAAGCCCTGCTGCACTTACCTTGCTTAAAGGTGAGAATAACGATTTGGATGAATTTAGGTTACTTGAAGAAAGCCAACGAAAAGACCTACTCAAGCTTAATTACCATTTCACAATGAAGTACGTTTCTGAGGGCCTGGGCATTCCAGCGTATATTGGTAACGTTCGTGAAGAACGCGATAGATTTATTCAAACCCATAAAGATGCCAGTAGTTTCATTCAAGCTCTAATGAAAGATGCATTTTTGTCAAAAACCGGACTTGGTGAAATTGTAAAAATTCCACAGATTTACACGTCTATCGTGTTTTCAACGAAAACAGACTACAGCAGAAAGTCGCTGCCAAAAGGCTACCTTCTTATTGAACAGCTAGCGAAAAAAGGCGCGTTAAATAAAAAATTGGCTGAAGACTTTATCAACTTGGTGGGCTACTTTCCTCAGGGCTTCGGCATTACCTACATTCCCCTTAACGAAAACGGCCAGGAAAAAGAGCAATATGAGTGCGCGATTGTGGTGGGGTTAAACCCGCAAAAACCTGCTGAACCCATTTGTAAAATAGTGACGCGCAATCAAAAGTACATTACGGGCGGCCAACAAGAAGTGATCGTCAAGTCGCAAAACCTCTACTTCCCAGCCAATCGAAAACGATTAATGCGTGTCGGCAAAGAGCGTCTAACTGAAATTATGAGCCAGCTATCTAGCAACTTTACCCCAGACGCGATTGATGACCTCATACCCAGTTTCTGGGAGCCCTACGACTTCTTTGGCTATAAGAAGCATCAGAACTTGTGGAGTAAAAACAACTAGTGCCTTAACGGCACTAATTATTGTTAGTCGTTCGTTTCTGTAGGTGCTTTAGGCGTCGCTTTTGCAGACTCAGATGACGCAGACGCCGCCCCATTCTTGCCTGCTGCACTCGACGCGGTAGTGGTGGCCTGAGCAGCGGTGGCTTTCTTCGCGGCTGGCTGAGTGCTTGTTGTGCTGGCAGTCGCCTTGGTTTTAGTGGCGTTTGAGGCACCGGTTCGTTTCACTGCGGTGGTTTTCGAGGCACTGGTTTTCGATGCTGCCGTGCTTCCCCTCTTGGCAGTGGTGCTCTTTGTCGCGGCGCTTTTGCTCCCTGCCGTGGTTTTAGCAGGTGAAGACGCTTTAGATGCACTGGTTTTCCGTGGGCTTTTCGCCGTCTCGGCTTTGGCTTTTTCAGCAGCCTGTTTAGCCGCCAGTATTGCCACCTGCTCTACCAGTAAGTCGACTTTAGCCGACAACGCATCAAGTTGCAGTTCGCGATTTGTCTGACGCTTATTACCAAATAGCATTGATACTACAGGTAACGTTGACACCAGTTGCTGAGCACTGTCTATCACAGTAGCAGGATGCCAAGTTTGTTTTAATTCAGTTTCAACTTGTTTCCCTTTAACTTGCATGCTTTCAAATGCTTCGTGGGTATCATCTAAGCGTTGACTTACCGTGTTCGCCGCAGACTCTAATTGTGCTGTGATCAAATCTGCGCCAGCCGTTAACCAGCCAAAAAATGGGGATGATTTGTATTTGTCAGACATATAACCTCCAACCTAAGAGGTGAGTGAAAACGAGGCGGCACTCACCTACCTCGTTTAATGAAATGGCTCGACTATTTGTTCGCTGCTAACTTAGCTACAGCTTCAGTGAGCGCATCAATTTTTGCCGATAACTCGTCAATACGCTGATCGGCGGGCTCTGCATCTAAGCCGAGTTTTTTACGCACATCTGACACGCGGTTTTCTACGTCGTTAGTTGTCGACTTAAACTTACTACGTGCATCGTCTTCAAGGGTTTCACCTTTTGTCACTAGCTCGTCGAACATTTTTGACGCTTCTTCGCTGAGCTTTTCGTAACGGCCTTGTGCTTCTTCAACACTTTTACCGTATGCGCCTAAGCCCGCTAGCCAAATTTTTCTCGCCATGTCTTCAGCTTCGTTAATTTTGCCTTTTATTGTGTCTGTAGTCGTCATCGTCAGCTCCTATGGGTGTGCAATTACTTCTTGAATACCTACTCACTATATTGATTACAATTAGAAACCGCATACTAAAAACAAAAAAAGACACAATGTGCCTTTTTTAATTACCCTTTACGCCCTGAAACAACGCCCGAACGGGCGCGTATGTTCAGATTTTGTTAGTTCATCTTTTTCTCGAGCTTACCCGCTAAATACAATACAAATGCATACTCTAACGCTTTCGACTCGTAACGCTTAAAGCGCCCTGATGCACCACCGTGACCGGCCTCCATGTCGGTTTGAAACAACAATAAATTATCGTCAGTTTTTAGCTCTCTTAACTTAGCAACCCATTTCATGGGCTCAAAGTATTGTACCTGTGAGTCGTGCAAACCTGTGGTAACAAGCATATTGGGGTAAGCCTGAGCTTTCACTTGATCGTAGGGCGAATAAGACAGCATATAATCAAATTCGTCTTTATTAGCAGGGTTGCCCCACTCTGTGTATTCGCCGGTAGTCAGTGGAATAGATGCATCGCTCATGGTAGTCACTACATCCACAAAGGGAACATGTGCGCTTACCCCTTTGTATAGCTCGGGTGCCATATTCACGATAGCGCCCATCAGCAGACCGCCAGCACTGCCTCCCATCGCGAAGACATTGTCTCCATCCGCATAATTCATTGCCACCAACCCTTTGCTAACATCTATAAAGTCGGTGAACGTATTTGTCTTAGCGTGCATTTTGCCATCTTCATACCACGCTCTCCCTAGCATTTGCCCGCCACGAACATGGGCAATAGCCACAACAAACCCTCTGTCTAATAAAGACACCCAAGAGGTTGAAAATGTGGGCTCTACCGTTGAACCGTAGGAACCATAGGCATATTGATACAGCGGATTAGTGCCATCTTTAGCAAAGGTACTTTTCTTATAAACCAGTGATACGGGCACTTTTTTGCCATCACGCGCAAGTATCATTACTCGCTCGGAACGATACTGACTGGCATCAAAGTCTTCAGACACCTTATTTTGCTTCATCACCTTTGTGTCTAACGTCACTAAGTTAATATCTAAAGTACTCGGCGGCGTCGTTAATGAGCTGTAATAAATGCGGAGGGTGTCTGTGTTTGTTTGCGTATTTCCTGTGAAGTAAACCCCAAAAATAGGGTCTTCCATCGGTATAGTTTTTACTACATTGGTGTTTAAATTGTGCGCCACTAAGCGTTGTTCACCGTTTTCCTTTTCTTTAAGCACCAAAAAGTCGCCCACTACCTCCATGTCTTGGATAAAGACGTCGGGGTTATGAGCCACCACTTCTTCCCATTGACTTACGTCGTCAGTGGCTGAGGCCGGTGCGCGCATTACCTTAAAGTTTTGTGCGTCTTTATTCGTTAGCACGAAATAGCTGTCACCTGATTTCGCAATATCGTACTCAACCCCATGCTCTATGGGTAAAAATATCCTTGTGGGTTTCGTCGGGGCATTGGCGTCGATCAGCGTCGTCCCTGTCATATCGGTATTGCTATGAAACACATAGATAACGTCATCATCTTTACTCTTACCTAAATAGGTATAAAAGGTGTCATCATCTTCTTCATACACTAATACATCGTCGGCTTGGGTCGTGCCAATTTTATGCCGATAGACTTGATAACCTAGCAAGGTTTGAGGGTCTTTTTTTACATAGAAAATA
>MDSZ01051722.1_pt1 | contig 12695 bp, 13 predicted proteins | sample 811201 | NCBI WGS metagenome assembly MDSZ01 (sample SAMN05326647, study PRJNA326480) | marine metagenome | isolation source: seawater | place: Indian Ocean: North | collected 2010
ATCTAAAATTCCTTTATATTTATTTTTATTTGTTTGTAATGATAAATAAGTTCTGGTAGTTTCTAAAGGATATGTTGAAATCATACTGACACAACCAGCAAAACAACCAGAAACAAAATTACGAGTATTTTTATTTTCAAAAGTATTTTTAAAAATATTTTTAGATTGTCTAAATACAGAATAATTTATAGCAATTTGAGGAAAAATTCTAATACAATTTACACCATTACCTTTCCAAAAAAATCTAATTCCTTCTTTTTTGTAAACATCTGTTAAATTAGCATTGGGTATAAAATAATTTTGTCTTTGTATTCTATTTAATTCTATAGGTGCAACACAAGTTCTTGATATAATACCACCTATGCCTCCAATTAAAGCATCAATAAACATATATACATAATATATGTTTATTAGTTTAATTAATTTTGCCTAAAAGTTTATATTGAGGATTTTTTAACCACTCATTATAACAATCTTCATGACAAAATCCATATAAATGTTTATTACCTATTGTAGCTTTTTTAATATATTGTTTTTCATCTTTTAAATATCTAAAACAACCACTACATTGTAATAATTTTATTGTAAAATCAGGTTCTTCCTTGACAGTTGTAGGTAAATCTATACCTGGACCTAACTTATTTCTTCCTTCATACCAGCAAGTAAAAGCATTCCATATACTCATTATATAATATAAAGGATTTAAAATTTAAATAATAAATAAAATAAATGTACCCAATTGGTAATGAATCTTGGTCAATGACAATGGAAAAAGATATGAAGGATTATGTAAAAAAATATAATTATTTGGTAATATTTCCAGATAGAAAAGTAGAACTATTTAAATCTTTACGTGATATCCAAAATAGTATTAGTATTGATTCATCAACAATATCAAAAAAATTAAAAAATAATGAACATATATTTACTGCGAAAGGAAGTGAATTTATATTTTATATACAAGTTATAGGTAACTAATTTATTATTGTTTTTTTCCACTCCTTCAACCATGAATAATAATTATCATATTTATTATTTTTTATAACCCTTCTTAACATAATACATAATTCTGCAAATTGAATATGATGTTTTTTTGGACATTTTTCTAAAATCTTTTTATGATGTTGACAAATTAAATAACCCTTGATTGCGTTTTTCTTACAAATATTTCCTTTATTATTTGTAGCACGACACCTTTTTTGTGGTTTTATAGAGAGATATTCTAATATTTTTAATTCTATTATTTCTGGTAACATTATATTTTATTAATATAAAATATATCTATTTTTCATCCATTAACATAATAGCCATAGCAGCATAATTATGTAAATCTATTAAAGTATCCCGAATAGATTCATTTTGAACTAAAGAAACTTGATTTTTTGTAACAGATGATAATCTATTAATTTTATCTCCCATTCTTACAATAACCCCAACAGGTCCATAATTAGCGAACGCATCACCGTAATCTTGGTTTTTTCTTTGAAAAAGTTCAATTGCTTCTTTTTGAACAGCTTTATATTGAGCAACTCTATCCATATTTATAAATCATATAAATATGGGTTTAAATTAATTTTCTTTAATGTTTCGTTTATCCTTTTTAATAACAGTCAGTAATACGTGTGATATTTCAATAATTTTTTCATATGCAGATTGAGTACTATCTATTGTATTATTTATCATTTCTAAATTTTTTTGTTTTTTGTTCACACTATTTACTAAAGTATTTTTTTCTTTTTCTAATTTTAAAATACTTTCCTGTAAGGAAGCTAATTTTTTTTTCTCTTTTGATATTTTAATAGATATTTTTCTCTTTTTATCCTTAAGTGAATTAAGGTTAGATACAAATTCACTATTAAATCTATTAAGAGATTCCTGTTGTCTATGTGTATTTTCTTGAGACATTTATATATATGACAAAGAATAAATGTAACAGCTAACATTGGCATCTAATATTGAATCCTTTTTTACGCGCTAAATATCTATCATAACTACCATGTTTATTATCAACACCCTTTTGCTTTGGCAAGGTTGTAGTTCTTGCTTTATTTCCAGATAAAGACTGAGTAATTATAGGAACAGATTTTACTATATCACCTGGTCCAGATTTACTAGGTAATGTACTAGGTACAGGTTTAACAGTTGTTAAAGATTTTTTAAATAATGTAAAAGAAGAAGCAGTTGTTCTGAAATTTCTAGAATTATTAATACCACCTATCACTTTTGTTTGATATGTGTTATAACTTTCAGGTGTTTGTGGAAATTTTCTATTAGCATAATCTTTCCAAAATGCATCTCCTGTATTACAAGATAAACAGAAATTTGTAATAGTATTACAACTCATTTATATACTAATAATATTAAATAAATTGATTTTAAAATAAGAATTAATTATAGAACTAAATAAATGGAATGTCCTCATTGTCATAAAAAATACAAAAAAGAAAATAAGTTTCGGCAACACGTATTATTATGTGGAATAGATAAGAAAGAATTAGGCAAAGTATGTTTAATGCCTACAAATAAAGAGATGTGGTTTATTATTCAAAAATTAGTAAAACAAAACGAATTACTACAAAAAAAGGTAACTAAATTAGAAAATATAGTAAATAAAGATGTAAAAAAATTAAATATGATTGAATGGTTAAATGAAAATGATAAAGGAATAGATATAGATATTTGGTTAAAAACTAAAGTAAATGTAACTATGGATGATTTAAATTTGATATTTATGACAGATTATATGAGAGGTTTATCAAATATACTATCAAATAATATTAATAGTGATGAAAATAATCCATTCCGAGCTTTTAGTCATAAAATCAAACAATTATATATTTATCAAAATAATAAATGGAAAAAGGTAACAAAACACGATATTGTAAAAATATTTGACAGATTATCCTTGAATATTTTAAAAAAAAGTAAAGATTACGATAAATCTTTAAGTCATAAAGAAAAATATGGAGCAGATAATATGCAATATTTAAAAAATTGCGATAAAATAATGGTAGTTGATACAAAAAAAAAAGAAAGATATTTTAAATTTGTTGAAAGCACAATAATAGGAATAGTTAAAAAAAATTTAAATGACATGACCAAATTTAAATTTTATTTGTAAATATATTAAAATTTATTAAATATGATATGTATAATGGAAAAGACAATATACTGTATTAGACACGGATACGCATTACATAATAAATTATTTTGGGATATTGGTAGGCGTGCTTATAATGAATACAGAGATACACCATTATTAGAAGAAGGATATGAACAAGCAAAGAACTTAAGTAGTTCGTGGAATGAATTAAAAAATGTGGAATTAGTTGTAGTATCACCTTGTCATAGAACATTAGAAACAGCATGTTTTGTATTTAAAAATAAAAATATTCCTTTTATTGCAAAAGATTTTTTAATAGAATATCCTATTGGAGGGTATGAAAATTGTAATAGAAGAAAAGATATTTCGGATTTAAAATACAAATACCCTTTTATTAATTTTGAAATAACTGATAATGTATTAAATTGGTCAGAAAGAAAAGAAACAATATTAGAATTAGAAAACAGAATAGAAGAAATGGTATGTTGGATAGGTAAACGAAAAGAAAACCATATTGCAATTGTAACTCATAGTTCTTTTTTAGGTCAGTTTAAAGATAAAAAAATAGGAGATGAAAAAAATGAGTTGAAACACTGTTATCCTTATAAAATAAAACTTAAATATGATATAAATCAAAAATATATTAGTATGAAGAAAATTATTTAATTAAATAATATTAGGGTAATATCACAATATTATTATAATGATATTTTTTTTAACTGGATTAGTGCTAGCGAAAGTATATAGTTATTTTATTCTTCCAAAAAAATGTAATGAAGCTCCAAAAATAAATCCGAGTTTTTATCCTTTGATGTTTAAAGGTATGTTAATTATACCAATATCTAATAAAAAATGTGTTCATATACATCATTGGTTAATATATTTGTTTATATGTTTTTCAGGATTATTTTTTAAAATACCAAAAATAATAATTGGTTTTTCATTTGGATTATTAGTACAAGGTTTATTATATAAAGATTGTTTAAAATTTATTTGTGATAATCCTTATAATTAAATAGAGTATTGTGCTTTTATCCATTCTGGTGTTTGAAGTTTGATGCCCAATTTTCTCGCTTTATCAGCTTTACCTGTGTCGTCATCTAAATCTTTCACTAATACTAGAAATGTATTTTTACTAACACTTGTTCCTAACTTAACACCTATTTTCTCTAGTTTTTGCTGTAACTCTTTATCACGAAAACCTGTGATAACTATTTTTTTATTATATAATGGGTGTGTTTTATCAATCTTTTTATTTTTAACCTTTGTTAATTTATCTATTTGATTTATATCTTTTAAGAATGATATAAATTTTTGTATATGTGGGACGAATAACAAAGCTGTTTTTTCCTTGAAACCTTCTAATTCAATAATTTTGTTTAATTTGGTTTTATCATTTTCCTTACTTGTAAGAATATTTGGATATTCTTCCATAATAGCAACAATTCTTTTTGTTCCTAGACCACGACCGAATATATTTGAAGCACTCATAAGTTCTGCTAATTCAACATTTTCTAATCTTTCATGAATAGAATTGTATATTTTTGTAGATAATTTCTCCTTGAAACCTTCTACCTGCATAAAATCATCAATAGTCATAGTAAGAATTTTTGGGATTGTATTAAATCCAGCATCTATAATTCTTTGAATGTTACCCCTGCCCAACCCAACAACGTCTAATTTATTAAAGAAATCATCAAACATTTTCATTTTAACAATATTATTATCACTCGCATTTAATAAAATCAAATCTTTTTTTGTAGAATTCCATTTATATTCTCCATGGTCAAATGTAGGCATTTTAATTTTTTTTGCCGGTTTTACAACTTTTTCAACTTTTGGAATAACATCTCCACTTCGTATAATTTGAACAATTGCACCTAATCCAATTTTGTTTTTAATAACAAATTCGGCATTGTGTAATGTGGCAAATTGTATAACAGCTCCACCTAATTTTACAGGTTGAATTTGAACTTTTGGTTTTAAATATCCATCTTTGCTTGGAGACCAAATTACATCGACAACTTTTGATTCTACAATTTGGTCGTCTAATACAGTTTTAAAAGCAAAAGCATGCTTGGGATTTTTACTAGTTCTTGGATATTTTCTATCATCAGCAACAATAATACCATCTATATCATAATCATAATTTTCACGCCAATCCATAAGATACTTTGATAATTCAGACTTGTTTATCTTTTTCATTTTTTTATGAATAACAGATATGATATTTAATTTTTTAATTAACTTAAATTGTTCACTTGGTTTTAAGTGAGGTGTTACAATTTCATAACACACAAAATCAATATCATTCCATCTATCTGGCAATGATTCTTTTGCATTAGATGTTCCTGCTATCATATTTCTAACATTAGCAAATTGCTCACTCCAATTATTTTCAAATGTTGTTTTTTTCATTAGCAGTTCTCCTCTAATTTCAATTCCTTTATCAGTAGGTAATCCCAAGTATTCAATAGCATGACTAATATCTTGCCCTACTTTACCGTTTCCTCTCGTAAATAATGTTGGTTTATCACCCATAGTGCTATAACCTGCCGAAACACCATCTACCTTTGCACTAATAATATACGGACCTTTGTAATCTTTTAACCACAGTTTAATTTTATCTTCAGTTTTAAACTTATCCATCGACCACATTTCGAAAGGCAATTTCATTTTCTTTTTTTCAACAGCTACACTACACATAGTATGACCTTCTTGAATAGCTTTATTATCTGGAAATTTTTCTTCAATAAACTCTTTTAAAATGTCATATTCTTCATCACTCATCAAAGATTTATTATTACAATAGTACCCATTGTTAGCCGCTCTAATCATAGCACTTAGTTGTTCTTCATTCGATTCCTCTAATTGAGCTTGACCAAATTTTAGAAATTCTTTGATTAGTCTTTTACCCTCTCTAATTTCAACACTTGAGTTCTTTTTTTTTAGTGCCTTTTTTCTTATTTTACTTTTATCAATCTTTTTTGGTTTTTTTTTATTATCCTCATACGTTTCCTGCCAGAATGTTTTAATTGGTTTATTCTCATCAATAATAATTACTGAATTACCATCTTTTCTCTCTGTTGGACCTTTATAAACCATTCCTAGAAAATCAAATACTGATTTTTCAGTTGGGAAATATCTTTCAAGCTTGGCTCCCTTTTTACCATCTACCATTTTATATAATCCATGTTCATTCATAGAATAACCCAAATCTAACGCTCTTTTTCTCATTACAGTATTAAATGACTTACTTCCTGTAAAATATAGTAAAGCGAAAGACAATTCGTCACTTTTTGTAAACATGAAATCGATACGTCTAGATGGTTTTCGTCTCAACTTGCTTATTCCCAGACTTTTTGTTTTTCCTCTAGATAGTACCTCAATGAGTATTTTTTTTTCAATTAATTTATCAATAAATTTGACAAATACATTTGAATCATTCTTTGGGTCACTAATACAGATATCAATATCCCCCGAATCTTTAGACCCTCTGCGATAAGAACCCATGATTTCAAAAGTACTTCCCTTGTTTTTTACTGTATCAAATATTTTTTTCAATTCCTTTTCATAAACGTCTATTTCTTTCCTTGGAATACGTTTAAGAACATCCTCGTAATATTTCAATCCCTTTTTCTGCACATCATTTAAAACCTCTTCTTGTCTTTCTCTTAATTCTTTGATTGTTAAGATATTATGTTTTTTAACTAATTCTTCTGCTTTTTTTGGACCAATACCATAAATATCTGTAAATATGAAAATTGGATTATTTTTAGCCTTTTCCAAAACATTTAATGTACCTGTTTCAACATATTCTTGCAATTTATCTAGAATTGTTTTGCCAATACCCTTTTGACCCTTTAACTGTTCTACCTTTGTGATAGGAGATTTAAACAATATAATAGACTCTTTTGCTTTCGTATATGCTCTTGCTCTAAAATGTTCTCCCTTTTTCATCATTAAAGATTCCAATTTTTCCAAAATAGTGATAAATTTATCGTTATACTTCATACTTGTTTTTGATGGATTACGTTTAATAGATTTACGTATATTTTTTTTGATTTCAATTTTACTAGGCATCATCTTCCTTGCCTTTAATGTAGACCTTATTTTACTTTTATCTATTTTTTTTGGTTTTAATGTTTTTCTTATCTTGGTTTTATCTATTTTTCCTACTAGTGACTTTTTTTTAGTTCTTTTTTTAAATGTTTTTTTCTTATTTTTATTTGAAACATGATACATAATGAATTTTATACATTATATATCTATTTTATTCAAAATATTTTTTCAAAAATGTATCATCTTTCTTAAATAACTGGTCTAAATATTTGTAAGTAATTTTTTTTCTTTTTTTATCGACTACATCTGTTGTTTCCTTTGTCTTACCTTTTTTTAAAATATCTAATTTAGGCACTGGTAATTTTTTTATATCAACATCCATAATATAAATAATTATATAAAATAAATATATGATGAATACTATTCAATCAAAATCAGTTCAATTTGTAAGCAATAATGGAAAAATTTCAAAAAATATTGAGGAAATAATTTATAACGCTAATACTGGTAAGGGAATTATAAATAATAATGGTAAAATATATAAATTTCAAAAAAAACCAAATGATAATGATATTCGATTAATATTCAGTCAAAAATCTAGTAATATGAATGATAATTTACAATCTATATTAAAAAATAAAAATTATTATACGCCTATGTTTCAAACACGTAAAAGAAAAAAAGTTAAAAAAAAGAAAAAAAGGAAAAAACCTAAACAAAAGAAAACAAAAAGAAATTTTATGAAAAAAATAAAAAAAAAACTAAAAACAATTATTGGTTCTAATTAATTATTTCTTTAAAATTGTTTTAAATATTATAGAATCTTGTTTATATAATTGATTTTTTCTTTTTAATTTTAAATAATTATCTGCATGCTCTTTTTCCATTATATTTAAATATTTTTTTGAAGCGTATATTATTTTGAATTTTGTTGCATCTAATCCAACCATTTCAATATTTATGTTCTTTATTTTTTTTGTAAATCTTATAAAATCAGATAATAATTCATCATTTTCAACAAAAAAAAAGGTTATTACACAATGATTTCTAAAAATCTGTCTATTTCTTCCTACATGTTCAAATTGTGAAAAATATTTTTCCAATTTACAATTATACGCTTTCTCTAGCAATTTTGTTTTAATTTCGGATAAATTTGTTACTTTATTTAAATTTATAGCTACATCTATTTGATATACCATTGATATTTAATAATATTTTATTTTATTTTTATATTTTTACTTACAATTATGTAAATAAATATATAAGATATTCAATATATACCGTTTAACTATTATTAATTTATTATTAATGATATATATATATATCATATGTCACAAAATTGGAAAGATATAGGTAGAATTTCAAACAGTAATACTTATAAAAATGTTAATTTAATCAAAATAGGTAAAAACAATATAGGTAAATTAAGGTATTTTCATAATGAAAACAAAAATAATATAAGAGGTTCCTTATTTGATATATCTGGTGTAAATGAAATAATAGGAATAGGAACAAATAAACCATTTAGTAGATTATCACTAGGTGATATTTCTGGTAGTGGAAGTTTCGATATTAATTATCCTGGACAATTATCTGCTGTTGCATTGCATGAAAAATATGATGGTAAAGAATTTTTAGGTGTTGTTTTCAACAATAATATTTCTTCATTTAATAGTGACAATAAAAAAAATGCTGTACAGTTCATAGCAATTGATAATAGAGATTTTAGTATGAATGATGTAAATAGTGGTAGATTATATTTATCCGAAGAAAATATTACCACTATAGGAGGTATTCCAAGAAAGGGTCCAGAGTATAATCAAAAATATCCAGAATTAACTAAAGGGGTAAATATTGGAAATGACTCAAATATTCCAGGTGATGGTCAAACTAAAATTGTATTAGATGTTCGAGGAAGTATAAGAACAGATGGTTATTTAAATTTTTATAATAAATTTATTTATCCTTCCAGAACAAATACATCAAATATTATTTGGAATTCTAGTTATAATATTACACAAACTATTACTGCATCAGGAATAAAAAGAACTATACCCTCTGATTATTCCACTATAACTGGTAGCGATGTTTCTTTTAATGCCTGGGCTCTTAGTGAACAAATCATTGATTATGATCCAAGTTCTAATCAAAGTATAATATGGAAAAATAATGTTAATTTTATAGATTCCAATAAAACCAAAGATAAATATGGAGGAATATTTGTGGGAATTATTGATGCTAGTAATACAAATATTATAAATAACCCCCATAAGATAGCTTTTCAATATATGAACCATGCTTTATTTGATTATGGAATTTTAGGTGTGTGGGAATATTTGGGTAAAAAACAGGGTTTTTCTGGTGATCCTTGGCCCACAAGTACCGGTTCCACCGCTTGGTCATCAGATGTTCCACTGCTGATTATTCCTCCAAATTTAGATGATGATAAACCAATAGATAAAAAAGATAAATTAGAAATTCGAATTATAGGAGAAACACAAACTATTGAATATTATAGTCATATATGGAATGATGATACTGGATATAATATTTCACTAGTTTATACATCAACTAAAAAATTACAGGAAACAGACTATCCTTTTAGAATAGCTGCAGTTATTGGTCTTACAAATTATGGACAAAACCCAACTAATAATATACCCCTTAAATTGAAAAACATAACCACTTCATCCGCCAGTTTAAACAACTTTTTCGAGGATGTAGCAATTTCAACAATTAATTATACAAAAACAACATTAAAACCCATATTATTAAATAGTGACCCGAGCGAATTATTTTGGGAAAATTTTAATAATATAAATAATATTCCAATTGGCTCTATATGGTATCAACCAAAAAATAAATATAGACCAGAAGGGCTTTACTATAAAAGTTCAAATAGTGGAATAAATCGTTGTGTTAATACAATTAATGATGGGCCTTCGACAATAATAGATGGGAGTGCTCTTTTCAAATCAGACTTTACCACATTACCAACGTATATAATACAAAAATCACCCAACGTAGACTTAATCACTATGCAAAGAAATGCTGGTTCTGTTCCAGTAACATTCAGCCATACTCTCTTAGAAATACCCCAAAATTTAAATAAACTAGAAAATTTTTCACAACACTATTTCAAAAATACTTTAACTTTAAAAGAAGGCAATTTATCTGTTTGTGGTATAACAAATTCTACAAGACGAGTTAGATATTCAAATGATATAAATAATAATAATACTGGGAACCCACTTTTACCACCTGAGTGGAGAGATATCTGTAATAATTTTGGCCAAATATGGAGTGAAAGACAATTTTTAATTGGACCTGGAAAAGCTAACAGAAATTGGGCTGTAATAGATAGTTATCTAGATGAAAAAGCCCCCGCATTATTATCTACAAATCTAGGGAAACATATAATTAACCCTTTTAAACCAATAGCTACAAATTCTATTATTTTGGGAAACTGGAATCCTCCAGCTGTAGTTAATCTTCTTATGACAGAATCCGAAGCTAGAGAAATAGCTATATCGCTAGGCTTAAAGTTAGGAACCGATGCATTTCCTTTCAACGCACACCCTACCTCTAATACAAAAGGATTGTTTGCTTATCATTGGGAAAATGAAAATTATGGGGGAAGTGCCTTTTGGGGGGGCGGTGATGTTAATCAGCAACATGACATTACTCAATTAAATACAGATGAATATCGTCCATTTTTAAAAACTACCCATAACTATATTTCTGATGATAATAAAATATTAGAATCTATTGGTCAGGACTACGGTTGCACCCACTCCATTATAATAGGTGATATAAGTTCAAGTAATATTAATTCACCATTATCTTTAATATCTAATCTGGGTAATTCAACCGTTGAAGTTGGTGCACACCAAATACGCTCTGTTCCTGGATTGAATATTAATTTTGGAACTAACAATAATTCAAATTTTTCACCTTTCACACTTATGATAGGCAATTCCAATGATATTAATAACAGGAATAATATATGGAGTGGTGGACATGAAAAGTTAGTTAATGAAGTTGAAACACATAAAAAAGCTATTGACAAAGGAGGTGGGAATATAATATTGGGTAAAAATAATCAAATTAGTAACATACTTAATTCTATAACACAAAATGATGCTAATGGTGTGGAAAATCCACATTACTATAAAGGATTGAAATTATTTAACTCCAATTTTGTATCTGGTAAAAATAATAAAGCTTTATATACTGAATATTCTTTTATTAACGGAGATAATAATCATAGCGTGGGTAAATCTAATACAATATTTGGGAAAGATAATGTTATAGGTTCTACAATTAATAATACTGATGATTTAACTGGAAATGAATGTCATCATAATTTTGTATTTGGTGTTTCAAATAAATTAACTACATCTGAAGTAAGTGAATGGGATGAAAATTCAAATGTCGCTCCTCAAAATATTACTATTATGGGTAAAAATAATACATTTGATTTAAGTTATAATACAGATATTAGTAGAAGTTATATTATATTAGGCTCTGATGTTAGTAATAATTTAACTGATTTATCAAATGTTAGGTTTGCATTTGGTACTAATGAAAAAACAATTATAGATGATAATGAGAATAATGGTATTGTTTTTTCAATTGATGTTAGTGGTAATGTAGATATGTCTGGGTCTATTATTATAGGTGGAAAGATGATTCAAGGCTTGGGATATCTAGCGAATAATTTTTCAGATGTTGATATTTCTGGAGATGTTTTAGATATTTCTGGTTCTTCTGAAAAACACACTATTGAATGGGATAATAATTATGAAATATGGAATAATAGAGATGTTAGAATTGACCCTAGTTATAGTCATTTAGATTATATCGATTTAAGTTTTGTAGATGTTGCATCTTTATCATTCTTGGTGCCTGATGCTAGTTATAATTTATTTTTTGATATTGATAACGGATATAAATATCATATTAATTCAGAAAAATTTATAATAAAAAAAAACAATGACATTTCAGGTAACGATGCTAGTTTTAATAGTTTATTTGTAAATAAGGACATAAGTGCTAGTCATTGGTATATTCGTGAAGATGGTGATATTAGCGGGAACGATGCTAGTTTTAATAGTTTATTTGTAAATAAGGATATAAGTGCTAGTCATTGGTATATTCGCGAGGATGGTGATATTTCGGGTAACGATGCGAGTTTTAATAGTTTATTTTTAACAAAAGATGTAAGTTCTAATCATTGGTATATTCGTGAAGATGGTGATATAAGCGGCAACGATGCTAGTTTTAATAGTTTATTTGTAAATAAGGATATAAGTTCTAATCATTGGTATATTCGTGAAGATAGTGATATTAGTGGTAATGATGCTAGTTTTAATAGTTTATTTGTCAATAAAGATATAAGTTCTAATCATTGGTATATTCGTGAAGATGGTGATATAAGCGGCAACGATGCTAGTTTTAATAGTTTATTTGTCAATAAGGATATAAGTGCTAGTCATTGGTATATTCGCGAGGATGGTGATATTTCGGG
>MDSZ01154502.1_pt1 | contig 12691 bp, 21 predicted proteins | sample 811201 | NCBI WGS metagenome assembly MDSZ01 (sample SAMN05326647, study PRJNA326480) | marine metagenome | isolation source: seawater | place: Indian Ocean: North | collected 2010
TCAAGTTGAGGTTGAAAATACCTTTGGTGAAAAAATAAAAGAATCTAGAACTGGTGGATTTTATTTCTCTCCAATCTTTAATGTTAAAGATATACAAGGAGATGATTTAAATGAAATTATTGCTAGACACCAAGGAGAAGCTGAACAACCAAGACCTGAACCAGAACGTATGGAGAATTGTGAAAAAGCTTTTGCTTCATACCACCGTCGAGAAACGTTAGAAACCCAATGGATTGGTGAAAGGGCTTGTTACTCTCCCTCTTTAGACATAGTGACAATGCCTGAACGTAATAAGTTTCATTCTGCTCATGCTTTGTATTCAACCTGGGCGCATGAATTGGCTCATTCAACTGGTCATCCCAAACGTTTAAAGCGACCAATGCTTGGAAGATTTGGTGCTGATAGTTATGCAGCAGAAGAATTAGTAGCTGAATTAGCTGCTTATTTAATTTCTAATGAATTGCAAATCAATTCTGATACTAGAAATCATGCAAACTATTTACAGTCATGGATTAAATGCCTACGTAAAGATCCATCTATTCTTAAAAATTCTTTAAAGCAAGCTAATGCTGCAAAGAATTATATACTTCATCCAAAGGAGAACAAAATTAAATGACTAAAGAAAAAACATACACTGTCCTATGGGGTATGTGTACTGCTACTTACTACGTAGTAAAAGCTCAAGATGAAGATGAAGCTATCGAGAGATCAGGTCTCGATTATGACCCTGATGAAGATTGGGCTATTGAGACTTATGAAAAAGATTATGTGCCTGAGAATTGTCACTATGCTGAAGTAACTTGTGAAGATGAGGAGGAAAATAATGAGTAAAAAACTATCTTTTGAACATGAATGCTTTCAATGGGCATCAGGCTTCTATTTAACCGATCATTGTCCTGATGAATATTTCAACTGGGATGATGAGGAACAGGATGAATGGATAGAAGACCATAGATGGGAACCGTTTCAATACTGGGAAGCTAAAGATTTATGTGAACAAATCGAAAGTTTAGCTCACTGGATTTATAACGGTGAATATCCAAAAAGAGATGAATAATTTTTTATTACAAAGATTTATTTTATGTCTTTTAAATGCTTTCGTACAATTCTGTACAATTATTACAGCTATTTCTGATTTTTTTAAATCAATTCCAAACAAATTTAAAAAGGAGAAAACTAATGACAATGACTAAACAACGAGCATTTTATAAATGGCTTGAAGAATGTCCAGTTGAATTTCAATATCAAATGGAATTCAATAGCAAACAAGAAGATTGTACAGATGAAATGTACATCTTTCGAGGTATTCCAAATGTTGAAATAGTTAAGGAAAAAAGTTAATGGAAAAAGTAACTATTGAATTAACTCTTCCACAACTTTATCGCTTTAACCAATTAGCTGATAAAGAAATTAAAGCTGCTAATCGTACTGGTAATTATGCATATCAAGCAGAAAGTTATGAATTAAAATCAACTATTCTTTATGCATTACATAATGCAAATAAAGATTAAAATTACACCCATTTTTTTCCAGGCATCCTAGCGTATAAGACCTGGTATGTGCATTATGCACTCTTTCAACCAAACCCTAATCCAATTTTTAACGACAATGCAAATTGTAAAAGCATTTAAATCGTTAGTTCCTTCTATTGAATTAACAAATGATGAGAATAGAACTTCTCATTTAACTGGAACCTGGACTGACAACCAAGGTTACAGAGATGAACACAAACTCTCATTCAGATATGTACGCAATTCTGAAAAGTTAGCTGCCTTAAATGGTAAACCTAACTTAAAAACTAAAGACATTGAATACATTGATGAATGGGGTAACAAACATGTATTAACTGCTCAAAGATCTAAAGAAATTATGCTTCTAGCAGAAAATGTTAGTAAACAAGCTAATGCCTTAGCTGATCTCTATGAAGAAGCAGGAATAACTCCTGATGAAATTCTTGGAGTTAATAATCTAATTGATGTTCAAGCAAATCTTGCTTAACATTAGAAATGAAGTTACGTAGACCTCTAATAAAACAGAGGTCTTACATCATGCCAAAAGAAATAGATACAAAACTTGTTCGTCAAACTATGGAAGTAATTCCAGAACATACATGGCCTGTAGTAATTGATAAATTATCTGAACAGATAGTTGATGCAATGCCCTCTGAATATATACAGAGACTTACAGGCGATCCGTTAGGTTTTGAACGAGCAGAAGAAATCCTCCTGAATTTCTATCTTGAATCAAAAGAAAAACGGGAGGATATCATTTGTGATTCTTTTGGTTTCGTTGGTGCTGAAACCATCCTTCACTATCTAGATGGATTGGAATTAGATAAAATTCCTACACCACAATAGAACGAGAATAAAACTTAGTTCTATAACGTAGAGGTTTGTTCTTTGCTAATCTATCTAGTTCTGGTGAGTATTGTGTTGCTCTATCATCCTTGATGTAGGGCACACCTCTATAAACAAGTTGAGTCATTTTGGTAGCCTTTGTTACTAAAATGATATTATGTCATCTGAATAAAAGATGTAGTTCAAGCTGTAACATTCATTACAAACTTAACAATTCATTAACAATTCTAAACAAATGCAACCTTTTAATAGAGGATATTCACCATGTCCTGTTTGTGGTGAAAAAACTTGGGCTGTAAAAGAATCAAGAAGTAGTTGTAAAACTAAAGATTATTTAAGACGAAGAAGAAAATATTGTTCTTCTTGTAATCATGCAAGTACAACATATGAAATTACAGGAGAACAATATGAAGACTATTTAAAAAATAAAAAAATTATTGATAAATTAAGAGGTGTTTTAGAAAAGAAAAAAGCTTGTTTTGAATGTGTTCATTACTATCAAAGTACTTGTAATTTAGAAATACCTGAACTTGATGCAGAAGAATGTTCTTATTATTCGATTAAATAATTGCAATATATTATAAAAAGATTAATATTTAAGAATTCTAATTAATAAAAAATGTCATACGTCATAGCATGCTGGAAAGAGGGTGTTCCACATGGAATCAAAGTTGGTAAAGATTCTTTTGAATTAATACCTATTGATTCTCAAAAGAATGTATCAAGATTATTTAATACTCCTGGTCGTTCTGCAATGCAAAAATTCCTGACTTGGATCCAAGAAAATGATGACAAGCTCAAGCATGAAGACTTCTCAATTCAAGACTACGGCAGATTCTATAGATGAACCATGGCTTATATTTGATTTAGAGTCTGATGGCTTGTACAATGATGTTACAAAAATCCACTGTCTGGTTATTTATGACCTTCAATCAGGACGAACTTTTAGCTATGGCCCTGATGCTATTAGTGACGCTATCCATCACCTGGACTCAGCTGCTGTATTAATAGGTCATAACATTCTCTTTTATGACATACCAGTACTAAAAAAATTACACTCAATTAATTTCAAAGCAAGAGTAATAGACACTCTTATCTGTACAAGGCTGATTTGGCCTAAAGAAACTCTTTATGACCTTGATGATGAACAATATCAGGAGGTTCCACCGAAGCTCAAAGGCTCTGCCTCTCTTAAAGCATGGGGCTACCGCCTCTCAGATAAGAAAATCGAATTCCAAGATTTCTCAGAATATTCTCAAGAAATGTTGGACTACTGCATCCAAGATGTTCGGGTTACTGAAAAACTCTGGAGACATATCGTACATCAGAGATACCCCCAACCTGCCTTGGTGCTTGAACATGAATTTGCAGAGAAGATCAACAAACAAATTCGCACTGGTATTCCATTCGATGTGGATAAATGCCTTGATTTGGTGGATGATCTTAGAGGAAAGAAAGAAAAACTTGAGTGTGAATTAAAAGAATTATTCCCTCCAATTAAAAGATCTGAGTGGTTTACTCCTAAAGTAAATAACAAAAAGAGAGGGTATGTAAAAGGCGTTCCATTTGAAAAGGTAAGCTATGACGAATTCAACCCAGGATCTCGTAAACAAATTATTGAACGTTTACAACGAAAGTACCAGTGGCTCCCAGAAGGAAAAACTGAGAAAGGAAATCCAAAGCTTGATGATGAAGTCCTCGAACAACTTCCCTTCCCAGAAGCTAAAGCACTGGCAGGATACATGCTTATTAACAAGCGACTAGGACAGATCGCTGATGGTAATAATGCATGGTTAAAGTTAGTTAATAATCAAACAGGAAGAATACATGGAGACGTTATTACTAATGGCACTATCACGGGTAGATGTTCACATCGAAATCCCAACTGCTCCCAGGTAGTAGCCAATGGTAAGCCTTATGGCAAAGAATGTCGTTCATTGTTTCATGCTCCCTATGATTGGGACTTGATAGGTGTAGATGCTAAAGCTCTTGAACTCCGTTGTCTCGCAGGGTATCTGGCCTTATGGGATGATGGTGCTTATGCTGCTATGGTTATCAACCCAGATGTAGACATACATACTTATAATCAAGAGCAATTTGGTGTTGCTTCTAGAGATATAAGTAAACGTCTACTTTATGGGATGTTGTATGGATGTGGAGCAGCTAAGGCAGGAACTATCATTGATCCAAATGAAAAGGACTTTGATAAATTAAAACGATTAGGCAGAAATGCTATTAATGGTTTTATGCATGGTGTTCCAGCATTAAAGAAACTTAAGGACAAAATAGAAGAAACAATTTCTAGTCGTGGTTATTTAATCGGATTAGATAGACGTATTCTTCATTGTCGTTCTTCCTTTAAAGGTCTTAATGTTTTATTACAATCAGCTGGTGGCATTCTTATGAAACAAGTTGTTGTAAACATTCATAACAATATTGAAAATAATTTAAAACTCACTCATGGGAATGGGTGGGAACAGTTGTTAATGATTCATGATGAAGTTCAACTCACATGTCAAAAACAACACACAGAAAAAATAAGGGAACAAGCAATGCTGGCCTTCCCTCAAGCTCAGGAATTCTTTAACTTTAGATGTAAGATTGAAGGAGATTCTTGCATTGGTAGCAATTGGTCCGAAACACATTAGAATATCGTCCTGAGTATGACGCTAAAAGACTTTCAGTTCATCCTCAACTCATCTTATGAATCACATTACAGTTACCGTCAAAGCAATCGAGAATGCTCGTCGCATTGAAGGTAGAATCCCAGCAGTATTTTGCAATGTAGAAATTGCTCCTCCTCCATTTGGAAAAAGCTATACACCTACATATGCAGAATTAAGAGTATGGGGTAAAGCTTCAAATTATTTAGAACCTGCACAAACAGGATCAAAAATCTTAGTTAATGATGCTGAATTTATTATTAATTACAACAAAGAAACTCGTTCAAATCAGATTGAAATTAAAGCAAGAGAAACGTTACTTGTTCCAGACCAATTTCCAAATATTAATACAGTAATTCTTACAGGAAGAACTGCTATTGAATTTGATCCTAATGATCCAAAACAACGTAACTATAGAGCTACATCATCAGGTTGGGTCTTTGCAGAACAACGAATTGCTGTTCAAAATAAAGATGCTTCTAAATATCCTGATGTTTATAATTTCAAAACTGTTTACAACACTAATGCTGAATACCGAGGAATCAATTATGCAGATATGATTGCTAATCATCTACATAAAAAGAATATTCCTTTAACAATTAAAGGTTCTTTAGTAACAGAAAAATCTGAAGTTGAAGGACAAGATCCTAGATATTATCCAAAGATTTTATTAGGTGATAAGAATGCTATAGCTGTACATTCACTTCAGCCAGTAGGGTCACAAACTGTTAAGCGACAAGAGCCAAAACCACAGGCTCCGCCTACAGTTATAACAGAAGACGCATGGAATGATCTTCCAAGTTTAGCTCCTGATCCAACTCCAACTCCACCTGTAAATCCAACTCCTATGGCTACAGCTAATACAGCTCCTGCCAATACAGATGAAGAACAACCTTTTTAACTTCTAGGCGTTCATCTCGCAAGCATTAAGTTGCTAAAAGCCAATTGATGTAAGTCGGGGAGATTTTTCTCCCTCCTAGAATCCCTTAACTACTGCCTCTAATGACGCAATTAACTACGATGCCTTCTTCCAAAACAAAACCTAGTTCCATCACAAACTTTGAAGCCTCCTTCTCTATGTTTAGAGAAACCGAATTTATTGACGGTATGGAAGGCTTTGCAACAATTCAGCCTTTACACAATACTCAACAAGCTTATTGGGCTATTAAAGAAGAGTATTGGAAAACATGTAAATGGACTGCAACTGAAAAAGACTTTGAAAAAGATTCAGTTATTTGGAATACTTCTCATCGTTTCTCAGAAGGAAATGTAGAGAATGTTCATGCTTTTACTAAACCAAGAATTCAAATCATTCACACCTCTAACATTTTAGTTGTCGATGATTCGATAATAGGTAGAAATGGTAAACCAATGAATATTATCGTTGGTGATCTTTCAATGCCAAATGTAGCTAAAGCATTTGAAGTTGATAGACAAGAACATGAAGATGGTAAAAAATCAAAACGTCAGTATTCAGCTAGAACTAAATATCTAGTTAATATTCTGACTAAAGATAATCGTCCAGCTCATGAGATTCCTTTAGTATTAACTATTAAAGGAGTTGCTAGTAAAGATCTTGGTGAAATGCTAAGAGATTTTTACAAACAAATGAACAAGTGTTATAGCACTGGTTTGGAATTAAAAGGCAATATGAAATTTGATGATCGTACAAAAGCAACTTTTGTTTTTAAACCTAACTTAGAAGTTACAAGCTTTAAAGTTCAGAAAAATACAAAAACTATAAGTATCTGTGCGATAAAAGATTATCAAAAACCTGATTATTCCACAGTTGAAAAAGCTAAAGAATCTATGTTTGAGTTCTCAATCCCTGCAGAAAACAGGGAACATACTTGGGAACAAATGCAATCAGAAGTTCTAGCTAATTACATTAACAAACATAGTGAAGGTGAAGCTGCAAAGCTTAATGGTGCTTATGGTATTGCTGATGGTGTTCCAGCTTTAATGCCTAAAACAGTAGCAGTTCTACCAGAAGGTGCAGATGATACTGGAGAAGACGCAGCTTTATGATTTAAGTACTGTATTTTCGGGGCTGATTAGTTCGCTAATTAGCCCTTTTATAATGGCATTACGTTCTGTAGCTACTTTCGCAAAGTAAGTAGCTATATGTTTCAAATTATCCCTGTCATCACAGTGCTCTATTGTTCTTCTAAATCTCTCAAATAGAAATCGATCTTCCAAGGAAATTTCGTATTGTAGACATTCTAATTTTCCCAAAGTTTCTTTTTCCATTTTCCTCCTTTTCTTCCTTCATTCTACATGCATCTAAATCAAATCAAATGTTAAGCAAGTTCGGCCCTCTTACCTTAATGGGTGCTGGTATCTTTACTGCCATCGGTCATCCAATTACTCTAGCTGCGGTTAGTTACGCAACTTTTAAAGTAGGTAAATCTATTTACAAAAGAAGTACTAAACGTAGTAAATTCTTATTGGATGTTGAAGAAGATGATCTGTTTATTTAATTACAACAGCATTCTCAATTAACTTTTCAATACTTGTAGACATAGTTCTATAACTACTGCCTACATAAATCTGACCACTAACAACAGCTATGGTCATGATTCCCCAGAAGATGTAGTACCACTGTGCTTTAATCTGATGGTTCAAAAGAGCCTCCGTGTTCTTTTCCAACACTAACCTAATTTCAATTCAAAAATGAAAGAAACTTATTCTGAGCTTAATGAAGCTCAACAGATTATCTATACGCCTTCCATGATTGGGAGAGCATTTCCTGATTTTGAATTCGGTGATATATCAGGTATCTATCGTGTAGGAACTAAATGCGTTGTTCTAAGAAATGACGGTTTTGAATGGAGTTATCCTGCCGAAGATATTAAAAAAGCCTATCGAAACTTTATTGGAAGAGAAGTCTCTTTCTTTGATTATCTAGGTCCTGATTATCGTGGTCCGATACCTTGGGCACATAAATCAAATACTTTTGTTCTATTAAAAGGATTACATTATTCATCAAAAGATTCTTATCAAAAGCCAGAAGCACAAATGCAACGCTTATGGATAGATAGTTTTAATAACTTAAAAACTATACAAGAATTAACAGCTGTCATAGAAAATTCTAATGACGATGATTCAGATGAAGCAATTCTTCCTGATACAAAAGAAGCATTAGGTCATGTAATGACACCTAATCATCACTGTTCTTGCCAAGCATTTCAAAAACAATTAAAGAATTTAGATGCATTTAAAGAAGAATTCTCTGAGGATTATCAACCTACTTGTAAACATTTAGTTTGGTATAAATTGTTTAGAGAATTCCAAACAAAACGTACTGAATTAATTGATAATCTTCCTGGAGGAGAAAAGAATAATGTAGCAGTATGGTTCTATACACCAATGACTAATGGTAGTACTAGTCCTTATGGAACTTTTCAAATATGGTGGACAAGAGATGGACTTTATTCAAAAGATATTAACTCTTGGAAAAAGTACAAATCATTAACACAATATGATGCTTGGAAATATTTGTTTAAAATGATAGATACAGGTTTCATTCCATATGAAGGATCCCTATATCCAAAAATCAAACAGCTCCATGAGAAAAGTATTACTTGATGGTCTAATTGCTCACGCTAATGGACACATCCAAAAACATAAAGCTAACGTTGAGATTTATCTTCTTAACTCCACAGGTATTGGAGAACATTCCAATATCCTTGAAGCAATAGAAGGAGAACTTAATGAAATTGCTAAATATGAAGAACAACTAGAAGTAATAAAAAAACATTTTCCTAAGATGTAAACGTCCTTTAAGTCATGACGTAAAACTGACTTCAATCTAACTTAATTCAAATGACCTCAATTCAATCTCCAACTTCGATTACGAAGGAACCAGAAGCTATGTCTTTCTGGGAATTACATAATCATATTGAAGCAGTAACAAAAACAATTCCTCTTCTAGAACCAGAATCTAGAGAGGTTGTTATTGCTGATCTAGCAACACTTGCTTCTTCTCGTTCAATTAAATTTGATGAATTATTTGTTACATTCAAAAATTTAAAAAGAGAAATTGAATCTATTAAAGAAGATGAAGCAGAAATTGTTAAAGAACGTAGATCTAAGCAACATCAATTAGATGAACTTAAGGTTTCTATTAGACAAATAAGAAGAAGTTTACCAGAAGGAAAAGAACACAATACTCTTTCTGGAAAATTTTCTCAATTCATAGTTACTCCGATTACTCCAGGGCAGCCTTATGCTTTGAAAGTTTATACAACTAAAGACTATTCTGAATTTTCTAAAGAAGATCAGGAGAAATTCTTTATACAAAAAGAAATAACAATTACAGAGAAAGTCGTGTTAACGTCTATCTCAGGTAAAGAGATTAAAACAACATCTTCTGAACCTAAAATCACATCCCAAATTATTCTTAATGAAGATGCAGTCCTCGACGCTTACCAAGCCAAAGAACAACTCCCTCATGGAATCAGAGTCACTCAAAACTATAGAATTAGAACCAAACGTATCTCTAAAGACATGGACTTGGCAACATCCTCATATACAGCCAAGTTTCTTCGAGAATCTACCAGCTCCACTTAATATTGATGATGCTCACTTACTTATGTGCTGCCATCAGCATACGGAAAAGGACTTTGATCTTCAACTTAAGGTAATTGAATCTGAGTTAGAAGAATATATAAATACACCTGACCGTCCTATTGTTGATGATCTTATTAAAGATAATCGAGCAGCTCAAGTAAGATTCTTACGTAGTAAGCGTTATCACCATAATGCTTGGTGCTGCTATTGGTATTGGATGCAAAAACAATCCAATGAAAATCAGAAGAAGGCTAGGCGTAGAAGAAAGACGCAAAAGTAATTTCATATAGAATAAAAGAAGTAATAGAGGAGTACATGGAGAAAGATCCAGCTAATCTTTACAATCTACTCGCTGGGTTTACTCAGGAAGGTACTCCTCTGGAGGCTTTAGTTGGTAGCAAAATCGAGTGGGGTGTTACTGTTTTAACTGCTGCAATGCTTGCTAATGAAAATTTAGCAGCAAGTATGGAAGCACAAGAAATGGTAGATGGTGCTATCAATTATTACAACTTGATTCAAGAACGTTTAGCGTATTACAGACAAAATCAAGTTCATGCTCTTGAAAAGATGATTGAAAAATAATATTTAATTCCTAAAAGTGCTAACGGTAAAATAAAGATATTGCAAGTAATTGTAGGTAAGAATGTCACAAACTAAAGCCCAATTAATTAGTGATTTAGTTCAATCGTTAAATTTTACTGGTATATCTGCTGCTCCAGCTAATGGAATGTACTTATCAGCAGCTAATACTATATCTTTAGGAATTAATTCTGCTCAACTATTAACTGTTAATGGTACAAGAATTTTAACTAAATCTCCAAGTGGAACAGATACAACAGTAAGATTCCAGCATACAGGTAACAGTGGTTACGGTGACATAATTTTAGATCGAAGTGTAAATGCTTTTATCATTGATAACGATCCTACTAATGCTTCAAATAACCAATCATATTTTTCTGTAAAAAATAAAGGAGCAACAAATCTTTATATAAAACACGACGGAAAAGTACTTATAGGAACAACTACTAGTAACACATCAGATAGATTCACTATTGTAGATCCAGGGAATGCTTTCATGTCTCTGAGATCAGATGCTGAAGCAGATGGAAATTCTCAAATAATTGATTTTGCTGTTGGAACAGCTGATAGATCAAGTAGTAATTTAGTATCCACAATTACATCTACAATTCCTACAGGAGCAGGTGCTGGAGGTACTTTAAAAGGTTACTTAGCTTTTTCTACAAATGCTGGAGATAGTTTATCAGAAAGACTTCGCATTACCCCTGGTGGTCATGTATTAATTGGTGATGAAACAAATGATAATGCAATGTTTAGAGTAACTGCTGCTGATGGTGAAGCAGATGATTTATATGTCGGACAATTTATTAATTCAGAAGGAACTGCTGGTAGAAACTATGGTATCAATATACAAGGAGGATCAAATAGTACTGATCATGGACTTAGACTTAAAAATCATGGAGGTACTACACAATTTCTTATAAGAGGTGATGGAAACGTAGGTATTGGTACAACAAGTCCAAGTTTTCTTTTAGATATTAGAAAAGATGCGACATCTGTAAAAACTCATATAGGAGCTTCAGATGGCACTCTTGCAACTATGCCAAATAGTAGTGAATATGGATTATCTGTTGCTGGAGGTAATGTTGAATTTGGATTACATAAAGATGCAAATGGAGCTTATCAAGCAATTTTAGGAACTTATCAAGGTACAACTGATATACCTTTAGTTTTTAGAACTGCTAGTCGAGTAGAAAGACTTCGCATTAGAAAAGATGGAAAATTACAAATAGGAACTGCTGGTGGAGATTCTACTTACCTAGCACTTGCAGGTAATGCAGCAATGGACCTATGGGGTGATGGTAGTGAATATCCAACTTTAAGATTAGGAACAGAAGTTTATAACACTGTTGGAGAAGATATAAGATTTGGAAGATCAGATCATGGAACTGCAGATATTAGATACCATTCGCTTAAAAGTTTACATGGATCTAGTGCAGCAGATAATTATTTAGAATTTTTTCTACATGATTTTGGTGGTTCTCCATATACAAGTCAAAAAAGTGCTTTTAAAATTAATGGTTTAGGAAATGCAATAATTCCTGATGGTGATCTAGTAATAGGAACTGCTGGTCACGGTATTGATTTTAGTGCTACTGGTGGTCCTACTTCTGGATCTGATACTTCAGAACTTTTAGATGACTATGAAGAAGGAAATTGGACTCCTAGTGTTGCTTCATGGATGGGTAATACTCCTGGTAGTGGTGGTACTCCAACTGTTAGTACTGTAAATGGGAAGTATGTAAAAATTGCTAAACTTGTTATTTGTTATTGTACTATTAGTTTTACTTCTAGTACATCAGCAGGTACTAGTGGACATCATAATATTGGCGGATTACCTTATTCTGCTACTAATTATAATGGTGCTGGTAATGGTGGATATGGTGGAGGAAGTATTAATAACCAACAGCAAACTGGTCAGGTTTATGTTGAGAATCAAGTTGTCTATGGATATCCTTCCTCATCTACAATAAGTCAATCAACTTGGTATTTTAATTTCCATTATTTTACTGACTCATAAATAGATAAATTTACTACGAATAAAATAGTTAATGCCTAAATCTGTTTAATTCGGAGGAATTTTCCTAATGGCATTAACTGAAACAATTGAATACGACAAAATAGAGGTCGTAGGCCAGTACAAAGCTGTACAGGTTAGAAAAGCAACGGTTATCAAAAAAGATGATGTTGAATTAACTCGTTCATTTAATAGATTTGTACTTGATCCAGGTACTCTTGATGAATCTGATAATCTTGTTGATAATCCTTTAACAAAAGAACCAGATGGTACAACTGATATTGCAGACGAAGTAAAAGCCGTATGTAATGCAGTTTGGACTACAACCGTAAAGGATGCATGGAAAGCTAAGTTAATTGCTGATAAATCAGCTAGATCTGGCGGTAGCTAATTATTTTTTACGTTTACGTTCAAAGTGGAGATCTATTCTCAATTTGCCATAGTACAAAATACCAAGCCAGATTGAGAATGCTACTCCATCAAACCAACTCAAACTATGCCAA
>MDSZ01224722.1_pt1 | contig 12691 bp, 12 predicted proteins | sample 811201 | NCBI WGS metagenome assembly MDSZ01 (sample SAMN05326647, study PRJNA326480) | marine metagenome | isolation source: seawater | place: Indian Ocean: North | collected 2010
AATAATAACATTTAATTTTATTTTAAGTATTTATATCATTGGAAAAGAAAAATTATAATTTAATGATTATATGAACTTTTTTTTTGGATTTCAAAATGAAATTATTTCTTCAGAAATTACTGTTCCAAAATATGATTATAGTGGGGAACGAATATATTCTGATTACAAAATATATTCTGCTGAACCAGAAAATGAATACTGGAAAGTTAATTTAGCCAAAGTAGAAGAAAATAAAAATTTTTTTTTAATTAAAAATTCCGAGATAAATAATAAAAAGATTTTTTTCTTATCAAAAGAAAGTCAAATAAAAGATAAATTGTTAAAAAATGAAAAATTAAAAAATCTTTATAATTTTAATACTTTTTCTGATAATAAAATTGTTGAATTTAGAGCAAACCTGAAAATTTATCTGGAAAATCGTGGTTTTTCTTCATATCAATCTGACTATAATTTTAATTTATGTAAGCTAGGTGGAAACATATTAAGTCCCATTAGTTCTTTATTAGATAGAAATTCAGAGATGAATTTTATAATCTTTAGAAATATTTGTACAGAACCAATCTTTAAAAAATACAAATATTACTTTATTGATTTTAACAAAAAAAAAATTTTGTACAGTAATTATGTAACAAACAACTTATCAAATGAGATAATAGTACCTAATGATATAATAAATGATGGTATATTTTTTTTTACGGTTGGAATAATTGGAATTCCAATATTTATATCTATCAAAGAGGGTCATTTATCTATGGAACATACGCACCCACCACATCATTATATTTTGAGCGAAGACAGATTCAAATTAGTAAGTAATTTAAAGGATAAGTTTAAAAAAATAGTTGAGTTAAATGATTAAAAAGCTTCTTAAATCAATTAATGCAATTAAATTGAGAAATTATTTTTCAATAAGACCAACTTACTTTAATATTTCTTATCTTGAAAAAAATATCTCAATATCTGATGGTTTTTTCTGGCGGCTTGACGACAATTTTTCCACTATTTTTAAATTTTCAAATTTAATAAAGCTCTACTTTAATGAGAGTTCCTTTGTTGAAATTTATTTTTTTGATAATAAGAATAATTTTTTAAATAATATAAAATTAAATTTAACAACCTTTTCATCAGAAATTATAATTGATAAAAATATGGTAAAAAATAAAAAATATGGTGTTTTTTATATTTTTCATAAATCTAATAAAAAAATAAATTCAATGATAAGAAATAGTTGTTATGTTGGATATTCTTATAATGGCAACTTATATTCATTTGTTCATGGAAATACTCCATCAGCAAAGACAAATATTTCAGAGAAGCATACAACGAAAAATTATGATTTATCAAGCTTTACATTTACAAAAAAAAAATATTTTGTTCAAAACTGTTTTAGAAATATTGACGCTGAGATAATATTATTAAACTCTACTAACTTAAAACAGAAAATATCTATTAATCAAAATGTATTCCATTTAGCATCTGGTAATTGTGAAATTTATAAAATAAAAAAAGATGATATTATTAAAATCGTGTCCAACTGTTACTTATTGAGACCTATTATATTTGAGTATAATAAACAATACGTGAATGTATATCATGGTTAATTAATTTAGAATTCTTTACCTGCCAGCAGTCCAACCACCATCTACTCTTAAATTACTTCCTGTCATAGTTTCAGAGTTTTCACACACAAAAAAAATAACACTTGCTATTTCTTTGGCAGTTGGAAATTTCTTAATAGGTATTTTATTTTTAATTAAATTAATTCTTTTTTTATAAATTTTTTCTTCATTTTTGTGAGTAATTACTTTTGTAGGAGATATTGAATTTACTCTTATGTTATGCTTTGCAAGATCAAGAGCAATTGATTTTGTTAGTCCTTCTATACCAAATTTTGTAATACAATAAATTGATCTATTATATGCACCAACATGACCTAATTGTGATGATAAATTAATTATATTTCCACTTATTTTTTTTTTAATCATTTTTTTTGAAAAGATTTGTGAAAGCAAAAAAACAGATTTTAAATTTACATTTATCAAATTATCAAATTCATTTTGAGAAACTTTTGTAAAAAATTTTTTATTTGTTGATGCTGCATTATTTATTAAATTGTCACAATATTTTATTTTTTTTGAGATTTCGTTTATAAAAATTCTGTTTGTTAAATCACCTTGAAGAATTTTGTATGAATTAAACTTGTTCAGTTTTCTGTTTAAATATAATTTTTGACTTTTCTTATGGACTAGAAAATAAACAAAATGACCATTTTTAAGGAATTTAAGTGCAGTTTCTTCTCCAATACCTCTACCAGCTCCTGTTACCAAAGTAATTTTTTTTGTCATGTTAAATTTAGTTTATAAATTAATCATTAATATTAATTTTATTAAATGTTATTATAATTTAACTATTGTTTTTATCTATAAATATGTGCCCATGCATTAGCATGATTTTTACCTAAAACCGTTCCTTCTGCATTACACAGTGTGCAAGGACTATTAATACGATTCCCATTAATAAGATTTTTTCTATATTTACTCATAATTTTATTTGTCCAAATCTCAAAAATATGCTCTTGCATCATATTGCCCATTGTAACACGCCTTTGCCAATCTTGAGGGCATAAAAATATATCCCCATTCCAATCAATTAAAAATTGGTATGACGGATAAAAACATTTCTTGTATTTTCCAACTTCTTCTTGATCTCCGATTTTTATTGTTCCAGTTCTGTTTGTTAATTTTAATCCATAATCTTTTTTCTCATCGTACCAACGGTCTCTCAAAATAACAAAGTCTTTTGGCACTTTAGATTCTTGAATCATTTTCTGAAACTTTTTTCTTTGATGTTCACCATCATACATACTTATCAAAAGTTTATTAACATTGTTCATGTAAAGTTCTTTAATTTTATTTGGGTTTAAAGTATCACCATTAGTAACAACTTCTACAAATGATGCTTCAGATAGCTTTTTAGAAATTAAGTTCACATCTTTGTGTAACATTGGTTCGCCGTATCCACATAAAACTACCGATCCTTTATAATTAATTTCCTTTAGTTCATTAGTTAATTTATTAATTAAATTCATCTGCATTTTTTGATATGTATCAGGAGCAATTTTTGGATCAGACTTTGGACAAAAAGAACATGATCTGTTACAAACATCAATAATACTTAATTCTATCCAGCTTGGTATAGGTACCCCTTTATGTGTTGACAAAACATCATCAACAATAACAGTTCTTCTTTTTAAGTTAATTGCGATTGTTTTAAATAGAGGCTTTGTTCGAGTTTTATTTTCTGTTACAAGTTCTTTCTCTTTAACACTGTTATGACCTATACCAAATTTAATATTGCTCGTTTTTGATATATTTTTTTTATTAACATTAATTTTTTCATCTTCTATTAATTCATCATATTCTTTAATTTTTTTATTAATTAATTTTAAAGCTAATTCTTGTTTTTTTTGTTTTCCACTCGATGTTAATTTGTACAAAACTTTATTTTCATTTTTAAAGGCTTCGTATTTAATAAAGTTATCTTCTTGCAGTCTCTTTATGCAGTTATTTAATTTACCAAGACTAGTTCCAAGTTTTTCAGATAGTAATCTTTGAGAAATGGATGGTTCTTTTGAAAGTTCCTTTAAAATTTTTAGATTTATATAATCTTCGTTATTATTGTTCATGTCTTGAACGTATATCGTTCATTTTATGAACAGTAAAGTCAAAAGATCTTGAAAATCTATCTTAAATATTAGTTAAATTTATATAATAAATTAAATTTATGATATATGTTTAAATATTAATATTAATATTAATAATATTGCTTGTGTCTTTAACTAATACTAATACCTAAAAGTTAAAATTTATGATGTGGTGTAAGATTGATACAATTCCATTTGCAAATGTTGGCAAATGTTTAAAACATTTAAAATCAAAAGCTGTTTGTAGTGAATGGATCGAAAATATATTTAAAAACAGAAAAAAAGTTAATTATAAAAATTACAAAAATATAGAAATACACAGAATAAATCTAAGATCTTTAGGGTTTAAAAAACCAACTACGCTTAAAAAAGTTTATAAAAGATTTAGCAAAGAATACAAAACAATACCCCCCGAAATTAGTTTATATCTAAGACTTATATACAAAAATCAACCAACTGGTGAATGGTTGAGAATAGCAGTAGAATTTGACTCAATGATAGATAGTGATGGTGTTCCTCACCTTCCTAAACTAGGTCGAGCCCTTGGAAAGAATTTTATAGAAACTTATTGGTCATATCCTGAAGCTATATTTCACCCTCATAATGATTTTTTGGTTATGAAAAAATGATCTTTAAAAGTCTTAAGATAAATAACAAAAAATTAAAAAATAGAATTGCAATTTCACCGATGTGTCAATATTCTGCAACTAAAGGATCTCCATCAAATTGGCACTACAAACATTTGAGTTCATTAGTTTGTTCTGGCGCAGCAATGTTAATTATAGAGTCAACCGCAGTAAGCAAAGGTGGAAGAATAACTGAAAAAGATCTTTGTCTTTATAATTATAAGCATTACAAGGACCTTAAAAAACTTATTAAATTTTTAAAATCTCTTAATAATATTCCGATTTTAATTCAATTATCACACTCAGGTAAAAAGGGCTCTTCTTATGTTCCGTGGATTAAAAGTAATACTCCTTTAAAATATAATAGCTGGAAAACGTTATCTTCCTCTAAAATAAAAAAAGACAAAAATTGGCCAACACCTAAAGAAGCAAGCAAAAAAGAAATAAACCAATTAATTAAAGATTTTTATAAGTCGGCTAAATATGCCAAAAAAGCTGGATTAGATGGAATAGAAATTCATATGGCGCATGGATATCTACTTCATCAGTTTTTATCTCCAATTTCCAACCATAGAAGAGACGAATATGGTGGTTCAAATGATAAAAGAAATATACTTCCTCTTGAAATTATAAAAAGATTAAAAAAAATTACTAAAAACGACTTAATATTAGGTGCTAGGGTTACAGGACTAGATCATATCAAAAAAGGCATAAATTTAAAACAATCGATAAGTTTTATTAATAAATTGAAAGAAGCAGGTTTGAATTATGTTTGTATTTCCTCTGGAGGTATAAAAACAAAAACTGGACTTAACACCAAAAAGAAAGGAATAAGGGCTTTAGTAACAAAAAAAATTAAAAATAAAATAGATAATTTAGTTATTGGAACTACTGGGAATTTATCAGATTTAAATTATCTCGATAAAATTTTAAAAAATAAATTTCTTGATTTAGCATTTATAGGAAGACCATTTTTAAAAAATCCAAACTGGTTATTTAAATATGCTTTAAAAAAAAATAGACAAGATCTAATTTCAAATCAATATAGAAGAGCGTTATAATATTTAAAATGCACAGTGATGAATTTAGTAAATTATGTAAATATTGTGATAACATAATCTTATCAGATATTAATTCGGAACTCACTTTATCGTATTCTAAATTACATGTTATAAAAAATCATCCTGAATTTAATAATGAATACTTTTTAGAGAAAAGTATTAAAAAAAAATCAAAATATGTTAAGACAAATTTCTTTTTTGGTATATTGAGATATGTAAAAAGTTTTTTTAATGAAGACAAAAATTTTTACTTTAAAAGTAAAAAAGAAAAAAAAATACAATGCCTTGTAATCTCTTCATTAATTAACCTAAGACACTTAAACCATGATGAGGATTTCTATTATGGTTCACTATTACAACAACTAAAAAAAAAAAATATTGAATCAAAACTAATTTTAAGAAATGATACTAATTTATCTTCAAAAAAGGTTTATAAAAAATTAAAAAAAAATAAAATCATCTTATCCAAAAGAACATTAATTATATATGAAATATACTTTATTATTTTAGCATTTTGTACATATTTAAAATTTAATTTATTTGTTAAAAAATTTAATTATAAAAAAAAAAAAATTAATTTTTTTTCACTGAGGTCATTTGGGTACATAGTATCAAATTTAAGGCAATCTTTACAGATTGAAAAATTGGTTAAAATATTCAAACCTAGGTTTTTAATAATTACTTTTGAGGGCCATGCATGGGAAAGACTTGTGATTAAAAGACTAAAAAAATTTGAGAATATAAAAATTTTTGCATACCAATTTTCAGCTGTTACCAAAAATCATCACAGTCTTTTCAGATCAATAAATACTGATTTGGATCCTGATTGTATATTAACAACCGGTAATAATACATATAATATGTTTAGTAAAAAATATAATTGCCCGATTAAAATAATAGGTTCAAAAAAATCCTTAAAAAGAAATTTAAATATTAATTTTAGAAGAAATATGAAAAAAACTAAGAACTCTATACTTATTTTACCTGAAGCCTATATTTCGGAGAGCAGATCTCTTTTAAATTTCTGTATTAAAATTTCAGAAATTTATAAGCATTACAAATTCTATTTAAGACTTCATCCAATGATACATTTTGACCAAATAGACGTAGACATTAAAAAATACAATAACATTGAAGTTTCGAATGTCTCTCTAGAAGAAGATTTCAAAAGAACTTCAGTTTTTATTTATAGAGGTTCTGCTTCAGCAATAGAAGCATCTGCCTACGGTCTAATACCAATCTATTATGGACCTTACAATTTTGCAAATGTTAACCCTTTATTTCAAGTTTTAAGTAGAAAAAGTTATATTACTGATCCGAAAAAATTTGAAAATTTAATTAATAGTTATAGCTCTAAGGAAAGAAAGAAAATTAAATTATTTTCTCTAGATTTTTTTGAGAAACTAAAATTAAATAAAAATATTTTTAAATCTTTATAAAATGGCTATAGCTATTATTGCAACCCTAATTATTAATACATTAATAAACTATTTTATTATTAAATTTAAAATTTATCCAAAAATAATTTTAGATTTTCCAGATAAAAAAAGAAAAAATCATCTTAAACCAACTCCCAAATTAGGTATCATATTTTTAATTCCATTAATTATTTTATTTGAATTTACAAATAGTAATTTTGAATATAACTTCCAACTAATTTTCTTTGCATTTATTTTAATTTTATTAGGTATTATAGACGATATTTTTTCACTGAAGTGGAATTCAAGAATTTTTTTTGAAATTATATTAATATTATCTTACTTATTACTAAATGAAAATTTAATCTTAAGTGATTTAAATTTTGAAGATTTAACTTTAAAAAAAATCTTCTTAGGTGAAAATCTAAAATTTTTTTTTATTTTTACGATTTTCTGCTTCATAGCATTAGTGAATTCATTTAACTTTTATGATGGTATAAATAATCAACTTTCGCAATATTTAATTATTTTAAGTATATTTTTCTTTATTGAAACTAATAATAATTTTTTTTTGGTTTTAATTTTGTCTTTGATAATTTTTTCTATCTTCAACTTTCAAACTAAAGTTTTTTTTGGTTCTGCTAGCATTTATTTTTTATCATTTTTATTTTTTAATTTTTCTCTATTTTATCATAATAAAAACTATATTGGTGCTGATGAAATTCTACTTATGCTTCTTTATCCAGGGCTTGATATGGCGAGGTTATTTTTTTTAAGAATTTTAAAAAAGTCTAGTCCATTTACAGGAGACAGAAATCATATACATCATATATTGAGCTTGAAATTTGATACAAAAAAAGTTCTTATAATTAATAATATTCCAATAATTGTCTCTTTAATTATTACACAATTTCCGCAAATTAATAATTTGTATGGGTTAATCTTTATATTTTTTTATTATATTCTAATAATAAATATAAAACAAAAATCATGAAAATTTTGATTTTAGGCTCAAATGGTATGCTTGGGTCAACATTATATAAATATTTTAAATACAAAAAAAATATACATGTTCTAGGAACTAGTAGAAATTCTAAGATAATACGAGGGCAAGATAAAAACATAATATTAAAATTTGAAATTGATTTTTTACGCAGTTTAGAAAAGAAAATTAGAAAAATTTCTCCTAATGTAATAATTAATTGCATTGGAATTGTAAAATCTGAGGTTTCTAAACACAAGTCGACTTATGTTTATAAAATAAATTCAAAGTTACCAAAGTTTTTGAATGATATTTCTACAAAAAACAACTTCAAATTAATACATATTAGCACTGATTGTGTATTTTCAGGTTTAAGGAAAAACTATTCTGAAAAACATAAACCTGATCCAAAAGATCTATATGGTAAAAGCAAATTAAATGGAGAATTTTCATCAACAAAAAACTTAGTTATTAGGACTTCAATAATAGGACATGAATTAAATAATAAACGAGGTCTTTTAGAGTGGTTTCTTAAACAAAAAAAAGAAGTCTATGGATATGAAAATGCCTATTTTTCTGGTTTAACCACCTATGAATTAAGTAAAATCATTTATAATAAAATTTTATTTAATAAAAAGATTTTTGGTTTATATCATATATCAGGAAATAAAATAAGCAAATATAGGCTTTTACAAAAAATTAAAAAAATTTATAAACTTAACTTAAAGCTAAACAAAGAGAATAACTTTATTATTGATAGATCTTTAAATTGTTCAAAATTTATAAAAAAAACTGGTTATAAAAAAGTGGATTGGAATAAAATGATAAAAGAAAATAAAATTTTCTTTCAAAAATGATAAATAATAAGTTAAAAATAATTACGATACTTGGAACAAGACCTGAAATTATAAAACTTTCATGTATAATTAAAAGTTTTGATTATTATTTTAATCACAAAATTATCAACACAGGGCAAAATTTTTCAAAATCATTAAATCAAATATTCTTTAAAGATATTAAAATTAGAGAACCTGATTACAAATTAAATTTAAATACCAATAATAACATAGAATTTTTATCAAAAATGATAATTAAAGTTGATAAAATTCTTGATAAATTAAAACCAGATGCAATATTTATACTAGGAGATACAAATTCAGGCCTTTCAGCGTATACCGCTAAAAGAAGAAAAATTCCAATTTTTCACTATGAAGCTGGCAATAGATGTTTTGACCAAAGAGTACCAGAGGAAATAAATAGAAAAGTTATTGATCATATGGCTGATATTAACTTAACATACTCCGAAATATCAAAACAAAATCTTGTCCAAGAAAATTTCCCAGTTGATAGAATAATTAAAGTAGGTAGTCCTATTAAAGAAATAATTTCTAGTTTCAAAGATAGGATTAAAAAAAAAAATTTACTAAAAAAATTGAAAATAAACAAATCAGATTATTTCTTAATTAGCATTCATAGAGAAGAAAATACTGAAAAAAGAAAATTAATACATCTGTTGAAGGAAATAAAAAATTTATCTGTCTATTATAAAAAGAATGTTGTTTTTTCTTTACATCCTAGAACTTTAAAAGTTTTAAAATCTGATATTAATAAATTCAAACAATTTAAATTTTTAAAGCCATTCAATTATTCTGACTATATCTTTTTACAAAAAAATGCTTTTTGTGTAATCTCTGATAGTGGAAGTTTAATGGAAGAGTCATCAATTTTAAATTTTTCCGCAATAAGTTTAAGAGATACTACTGAAAGAGCCGAGGGTATGGAAGAGGGAGTTTTAGTAATGAGTGGATTTAAGCGTGATAAAATTATTAACGGTGTTCGAATTGTAACAAATAAAAATTTTAAAATAAAAGAAAAATTAGTAAGAGATTATAATGTAGATAATGTATCAGAAAAAATTGTTTCAATTATCACTAGCTACACCGATTATGTAAATAATAATGTATGGAAAAAAAACGTAAAAACGTTTTAATTATCTCCCATTACTTCTGGCCAGAAGACTTTAAGATAAATGAATTAGCTTTAGGTTTAAATAAATATTATAATGTGTCCATTTTAACTGGTTATCCATCTTATCCAAATAAGAAAGTTTTTAAAAATTTGAGATATTCCAAGTATAAAAATATCGAAATATTTAGAGTGCCAGTTTTAAAGAGGAACCTTACAAATTTAAGTATATTTTTCAATTACCTTTCCTTTTTGATATTTCTCCCACTTTATGGTTTGTATTTGTTACGAGGAAAATCATTTGATTTCATTTTTGTTTACCAACCCTCTCCAATAACAGTTGGCCTCAGTGGAATATTAATTAAATATTTTAAAAAATGCAAAATGGCTATATGGGTTAATGATTTATGGCCAGACACTTTAGATTACATAAATCCAAAAATATTTAGATATCTCAAATCTATTTTCAATCATATAACAAATTTAATATACAATTACTCAGATCATATTTTAATACAATCTAAGGGTTTTAAAAAATTTATTAAAAACAAAGACCATAAAAAAAAATTGATTTTTTTTCCGAATTGGATTGACACAACAAACTATAAAAAAACACAAATTAACAAAAAAAATAAAACAATTTTAAATAATAAAATTTTCAAGATTATGTACATAGGAAATATTGGATATTCCCAAGAATTTGATGGGATAATTAAATTCCTTAAGTTATTAAAGATGCAAAAAATATTAATAAATTTTATTGTTATTGGTGAAGGGCGTAAAAAAAAATATGTTAAGCAATCAGTCAAAGATTTTGGTTTGCAAAATTATGTTTATTTTTTTGGCAGGGTGAAAAAAGAATTTATCAAAAATTACTCTGATTACACTGATATGCTATTTATGTCATTAAAAAAAAATAAACTATTTGACTCGACTATACCTGCTAAATTACAAACATATTTATCACTACAAAAACCAATAATTGCTTTTAATTCAGGTGAGACCGAAAAAATTATACAAGATCTTCAATGTGGTCTTACAGTAAACAAAAAAAATTATAATAAAGCGTTTAAAAATATCAGAAAATATATCAAAGATAAAAAACTTTTAATTAAATTTAATAAAAAGAGAAAACAAAAAAAATATAATAAATTTATTTTTGAAAAAGTTGTTACAGATTTAAAAATTTTGATAGGTTAATAATATTTTCTTGTAATTCTGTTATTGTGATCTTTGTAATTATTTTCAACCCACAAAGCACTATGAGGTTTTTTAATTTTAGTTTCTGACTTTCCTCGTCTTTCCTTTGTATAGTAATATAATATGATAGACTTTCTTGGTTTAGTTAAAGGATAATTAATCTCATTTGGTATACCGTGATAACTATAATCATTAGTATTAAAAATCACTAATCTGTTATATTTAGGCGCTATTATCTTAATTAATTTCTTTCCATTTTTATTATAAAATCCTAATTCACCACCATACTTTTTTTTCCAATTTTTCGTTAAATAAATTATTGCATTTACCCTTCTGTTTAGACCTGTTTCGTCATTATAATTTCCATCTATATGTGTATTTAAAATCCCACCTTTTGTGGAAATATTCAGTCCGCCACCTTTAAAATAAGGATCTGGTAATATTTTTTGTATTTTAAAAACTTTTGATATTGTTTTTAAGATAATTGATGAGTTTAATATTCTTACTACATCAATTATATCTTCAGGTATATCAAACTCAGAATTCCACTTTGATCTATATTTTACCTCGATTTTATCTACTTTTTTTTTATCCCAATTGTAATTCTCAATTTTTGGAAAATTTTTAGCACATTTTAAAGCAAGATTTTTAGGCAAAATTTCATCAATAATAATATGATCGAATGGTTTTGTAAAAAATTTCTTTTTAGCTTTAATTATCTTGTTCTGAATTTGAAAAGCTAAATGATTTAGTTTAGTTTGTTTCATAGAGTTTTCTTTAAAAATTAATTTAAATTAATATAATAAATTTGTAAAACTTCAAATAATTAATCGATATATTAAAAATCTATCCAATGACAAAAAAAAGGATTATTTATATTGATGAGGATGCAAGATATGGTGGTCCTCAACACCGAATGGTTTTAGTAGCAAATCAACTAAAACAAGATTTTGAATTTTTGTTTTTAATTTCAAGTGACGAAAATAAATTATTCAAGAGAAGATTAATTCAAGACTCTTTAAATTATAAGGAGATTAAAATAACAAGATTATCGAAACATAAAAAAACTTTTATAAAATATATAATTTTTTTTATTCCTGAATTAATATCTCTTATACTAAATCTTAAAAAATTAAATGCAGATATTGTTCAAGTAAATTCAACCCCTCATTTTAAAGCTTTATTAGCTAGTGCTATTCTAAGAATACCAACTATATGGGTACTTGAGGACTCCAATTTACCATTTCAAGTAAAAATAGTATTTAAGCTTTTGTTTCTTATGTTTAAACCGAATATTATAGTAACTAGTCAAGTAGTAAAAAAATATTACTTGAAAAATCAAAAATTCAAAAAAAATATTAGAAAAATATATGCCCCAGTATCAATTAAAGAATTTAATTATAAAAAATTTAAAAATAAAAAAATTAAGACTAATTCAATAAAAATCTTAATGATTGCTAACCTTACCAAAATTAAAGGAATTGAAATTTTTTTAGATATAGTAAAAAAATCACCAAAAAATTTAAAGTTTGTACTTTGTGGTGGATTTACTAATACAAATAAAAATTATGTTAAATCTCTGATGAAAAAGTTTAAATTATTTAAAAAAAAACTAAATTATGTTGGCCATGTGAATTACATACCAAAAGTAATTTCAAAATGTGATATTTTGTTATGTACTTCATGGTCTGAGGCTGGACCGATGACATCTATTGAGGGTATGTTTATGAAAAAAC
>MDSZ01030592.1_pt1 | contig 12690 bp, 16 predicted proteins | sample 811201 | NCBI WGS metagenome assembly MDSZ01 (sample SAMN05326647, study PRJNA326480) | marine metagenome | isolation source: seawater | place: Indian Ocean: North | collected 2010
CTGTTTTCTTTACTGTCCCAATTATCATCTAACATTGCTTGTTCTGAAGACGATTTCTCTGGCAATAAATTTGGAGAGTGAATAAAAATATGACACGATGCACACAGAGCCATTCCTCCACATGTTCCTTCAACTGGATATTCATGAACTTTGAGAAGTTCCATTAAGTTAAGGCTCACATCTGTTGGTCCAGAGATTACTTGTTCTTTCCCTTGTCTATCTGTGACATGAATTTTAACATCCATTTTAAAAACCTTTAATACCAGTTACTGTTGTATATTTCAGTACATTATTTTTATTAGGATATACTTTCTTAAATGCAGATTGTACCATAATAGCTGCTTCGTGAAAACCACAAAGAATTAATTTTAATTTTCCAGGATAAGTATTCACATCTCCAATAGCATATATACCATCAATATTTGTTGAATAGTCTGTTGAATTGTCCACTTTAATTGCATTTTTTTGAATTTCTAGACCCCAGTCTCCAATAGGTCCAATTTTTGGAGTGAGTCCAAATAGTGGCAACCAATTGTCACAATTTATTTTAGATAAATCATTTTTTTTTGATTGAACGTCCAAAGTAATTTTATTTTCATTTTTTGAAATACCGGATACTTGAGAATTCAAAATCATTTTAATTTTTCCTTGTTTCGATAAATCTAAAGCTCTTTGCACAGAATCATTATGGGCACGAAAATTGTCAGATCTATGAATAAGTTTCACATCGGAAGCATAATTCTCTGCAAAGAAAAGAGCCCAGTCAAGTGCACTGTCTCCGCCACCGGATATTACAATTTCTTTATCTTTAAATAAAGAAGGCTCTTTAACAATATAAAATACTTTGTCGTTTTCAAAACTTTCTAGGTTAGCTATATTAGGTTTTCTAGGTGTGAATACACCAAGCCCACCTGCAATTGCCACTACTGGAGCTTTAAGAGAGGTTCCTTGAGTAGTTTTAATAATAAAGTCACCATCTGTATTTTTTTCAATAGTTTGGGCAGTTTCACCTAATGTAAAACCTGGATTAAAAGGTTCGATTTGCTTCATTAACTTATCTACTAGTTCTGAAGCTAATATACTTGGATAACCAGGAATGTCATAAATAGGTTTTTTTGGATAAATTTCTGCACATTGACCACCAGGTTGCGGAAGAGCGTCTATTAAATGACATTTTAATTTTAGTAATCCAGCCTCAAAAACTGTGAAAAGACCAACTGGTCCAGCACCAATAATTATAATATCTGTTTTTATCATTTTTTAAAATTTCTTTAAATAGAAAATATGATTACATTAATTCTTTATTGGTTTTTATCACTTTTTCTTTAAGATTCTCTTTGTATTGGGTTAATTTTTTTGAGATTTCAGCATTTTCTATTCCCAATATTTGAGCTGCAATAATACCTGCATTCGAAGCCCCATTTAGTGCAACTGTGGCCACAGGAACACCTTCGGGCATTTGTAAAATAGACAATATAGAATCCCAACCATCTATTGAATTTCTTGATTTAATTGGAACACCAATTATTGGAAGAGTTGAAATTGATGCAACCATTCCTGGTAAGTGTGCTGCACCTCCAGCTCCTGCTATAATTACTTTTATTCCATTTTTTTTTGCATTTTTAGCATACTCAAACATTACTTCGGGGGTTCTGTGAGCAGATACTATTTTAACATCTGAACCAATACCAAATTCTTTTAAAATATCAATTGCTTTTTGCATTACTGGTAGATCACTTTTACTACCCATTATTATTCCAACTTGCTTCATTTTCATGCTGTTACTTTAACTATTTTTTTTATTCTTTTTCCAATTTTTAGAGCTTCTTCGATATTGTTATTAACTACTGTAATGTGTCCCATTTTTCTGTTAAGTCTTGATTTCTTTTTACCGTAAAAGTGAGCTGAAACTCCAATTATATTAAGGATTTCATCAATATTTTCATATTTTACAAATCCTTCGATTTTATTTTCTCCAACTAAATTTAGCATTATTCCAGGAATTTTTAAATCGGTATTTCCAAGTGGCAAATTTAAAATAGATCTTATATGCTGGTCAAATTGAGAAGTTAAACAACATTCAATCGTGTGATGACCAGAATTGTGTGGTCTTGGAGCAACTTCATTAATTAATATCTCGTCATTTTCTGTAATAAATAGTTCTACGGCAAGTAATCCAATGCTATTGAAACATCTTGCAGTTTGAAGAGCAATATCATAAGCTTTTTCCTCCAATTCTTTTGATATTTTAGCAGGACAAATAACATATTCAACTAAGTTGGAATCGTCGTTAAACTCCATTTCAACTATGGGGAAACATGTTTCGTCTTTATTTGGATTCCTTGCTACAATTACTGAAACTTCTTTTTTAATTTTCACTTTTTGTTCTATTAAGCATTCCAAATCGGGAAGGTTCTTTATATCTTCAAAAGTCTTGACTATTTTAACACCTTTTCCATCGTATCCAAATTTTGCACTTTTCCATACACACGGAAGCTTAAAGTGTCCATTATTAAGATCTGAAATTACTTCACTCTTGTTTTGATAGTTTTTATAAGATGATGTGGGTAAATTGTTTTTAATATAAAAGTCTTTTTGTTTGGATTTATTTTGAATAGTTTTTAATGTTTTGGAGGATGGGTACACCTTTTTCCCATTTTTCTCTAAAAACTCTAAGGCATCTGTATTTACATTTTCAATCTCAACTGTAACTACATCAACATCCTCACAAAAGTTTACGACATGGTCATAATCTGTTAAATCCCCAACAATAAATTCATCACAAATCTTATGGCAGGGAGCGTTTTTATTTGGATCCATGATCTTAGTATAAATATCGTATCTGATACTATCGTAAAGCAGCATTTTACCAAGTTGGCCACCTCCAAGTATTCCTAATTTAAAATCTGAACTAAAAAATTGATTTTCAATCATGGATATAATTAATTTATTTACAAATGTAAGTTACCAATTTAAAGAAACAATCATTTTTCAGTAAAATGAAATGATTACATTTGATGGATAAACAAAATGAAAAAAGTAACTCTAGGGGACAAGCACTTTAAATTATTCATTGAATCGAAGAAGATTCTTGCTGAAATTGATCAGCTTTCCTTGAAAATCAATGAGCATTATGCAAATAAAAGACCAATTTTTATTTGTGTATTAAATGGCGCCTTTCTTTTTGCGTCAGAACTGATCAAAAGATTTGACCATGAATGTGAAGTTTCATTTGTAAAATTGTCTTCTTACCAAGGAACAAACTCTTTAGGAGTTGTGAAAAATCTTATTGGTTTAAATGAAAATATTAAAGGTCGAGATTTGATTATTGTTGAAGATATTGTAGATACTGGAAATACTATTGACTCTGTTTATGATAATATTAAAACACAAGAACCAAATTCTTTGGAAGTAGCCACCTTACTTTTTAAGCCTGATGCCTACAAAAAAAATATACCTATTAAATATCCAGCAATTAATGTTGGAAACGAATTTCTTGTAGGATTTGGATTAGATTACAACGGAATTGGAAGAAATTTGCGAGACATTTATATAATTGAAGAAAATAAATAGCATGCTAAATATTGTATTATTCGGGCCTCCAGGTGCAGGTAAAGGAACTCAAGCAGAAAGAATTAAAAATCAGTATTCTCTTATTCATTTATCTACAGGTGATATTTTTAGATATAATATAAAGGAATCTACCGACTTAGGCGTAATGGCTAAGCAATTTATGGATAAAGGAGAGTTGGTTCCAGATGAGGTTACTATTAAAATGTTGGAGTCTGAAGTAAATAAACATCCTGAATCATCGGGTTTTATTTTTGATGGATTCCCAAGAACTACCCACCAAGCTAAAGCTTTAGACGATTTTCTATCTTCAAAGAATCTATCCATTACCAAGATGATAGCGTTAGAAGTCCCAAATGATGAGCTAATTACCAGATTATTTCTAAGAGGAAAGCAGAGTGGAAGGGCAGACGATCAAGACAAATCTATTATTTCAAATAGAATTAAGGTTTATGAAAACCAAACAGCAGTACTTGCAGAATATTATAAAGCTCAAAATAAGTTAGCTACCGTCAATGGTGTTGGATCTGTAGATCAAATAACAGAACGATTGTTTAGTTCAATAGATATAAAATAAAATGTCCTCTAGTAACTTTGTTGATTATGTAAAGGTTTGCTGTAGATCTGGCAAAGGTGGTGCTGGATCTAGACATTTTCACAGAGATAGAACCACGGCAAAAGGAGGTCCTGACGGCGGAGATGGAGGTAGAGGAGGACATATAATTCTAAGAGGGAATAAACAAATCTGGACGCTACTTAGTTTGAAGTACAGGAAGCATATTATTGCTTCTGGAGGAGGTTCTGGTAGTTCAGCGTTGTGTACTGGAAAATTTGGAAAAGATGAAATTATAGAAGTCCCTTTAGGGACTGTAGCAAAAGATGCAGAAACTGGAGAATTTCTTTTTGAAATTACTGAACATGGAGAAGAAATAATTCTTTTAAGCGGTGGAAAAGGAGGTTTAGGAAATAATCATTTCAAATCCTCTACTAATCAGACTCCAAGGTATGCACAGCCGGGAGAACCCGGAAAAGAAGAATGGAAAATTCTTGAACTTAAAGTTTTGGCCGATGTAGGGTTGGTAGGATTCCCTAATTCTGGAAAATCTACTTTGCTTTCTGTAGTTTCTGCTGCAAAGCCTGAAATAGCAAATTATCCTTTTACTACAATAGTTCCTAATTTAGGGATTGTTGGTTATCGAGATCATCAGTCCTTTGTTATGGCAGATATTCCAGGTATTATTGAGGGCGCTCACAAAGGAAAAGGTTTGGGTCATAGATTTTTAAGGCATATAGAACGAAACTCTGTTTTATTGTTTATGATTCCCTCAGATTCTAATAATATAATTGAAGAATATGAAGTTTTATTACAGGAGTTGAAATTATATAATCCTGAACTTTTGGATAAAGAAAAAATGCTAGCTATCACTAAATGCGATTTGCTAGATGAAGAGTTGAGACAAGAGATTAAAAAAGAATTACCTGCTGGTATAAAAACAGTTTTTATTTCTTCAATATCACAAATAGGTATTGTAGAACTAAAAGATATGATTTGGAAAATGATTCACGATGGAATGGATGGATAAAATAGAGATTCTAGATCAACAAATTGTTCTGTTTTTAAATGGTTCAAATAATCCATTCTTTGATCAATTAATGTGGCTAGTTACTAATCCAATTTTTGGAATCCCATTTTACCTATTATTTATATACTTAATTTTTAAAATTTATAGCTATAAAAAAGCAATTAGAGTAATTGCTGTTATTGGTATTACAGTTGGTTTAGGAGACCTAATTGCCCATGATTTAATTAAAGAAACCATCCAGAGGTATCGACCAAGCCATCATCTAGAGGTTTCAAAATACCTAAATTTTGTAAATGAATATAAAGGAGGAATGTTTGGCTTTGTCTCGAACCACGCTACGAATATGTCTATTGTTGGAATAATGATTTTTAATGTGATTAAAGATTCTTATCCTAAATCGTGGATATACTTATTAATTTTCGTCGTTTTAATTTCCTACAGTAGAATATATTTAGGAGTTCACTATCTTTCAGATATTATTGGAGGTTGGACTTTAGGATTTATATTATCTTTTACAAGTTCTAAGTATATAAATAAATTTGTTTTAAAATTATGATTTCTACTATTGCTGTTTTTTTTGGAGGAGGCTTTGGAGCATTAGTAAGGTATTTTATCTCAAAATTCTTTTCTCAATATTATAAAGGAGATTTACCTATAGGTACATTATTTTCTAATTTAATATCCTGTTTGGTTGTGGGTGTTTTTTTAGCTTTTTTATCAGAATCCAAATATTTAAATCAAAACACTAAGCTTTTTATAATAGTTGGGTTTTGTGGAGGGTTAAGCACTTTCTCTACTTTCAGTCTTGAAACTATAGAATTATTGAAATCTGGGAGTTATTACTGGGCTATTGTCAATGTTGCCTTGAGTATTCTCCTTTGTTTTGGCCTCTTACTTTTCTTTTATAAAAAAATAATCTAATACTATTTACATGCATTAAAAATTTCTGGGAAATCGTTTTCGTTTCTCATAGCATGCTCAAAGCTATTGTATTTGGAAGTGATTTTTTCTAAACTACAATTACAAAATGCTGAATCTAATTTTGCTTTCTCACACTCGTTTAAATATCTCTCCTTATCTTTTTCTGACCAACCACCGCAGGAAGTGATTAAAACAAAAGTGGTTAAAATTCCAAGATTGATTTTTGCTATTTTCATTTTTCAATTTTAAAAGTATCTAATATTTGGTTTCCGGATTTAATTGAAGGTTTTAAATCTTTTTTTAATTTGATTTTATCTTTAAATTTAAAACTTTCTTTTAATATATTTTTCACGGAATCTTGTTGAATTATTTTCTGATCGTCCTCATTAACATCATGAGAAATCCCTGTAAAAACTTTTTCTAAACTATCTCTAAGGTCTTTGATTATACTATCAAGTAATCTTGGGTTTTCAGAGTAATACTTTATAGATTTTTTAAAATCTTCTTTTTTATAACCATTATCCTCTAAAAGTTTATTGGTGATACTCCCAACACTATCTCTGGGGATTTGTGTGAATTTTTTATTGTTGTAAAGGTGTGCATTTACTAACCATATTTTTTTAATTAAGGTCTGAAATTCCTTTTCTTTAATGGGCGGATATTTAATATTATCTTTTGGTTTTTCTTCTAAACAACTTGTTGCTGTAATTAAAAGAAAAAATATTTTAAAATATTTAATCACTTATTAAATGTTAATCTCATTCCGGTATTATTGTTGTTAAATTCTCCTTTGTAATAAACTCTTTTACCATTAATGAATGTGCTATTAATATTACTTGTGAATTTAGTTCCTTCGAAGGGAGACCATCCACATTTATATAAAATATTTTCTTTCTCTACTTTCGTATTTGTATTCCTATCTAAAAGAACTATATCTGCAAAATAACCAGTTCTCAAATAACCTCTTTTTTCAATTTTAAAGCATTCTGCAACATCGTGACTAGTCTTCTTTACAATTTGTTTCAATTTAATTTGATTGGTTTTTTCTAATTCAAGTAATGTAAGTAAAGCATGTTGGACTAATGGGCCACCGGATGGAGCCGACAAATAGGAATTATTTTTCTCTTCAAAAGTATGGGGAGCATGATCAGTTGCAATTACATCAATTATATTTTCATTTATAGCTTCAATAAGCGCTTTTCTGTCATTTTCTGATTTGACTGCTGGGTTCCATTTAATTAAACTTTTCTTATCTAAATACTTTGAATCATTGAACCACAAATGATGAATACAGCATTCAGCAGTTATTTTTTTATTTATTAAAGGCTGGTTATTGTTAAAAAGTTCCAATTCTTTTGCAGTTGAAATATGTAATACATGAAGCCTTGTTTCGTATTTTTTTGCCAAATCAACAGCCAATGAAGAAGATAAATAGCAAGCTTCTTCGGATCTAATTATAGGATGCATTTCAAAAGGGATGTTCTCTCCATATTTTTCTTTAAATATGGCAGTATTTTTTCTTATAGTTTGTTCATCTTCACAGTGGGTAGCTATTAGTAAAGAGCTATTTTTAAATATTTGAGACAATGTCTGTTTATTATCAACGAGCATATTTCCAGTAGAAGAACCCATAAAAACTTTAATACCACAAACATTTCTAGGATTGGTTTTCAATACCTCTTGAAGATTTTCATTATTTGCACCCATGAAAAAGGAATAATTTGCTATCGAGTTTTTATTCGCTATAGCATATTTTTCTTCTAATAGCTCTTGGGTTACAGTATTGGGAACTGTGTTAGGCATTTCCATGAAACTTGTAATTCCGCCCGCCACTGCAGCTCTTGACTCTGAATAAATATTTGCTTTGTGTGTTAAACCAGGCTCTCTAAAATGAACTTGATCATCAATCATTCCTGGAATGGCTATTAATCCTGTTGCATCATATTCATGGTCGAATGTTCCAGAAATGGACCCTTTTTTTATCTCTGAAATTTTAGAATCCTCAATAGCAATATCCCCAAAAAATTGTTGGTTTTCGTTAATGATTTCTGAATTTCTAATTACACTTTTAATTTTCAAATTTTTTCGATCTTAATTTTAAAACTCCTACAAAAGCCTCTCTAAAAATTCCAATATTCATCTTAGACTGTCCATGTTCTCTATCTTTAAAGTGAATAGGAATTTCTTTTACTTTAAAACCTAATTTAATAGCGCTATATTTCATTTCTATTTGAAATGCGTAACCAACAAACCAAATATTATCTAAATCAATTTTTTCCAATACTTTTCTTGAATAACATTTAAAACCTGCAGTAGTGTCTTTGATATTTATTCCCAAGATTAACCTTACATAAAGCGATGCGTAGAAGGACAACCAATACCTTGATTTTGGCCAATTGATAATCTTCCCTCCAGGGACATATCTAGACCCAACACATAAGTCTGCAGATCCGTTCGCGCAATTATAAAGTAATCTTGGTAAGTCGTCAGGACTATGGGAGAAATCTGCATCCATTTCAAATATATAATCGTACTTGTTTTTAATGGCCCATTTAAATCCATGAATATAGGCAGTTCCTAACCCAGACTTTTCCTTTCTTTCTTCGATAAATACAGACTTATTTTTTTTCATGATTTCTTTAACAACGTTTGCAGTTCCATCTGGAGATTGATCATCTACAATTAGAATATGAAAATCATCTTTTTTAGCTAATACAGCATGAATTATATTAGAAATATTTTCAATCTCATTATAAGTAGGTATGATTACTACACTCTTCATTTTTCTAGAAAAATTAGAACGAATTTTAAATAACTTTTTCAGTTTGGTTAATTAACAAATAAACGAATAAAATTCTTTAATAAAAATACCTTAACTATTATTAACTTTGCAATACCTGTGAGAAAAATATTTATTCTTTTACTGATTACTCCTTTTTGTCTGATTTCTCAATCTAATAATATTGAGTTGCTTGACCAATGGTATATAGAAGGATTACCTATTACCAATGACGGTGAATCAGTATTTAATGATGTATGGGGATTAGAAATTGAAAATGATAAATACGCTATTATTGGTTCTACAAACGGCACCCATATTTTAAGGATTATTGATAATAGGCTTGAAGAGATAGATTTCATTGCTGGAAAGTACGCAGGAAATCAAGCCATTCATAGAGATTTTCATGATTATAATGGTTATTTGTACGCAGTTTGTGATGAAAATGCCAGCTCTCTTCAAATTATGGATTTAAGTTATTTACCAGACAGTGTTCATCTGGTGTACGACAGTGACTCGCTAATAGTTCGTGCTCATAATATATTTATTGATACTGCAAATGCAAAGTTATACGGATGTGCTGTGGCAACACCTTCAGGCTTTCATGCTTTAAGTGTTTATGATCTAAGTAATCCTGTTTACCCAGAATTAATTTATAATTACGATGAGGTTGGTCATGTTCATGATGCCTACGTTTACAACGACACTGCTTTTTTAAATTGTGGAAATGACGGTCTTAGAGTTATTAAATCTCACACCCAAGGATTTGCTTATGAGCTGTCCTCACTTACAGTTTACCCAGATAAAGGATATAACCACTCAGGATGGATTTCAGGTGATAAAAAGACCTACATTATGTGTGATGAAACACCTTCAATGAAGATAAAAGTGCTAGATGTTTCTGATTTAAATAATATTTCAGTCAGTTCTACTTTTTCTGCAGATTCTTACGATCAGGCATTGCCTCATAACGCTATAATTATAAATAATACTGCCTATGTTAGTTATTATAACGACGGGTTACAAATTTTTGACATTTCAAATCCATTTAATCCTAAGAAAATAGGTTATTACGATACTTATCCAGGAAGTGATAATCTAATTTACAGGGGATTATGGGGGATTTATCCTTTTAATAATAGTAACCTAGTTTTAGCATCTGATAGAACATCTGGTCTTTATTTATTTGATTTTGAACCCCCACCTACAATTGCAGAAGATCCTTTTTATGTTTTTCCAAATCCTTCATCCAATTTTATTTACTTCTACAGAGAACATTTAGATTTAGCTGATTACAAAATAAATATTTACAATATGTTAGGGTCTAAAGTTAATGAGCTTAAAGGAAATACTGATTATTTGAAAATTGACTTATCCAATTATAGTAGTGGAGTTTATGTATTAGAGTATATTTCTAATATTGAGCTGTTCACAACAAACACTAAATTCTATGTTAATAAATGAGTGATTTTTTTAAAGATGTTATCGAAGTTGTAAAATTAATTCCCAAAGGAAAAGTTACCAGTTACGGAATGATTGCTAATTATTTAGGTGCTAAAAAGAGCTCAAGGCTAGTTGGTTGGGCTTTGAATAAAGTATCTCAAAATAGTGAAATTCCAGCGCACAGAGTAGTCAATAGAAATGGATTAATGACAGGAAAAAATAATTTTCCAACTAAAAACTATATGAAAGAAGAGCTCGAAAAAGAAGGATTGAATATAAAGGAAGATAGTATTGTAGACTTTAACAAATACCTTTGGGACCCAATAAAAGAATTAACAATTTAGTTTTAAATAAATTATCTATTTATGTTTACAATATGAAAATCAATCCCGAAACCATACTTGAATCTTTAAAAAAAGTAATTGAGCCTGATTTAGGTAAGGATATTGTTTCTCTTGGACTAGTAACGGATATTAAAATTTTGGAGAATAAGGTTAGTTTTTCTGTTCAAATGAAAAATGCAGCAATGCATGCAAAGAAAAGGATGCAGGAAGCTTGCGAATTTGCAATTGAAAGATCTATTGGAAAAGATTATTCAGTTGAAGTTAATGTTCAAGCTATGAAAAAAGCAGAAGCAACCCAAAACGTATTGCCAAACATAAAAAATACTATTGCAGTAGTTTCTGGAAAAGGTGGTGTTGGGAAATCTACAGTTTCAGCGAATTTAGCTGTTGGGTTAGCAAAAAAAGGTTTTAATGTTGGTGTTGTCGATGCAGACATTTATGGTCCTTCAATGCCCATAATGTTTGATGTTCTTCACTACAGGCCAATTTCAAGAGAGATTAATAAAAAACAAGTTATTGTTCCTGCAGAAAATTATGGAGTAAAGATTCTTTCTATTGGTTTTTTTGCTGAACTCGATGAGGCAGTAGTATGGCGAGGTCCAATGGCGGTAAAAGCTTTAAAACAATTGATCTTTGATGCAGATTGGGGGGAATTAGATTATTTGATTATTGATACTCCACCAGGAACTGGAGATGTTCATTTATCGATTGTTCAGTCTCTTCCCTTAACAGGTGCTGTAGTGGTGACTACTCCACAGCCAGTTGCATTAGCAGATGCGAAAAAAGCAGTAGCAATGCTTAAAATGGATAATATAAAAGTTCCTGTCTTGGGTCTAGTTGAAAATATGTCTTGGTTTACCCCAAAAAATTATCCGGAAGAAAAGTACTTTATTTTTGGAGAGGATGGTGGTGAAAACTTAGCTAAATCGTTAAGCATCAAACTTTTGGGAAAAGTACCACTTGTAGAAAGTATAAGACAAAGTGGCGATGTCGGAAGACCAGCTGTTTTACAACAAGAAACTATAGTTGAAAAATATTACAGTGACCTTTGTGAAAAATTAATTTTAAATATTGACGAAAGAAATGCTAAATTAGAACCAACAAAAGTTGTTGGTGTTGAATATGGCACCCCTAAATGCTCTACCTAAATTGAATAAAACAGAAAAAATAGTACTAAAAGCAATTGATGACCTTCGTCCGTATTTACACAATGATGGCGGTGACATGGAACTAGTTGAAATTACGTCTGATAACAGAGTAATCGTAAAACTTTTAGGGGCTTGTCAGTCCTGTTCTGTTAGCTCTGTCACTATGAAAGCCGGATTGGAAGAAAACCTTAAGTTGTTAATTCCTGAAATTGTTTCGGTTGAAGCATTACAAGAGTAAATTAAAATTCAAATTGTAATCCAATTGATGGGAGTACAGTACCTGCAGTATTGTCAATATATTTTAAATTATACCTCTCCGGATTGGAGTCTGTAATGGTTTGGAAGCTACCGTCAGTATTTCTAACAGCAATTAAACTAGGTGGAGTTTCTGCTTGAAAATTATATAAGTTTTGAATGTCTAGGTAAACATTAAGTGTCACTTTCTTCCAATACCATTTCTTGTCAATTCTTATATCTAAACCATGGTTGGATTTTAATCTTACTCCATTTAATTGGTCGTAATCAAATACACCGAACGAATTAACATCCCAAACATAAGAATATGAAGAATTAAGTGTGTCATATGGTGTATATGGTGATCCTCCAGAAAAACGAAATTTCATTCCTAGTTCCCAATCTTTTTTAAATTTAAAACCACCTGTCAGGCTTATTATATGTTGGTTGTCCCAAGCAGAAGGTATGTAAGTATTGTTTTTATCCTTGAATTCACTTCTTACCCATGTGTAGGCCATTATTCCATAAAATGATTTATTCAATTTTTTTTGTGCTAGGAATTCCACGCCATATGACCTTCCTTGAGAGGTGCTAGAAACTGCTTCATTTCCAATAACTCCAAAATCACCACCAAGATTTGCTAACGATATACTATCTTTTAGTAAAAA
>MDSZ01084540.1_pt1 | contig 12690 bp, 31 predicted proteins | sample 811201 | NCBI WGS metagenome assembly MDSZ01 (sample SAMN05326647, study PRJNA326480) | marine metagenome | isolation source: seawater | place: Indian Ocean: North | collected 2010
AAGACTGCTGGTGCATTGAAAGATTCCGCAGAGAAACTTTTACAATAGGCTTGACATTCCTGCAGAATGCATTATAATATAATAAAGAAAGTGAGGTCACATGTCTAAACATTTTTCTTCTGAGGAAGAACTGAGAGATAAGTTACTGCAAGGCGTCTCTGTGCTTGCAGATAGCGTAGGGTCAACTCTTGGCCCAAAAGGTAGAAACGTAATAATCAGAGTTAAGGGTAAGCCACCCTTTGTAACCAAGGATGGCGTAACTGTTGCAAAGCATGTTGACCTTGAAGATCCTTTTGAAGACGCTGCAGCACAGATTGTGAAGCAAGCATCGGCTAGAACAAACTCCGAGGCAGGTGATGGAACAACGACCTCAACCGTTTTAGCTAGCAGTATCTTCGCGGAGGCAGCATCGCAGATTGATAGAGGCACCAATGCCACAGAATTGAAGCGTGGCATGGATAAGGCTGTTGCTGAAGTTGTCAAAGAACTATCAGAGAGGTCTCGGCCTATCAGTAGTAAGATGGATGTATGCCACATTGCTACATTGTCAGCTAATAATGATGTCACAGTTGGTGAGCTTGTTGCGGAGGCAGTAGATAAGGTTGGTAAGAACGGCTCTATCAACATCCGAGAGGCAAAGTCAGTTGATACCACCCTTGATCTTGTGGAAGGTTTCAGGTTTGATTCGGGTTATGCCGCTGGAGCTTTTGTCACGGATGAGCGTAGAAAGGTGGCAAGCTATGAAGACCCTCTTTTCTTTCTCACGGACAACAAACTTGAGAGAGTAGACCAGATATTGCCATCTCTAGAGATCGCTGCCAGGGAAAGTCGGCCATTTATTATCATCGCTGATGAGATTGAAGGACAGGCTTTGGCCGCTCTTATCATGAATACCATTCGTGGTTCTATGAAAGTTGCAGCAGTTAAGGCACCTCGCTATGGTGAGGATAGAAGAAACATTATGATGGACCTAGCTTTAGCCACGGGTGCTAAGTACTTTAGAAAGTCTGAGGGCCATGACATATCCGATGCAAAGCTAACTGACTTTGGCACAGCAAGGTCTGTTGAGATTGCAAAGGGCATGACCACCATCGTAGGCGCTCAAGGAGACTTAACTAAGGTTGAAGAGCACATTGAAAGACTCAAGCAAGATATTATCACAGAGGACTCTATTGAGGAATGTCAAAGAATTCAAGAAAGGATCACCAGACTAGCATCTGGCATTGCTGTTATTTCTGTTGGTGCCCACACTGAGGTAGAGATGATTGAGAAGAAGCATAGGATTGAAGATGCTCTAGAGGCAGTACGCTCAGCCCAGGTTGAGGGCGTCGTTCCAGGCGGCGGCGTAACTCTTCTAAGAATTGCTGATAGGTTACAAGTTCAAACAGACAATGATGATCAAGCAAAGGGTGTAGACATTATTAAGAAGGCTTTGTCTGGCCCCATTGTTCGTATGGCAGAGAACTCTGGACTTGATGCTGAAGCTGTTCTTGTTAGCATCAGAGGCATTGAATCTGAAGAGAGTGGTATGAATTTTGCGACTGGTAAGGTTGTTGACTTTTTTGAGTCAGGAATCATTGACCCTGCGAAGGTAACAAGATGCGCTCTACAGAATGCAGTAAGTGTAGCTGGAACTTTAATTACAACAAATTTTGCCATTTTGGAGTGATGAATGACTAGTTATAGTATGCCTTAAATTTTAGGAGGGTTTTATTATGGCTGGTGATTCTGAGTCGGGACAAGAGCATTGGTTGCAGTTGGATGTTAAGATAGACAAGATTTGTAATAGTGTGGACCACGTAAAAGACAAGCAAGAAGAGATGGCAGAAGATATTGCCAAGATAAAAGAAGCCGTATACAACCCCGATGAAGGATTGTATGCCAGACTTAGATCGCTTGAGAACTGGAAGGAAACTTCCACTAAATTGATCTGGACTCTTTTTACATCTATTGTTGGTATCATTGGTGCAATTATTATAAAGAGTTTTCCTTGACTAAATCTAGCTGATAAGCTATTATGTTATTAGGAGTTATGGTTGTTGAAAAACATCAATTACACAAGTGAACACTTTAAGAGAGTTGAGCGATTTCTCCTTGAAGAGTATGACATTGAAGTAGTGTATGGTCACAACATATCAGATGCATACTACGATTCTGCTAGGATTATTGAGATTAACAATAGACAAAATATCCCATCACGACTCCATTCCCTCCTTCATGAAGCAGGACATGCCTGTCTAAGAAATGAAAAAAGAAGAGTTTCGTTCGGAGCAAATTTCCCCTTTATGAGAAAGCATGGATCATCAAAGCGAGGTGACAAGGACCATAGGGTTGATGTTGTCAGAGAAGAGGTGCTAGCTTGGGAGAGGGCGTATGATGTAGCAGTGCAACTAGGTATTGATATTGATCAAGATCTTTGGTGCAAGCATAGGAAAGATTCTTTAATTACATATATGGAGTGGTTTTAGTGAGAGTTAAGTTACAGTATACCGTGGATGTTCACGATATTCCAAGAGAATTAGAGTGGATGTCAGATCGCCTAAAGAAAGATATGGACGAAGTATTTGATATCTATAAGCAGTTAGATTTTGACTCTATGGATAAATCAATAAAGAACATTGAGCAATTAAGAACGGCTATGTTTGACGCAGATACAAAACTTCAGGATATATATGGTATCATTTCTGGATATCTAGCCTACATATCTCAAGCTGCTGGTCTACCAGCAAATCAAGAACAAAGCGAGGATAATAATGTTAAACAAGGGTGATTTATTTTATGTACCGTCTGAGACGTTAATTTTTGGAAAGGGAAAGATAGTTAAAATGCCAGAACCAACCTACATGATCAACTTAAGAGAGGTTGATACTTTTTACGAGACATTTTTTGAAAATCAAAAGTGTATGGTACGTAAGAATGATGTCTATCCTGTGAAAGGCGATGTGTCATGATTGATTTAAATGAAGTGTATATGGACGGCAGTGGGTCCTGGGCTCTTAAAAAGGTTTCAATAAACCCCAGGAAAGTTGTTGCTATTAAAGAAAATACTACATATGCTTCTCTTGTTGCTGAAAGCAATTCCAAAGTGCCCTCTGTGTTCCGTGAATTTTGCACTATAATCTTGGAGGGTAGAGAGATTGTTGTCGTCGGTGAAATAAATGAACTTCGCCACACAATAAAATATTTTGGCAAAAAAGGTCTTATTTATGGATAATGATTTGTTCATGATTTATGGAAGGCAGTCCTGTCCTTACTGCGTCATTGCCTGTAATGCCCTATCAAAGAGAGGTTTAAATCATAAATTTTTTGACTGTGATAAAGATAGGGAATTCATGCATGAAGCAAAGATGTTTTATAACATGGAGACCGTACCTATTGTGATTCATATACCAAACGAAACAGGTATTGCTAAATTAGTTGGTGGTTGTGATAATCTTATGGAGTTTTTGGAAAATGTTGGAATTTAGTTGTAAGCTCGTAAAAGTACCAGATCTTGGTATTGTTGGTACTCAAAATTCAAGAAAGAAGTTTGGGAAGTATCATGGTTCTTGCTTTTGGGACGTACCAAACTTTGGCTCCAAAAAGTGGGTGATTGGTGTCTACATAGATATTGAGGATAAGTCTGTCATGTCAAAGTACACTCTTGATGAAGTGGTTGAAGGATGCGTTAATTTTCTAAACAAGCCACCACCGCGCAAAAAGTATGCCAAAAGAGAGCCAAAACCTCTATTTGGTGCTCTAGAAAAATATAGGGCTAAATTCATTTTAAAAAACGGATCTAAAGTTTTATCAGCCTTGCTAATCACAGACCAGAAAAAGAATAGACTTTTTTGGGGCAAGGGAAGAAATGGACAATAAGGAAGTTCCAGTAAAGATTGCACCCCTCATGGTTATTAAGCAGGCAGCTATGCCAATGCTTTTTAAGGTTGACTCAATCTTGAGAGATCTCTACAGCTATAAATACAAAATGTCTGATGAGGACTATTTAGATTTATTAGAGTTTAGGTCTGCCGCTCAGATTGTCGCTGTTAAGACAACTGACTTGATTGAACAAGCCACAGAAGCTGAAGTTGACACTGTTCATCTGCCTCTTGACGAGTTCAGAATCCTTTTGGCCTCTTCAAGAGTGTTGGAGGCTATACCTACAACTAAAGTTTTTCGCAATATTGTATTTTGGAGTCACTAGATTGATTTACTATGGTATACTGCTGTTTTTCTTCGGACAAACGTTAGGGTGGTTTCAGTTAAACCTACAATCTTTTTCTGAGTATTGGAAGGACAAAGCCCTTTTGTCATCTATAATCATTGGAGTGCCGACTTCTGTTGCTTTCTGGTATGGCTGGAAGATGATTGTTGAAGCTACCAACTCAGCATGGACCGCTAGGTTTATAGCCTCTTCAACTGGCCTAATAATTTTTCCGATTCTTACGTGGTTTATTCTCGGAGAGTCCATGTTTAACACAAAAACTATGCTTTGCTTTTCTTTGGCAATTATTATTATTTTAATTCAAATATTCTATTGACAGCTTCTTTGTGGTGCTTATATTATGTATACTGATGAAATAAAGGAGGAAAGTAACAGTGAGCTTTTTAACAACTTATCACGGACCAAGAAGAGGGTTAGATCTATTAGTGGATTCTTTTTTTGGAGAGCAAACATTTGAATCTGGACCTAAGTCTAAGATTCGCAAGAGTGAACGCGGCCATGAAGTGTACATGGTCGTTCCTGGTGTCTCAAAAGACGATGTAAGTGTTGACATTGAAAACAACTTGATGACTGTTTCATATGACGAGAGGAAAGAGCAGGACAATGTTTTTGCCACTAAGTCTTTTTCAAAGTCTTGGAAACTACCTAGAAACGCCGACATTGACAACATTACAGCGTCTTCTGAGAATGGGATACTAACAATCAACGTGCCTAATGTGGAGGGATCTAAATCGGAAAAAAGAAAGATTAACATTACTTAAAAAATACATCTGTTTCGTTTATAGTTGTAGGGGGCTTTGGCCCCCTTTTCTATTTTTGCTAACTATTTACTCTAAAGGGTAATATAAAATGAATTTTAATAAAGAATGGAAGTCATACCTTGGTGAAGAGGATAGAAGTCGCCAAAGAGGTATTTATAGATTTTACATGATGTTGGGTTATCAGCTTGATTCTGACACTGGTCGCGGTCTTGATGACATCCTTGCGGAGATGCGCGCTTTACCCTCAGTCACGATTGTTACCGTGGCAACGAGAAATAGAAAGATAGGAGAAAACAATTATGTTGCAGGTCTTGCAATTAAATTTGTGCCAAGTTTTCCAGGTGTGCTCAGATCCCCAGAGGATGCAAAGACTAAAACCATAGCAGACATAAGAAAGATTAAAGGCGTTACAAGAATATTTAAACTATCAGCAGGATTTGAAAGGGTAGAGTAAATGTACAGATCTCCAGATCAGAACCAAAGAGACGAGGTAAAGTTAATTCTTCATGAGGCTCTTGGGGATGAATACAGGAATCTTTCATTTAGTGGTCTTACTACGGGGACACATTCAAAGACAAAAGACACGGGAGTTACTGTTAGATTTAAGGATAATGGAATAAGCCAAGAAGCTGTTGTTAATGATGGTAAAGGTGCCGTTGATGGAATGTATAAGGCACTAAAGAAACACTATTCACATTTAAGCTCAATAAGAAACTTAACACTGAAATCAATAGATGTTAGTTTTGATTTGCCTAATTCAAAAACAGGCACCGACGCAATGGTGAAGGTCAGTATTTGCTTTTGTAACGATAAGCAGTGTGCTTACTTCACAGATACTAGCTATTCATTTACGCGATCATCCTGTGAGTGCTTGCTGGATGGTGTTGAGTTTTTCTTAAACTCTGAACTGGCATTTAAAAAGATCAAAACTTTCATAAAAGACGCCACTGAGAGAAACAGGCATGACTTGGTTACAAAGTATCAAATGCAGTTAGCCACTATAGTTAATCTCAATATAGCTGAGTATGAAGAGGTTGAATGACAAATGTTAGGTTAAAATTACTTGCTATTATAGGCGCTGCGCTAACATATTGGATAAGAAGTGGATATTCGTAAGTTTTATAATTGTGTAAGAATCGTTTGGTTGGTTCTGTTGGTAATCGTGGGTCTTCTCGCCATGTTTGGTGAAGACATAATTAAATACCAGGAACAGACAAATGAAATACAACAGGGAATTAAAGCTACACCCAGGTGAAGTAGTTACGCATATTGTTCATGGTCCACAATGGATGGGACTTGTTTTGTTATCTGATGCAGATATAAAAAAGTCAAAAATTCATATGATTCCTGGTTCGGAATTTGAATTTTTCTTTAAACAACTCGTCTATAAGGGTAAGGAACAAAGTAGAATAGGTTGGATTTACAACAGGTGGCTAATTAAATATTGACACCCTATTTGTTTTGTGTTACGGTGAGGGCATGAAGAAAAAACTTTACAAACATTTGATAACATTTTTGATATTTTTAAGTGGATTTTTATTCTACAATATGATATCATTTTTCTATATGCCAAAACTAAACACTGAAGATGGTTTTGAGTGCGCAATGATCTATAACTACGCAGTTGTTTCAGGCAACGCTTTGAGAATCAAGTCAGACTTATTAAACGATTCTCTTGATAATTGTAAAGAAGAACTCGCTATTTGCGAGGAAAGGTAATACTATGATACCAGCATGTATTTTGTTTATTTTTGCCAGCGGGTACGGTGTGGCTACTAAAGAGTGCCGAGAAGGTACAATTTATTATACGCCCGATGAGATTGTCCATGTGACTAGTGATTTTTTGTCTACACCACCAGATATGATTTTAATTGATCCAGATAGTAGGTGGGTATCTAGATGGTATCAGCCCACATACTTCCAGGTTCCACGTAGGTATATTGAAAGTGTTTACAACTATGATCGGCCTGTTGTTGTACAGCGTTCACCAAGTATTGTTGTAAGGCCCCGCGTCCAGATTGACTTTGGTTCTCCGAGAGTTGTTGTTAGCAATCGCAACAGGGTGCGTAGGGGCATCCCAAGACTCAAGCCCAGGAGCAAGAGGTACCGAAAGAGACAGCCGAGATATAACTTCAAGGTTAGAAAGAAAGCTGGCGGGATTTTTAAGAGGAAACCAAGAAAAAAAATAAAAGGAACTAGAATAAAAAAGCGCACCAAGCGTCAAAGAAGAACAAGCCAGAGAAGATTAGCAAGAAGATAGAAAGGTGGTAGGTATGAATTTGGGATATGCTTGTATTAACATGGGCTTGTCTTCGTTGCCTAAGTCTAAGAGAGTTACGACCAACAGGAGTATGATAAAGCGCACTTTCCAAGAGAAGGGGTTATCATATGCATCCGAGTTGGCACTCCAGAATTGTATGGACTTATTCAAAATCCTGCAGTGGAACGAGATGAATGGTATTAAGTTTTACCGCTTATCATCTGACATTTTTCCTTGGTCATCTGAGTACAGCCTTAAAGATTTACCAGACTACCAAAATATTGCATGGTGGTTAGATCAAGCAGGTATGTATGCGTGGAAGCATGGTCATCGCATAACAACACATCCTGGCCCGTTTAACGTTCTCGGTTCGCCAACTGAATCTGTTGTTGTTAAGGCGATTAAAGAATTGGAAACACACTCCGAAGTGTTTGATCTTATGGGTTTACCTGATACACCATTTGCGAAAATCAACATTCATGTTGGTGGCACGTATGGTGGTGATTTTGCTGGCACTGCTGTCCGTTGGTGCGACAACTATATGAAGTTGTCACCAAACTGTCAGAATCGCCTGACACTTGAGAATGATGACAAGGCATCAATGTGGTCAACTCGTCATTTGTATGACTACATTCATAAGGTTGTCCGAGTGCCCATAGTCTTTGATTACCATCACCACAGATTTTGCACTGGAGGTCAGACTGAAGCAGAAGCACTGCAGTTAGCTGCATCTACATGGCATGGTGTTAGACCTGTAGTGCACTTATCGGAATCTCGCCGCGATGAGCAGGGAGATGATAAGATAAAGCCACAAGCACATTCAGACTATATCTACAAACCTGTGGATAATCATGGGGTTGATTATGATATGATGTTGGAGTGTAAAATGAAGGAATTGGCTTTAGTTAGGTATAGAGATATTTTACTTGGAGGTGACAGTAATGAGCGATCAGCAGCAGTTATTTGATCTCATTTACAAGACTATAAAATCAAACTTGTCCATAGAATCTGGAGAGGCTCATAAGTTAGCGTACCTGTTGCATAAGGCTATTGATAGAGATTTTTTGTTTATGTCAGATGACGAGGAGGAGGATGCATGGTCCAAAGAAAAAGACACGTAGCAAAGGCACTAACATGGAGAATACTTGGAACACTAGATACCTTTTTACTTGCTTGGTTTTTAACAGGCAGTATTGAACTTGGTGCTGCATTTAGTGGTATTGAGATTCTAACAAAAACCTTCTTATACTATCTTCACGAAAGAGCATGGTATAAATTTAAATGGGGTGTGAACCCAAAGGAGAAGAAATGAAATTATTTATTGTTATGTTGGCAGCATCCCTGTTTCTAATGGGGTGTCCACAAGCACAAGCTAAACCAACCAGCACTAATGCTGTGTCCAAACCTAAAACTACAGCTGTAAAGATTAAAAAAATTAAACTAACGAAGAAGCAGTTAGAGAGAATGAAGAAAGTTCTCAGAGAGACTTACAAGAAAAGGTATGGAGAGTTACCATCTGACTAATTACTTTTAATTAGGAGGTAAATTACTATGATATTAAAGAAGGGCTCTAAGGGAGAAGACGTAAAAGAATTACAGAGAGCGCTAAAGACTCTGGGGTACAATGTGGGAGTAACTGACGGCATTTTTGGAACTGCTACGGACATACAAGTTGAGAAGTTTCAAGAATCTGTGGAGTTACATCCTGACGGTATTGTTGGGAAGATCACCCTGAAACAAATAAATGAAGCACTAGATGAAGCTGGAGAGTCAGATCTAAAATTTAAAATAGGCGATCATCCAGATCCAGAAGAACCCAGTAGAAGGATGAAATGGATAAAAGTAGACGCAGACAAAGTTAAAGATGGCTATAATCGTTTTTATCTCAGAGAAGACGTTGCCGAGGCTTTTAATGCATTTAGAGCAGACGTTTTGGCCCTTGGCGGTATCGTTACTAGTGCGGGGGCAAGGAGGCCCCTTAGCGACAGTAAACGCTCCAAATCACGCAGCATAAAATCGCTACACTACACTGGGTTGGCTTTTGACATGGCTGTAAGTTCTGGAATGAACAATCCTGATAAGGATAGATATGTTATTGAGGATGTTGGAGACAGAAGATGGAATATCTGGTGCAAGACAGATAACGAAGATGTGCCAGTTAGAAAGGTGGAGGGTTACACCTATCACCACACGAGAAAAATCATTGAGGCTAGAATGTTTTCAATAACAGAGATAGCAGATAAGCACGGCTTCAAGCCTATCAGGGCACGTAGATATTTCATGGCTGGTGGTCACTATGCTGGAGCAGAGTGGTGGCACTTTCAATGGGAGAAGGGTCTAACACCTGGTGTTTCAACCTTTGGCGGCGAGCTTGTTAAAATTTATACTCTTGAGGAATGCAGAAAATTCGCGCCTTGGGAAGATACAAAACATTGCATTTGGAAAGAGAGTTGGTGGTAAATGGATTACATGGCGATTTGGGAAGCGCAACACATTGGAGTGATTCAGTCCGTTGAATACGTATTGGCTTGGGTGGCTTTGCTTGGATTTATTGGATTCTTGTTTTATATCGCAAAAAAGTCTTGATTTTGTCATTAAGTATTGTATAATGTAAATTATATTTGAATGACTAATTAGTATGTGGATGAAAGGGATTATAAACGCGGAGACATCGTGTACATCAGAGATTTTCCTCTTGGTAAACCGCTCAATGTTTTTGGAAAAGTGGTTGGCTTTGTAGGTAGAGATAAATATAATATCATAATGTTGAATGGCATGCAGGAAGGCACGATTATCACATATTCTAATTTGCGTTTAATGTCAGAAAAGGATTCAAAGTGGCACTTCAACCAACCAACATAAATTTTTACTCATTCACTCCTAGCGGAGATTCTAATCTAATAGAAATAACACCAGTAGAAAAGGGAATAAAATTGACAATAGGCAATAAAGACTTTTCTTTTGACATTGAGTCAGCTATGGAAATTGCTGATGCGATCATTGAAGCTGCCGCAAGTCAGGAGGAGGATGATGATGGAATCATCTACTAGAACAAGAGAAAAGGGAAAATTGAAAATCATTATTAAGTCAGGTCATGGCTCCTGCACATCAAGTGTAGAATGGACAGAGTTTGACAACCTGGATACTAAAACTATGCCTGATGCTGAAAATAATTATGAAAAGGTTTTTGTTGTTCTGAGAGATGCTCTAATGCAGAATGGATGTGATGATGAGGATACTAGGCTTTCAATTACTCAAAACCTTACTGATCTACTTAGACAAAACAATCTTATTCGTTAGGGGGGCCTCGTGACAAAAGGTGAAGAAATTAAGTGCATTGTTGATTATGATTTATTTGACAACAATATAAACAATATGATAGGATTGTATATAAAGACGGACGCTCACACTGGCAAGCATTTGATTTATTTTAAAGAGATAGAGGAATGGGCAGAACTATTAGATGAACAAATTCAACTGGTTAAAGATAATTTTGTCTCTGCTGAAAACCAAGAAATCGCAAAAAGAATCCAAGAGTTGAGAGTTACATGCGCTTGTTGAATAGGGTCATACCTAATATAGTTGTGGACGCAGCGATAGTCAGTACATTGATTGTCGGCACTGCGTTTATTATGCCTAGAATAATTTATTCAATGTTAAAGAAAGACGGGGTATTCAATGACAATTGAAGCTACAGTTTATTTTCTTGGGGATGATGGTATCAAATCAAGAACTAGCACTTTTCCATTTAAAACAGAGGCAACTTTAAGAAAACACTTGACATCAATCTATGGTAAGAGTAACATGGAAAATGTCTTTTGGGATATTATTGAACCAGAACCAGATGAAGGCCTTGAAGAGATTGAACATGATCCAGATTCAGAACTCGGCTGTTTCTTGAAGAAAAAAGGCGTTAAAGTCAAGAGAACGTAATGTATCTTATAAAAGCAAAAAATAGAAGCGACAACAAATCTGGAGATGGCTTTGTTGACACATACGAAGTTAAAACAAAGACCGAAGCTGTTCAAGTTGCAGTGTTAAAGTATCTTGATAATTTTGCTGATACAGGCGAGGCAGGCCAAAGATTTTTAGAAATTTATAAAGCCCATCATCAGGGCGTTGTTGGCATGACAAAGGAATTATTTAAGTTTTTTCAGCAGAATGAATCAAAAGTATTTGCAGGCGAGCATGTTGAAAAAACATTCTCAATCACTTTAGAATTAAAAGAAAAAGATGAAGTCTAGTGAGATAATTCTCAACAAACTGTGTTGGTCAAGGAGGTTTGAAAAAGCATGTTTCATTAATGCGTATGCAGAGTTTATGGTGTATTTAATTTTTATTGACAATGAAAACAATGGATGGTACCATTGTTCAGAAATTGATTTCATAGAGAGAAGAAATGAGAAGAACGATTAGTATTACTAAGTTGAAAAGACTGATTATGGAAAATCTACCATCCAATAACGATAAGCCAACTACGAAAGATAGTTTGATTGTTGGTTGCGCTTCTGATTGTGGGGATTTGCAGCTTGGTTTTACCGAAAGTTTATTTAATCATGCACTTAGTTCTTTAGTTGATGAGCAAAGTGTGGTATATTTTTCAGAAGCAAATGTTCGTGCCACAAGAAAAGGCATAGTAAATTATTCAAAAGGAGAATAAAATGGGAAAGTTAAGAGTAGCAAAAAGCGGTAGAAACGTCAAGGTCCACTACAAGGGGACACTTGACGATGGAACAGTGTTTGATAGTTCCTACGAAAGAGAGTCACCGATTGATTTTCAAGTCGGCGCAGGTCAAATGATTAAGGGTTTTGATTCTGCTGTTGATGGTATGAGGGTCGGTGAGACAAAGACAGTCAACATCCCATCGGATGAGGCTTATGGTCCCTGGTATGATGAGGCCGTTCGTAATGTCCCAAGAGCATCATTTCCAGAAAACTTTGAATTTAAAGAAGGGGTCATAGTAGAAGGTGAGGCTAATGGTCAACCAGTTCGCGGTGCCATCATCAACGTTGAGGATGATACTGTGCAAGTTGATTTTAATCACCCATTATCTGGTAGAGATCTCAACTTTGATATTGAGCTTGTTGAAGTAAGTAAGTAATTCTTATGGCAGTCAGGATGAAACCAATAATTAGACATATTTCATACTTGAGCGAATCAGGAGAGCGTGTTATTGTTAGGTGCTCTCCAAATGGATCTTTTGTAGCTTTTAAGTATGAAAAAGATTTTAATGGGCGGTACCAAAAGAGGTCTATTCGCCTTACTGCCAGAGAGTTCATTTACAAAGAGGAAGTATTAAACTCTGATCCTGTCATTACCTTGCTGGACGGCAACAAAGTTCGCGTCTTTGAAGGCGCTGACCCGAGCTATCTTCCAGCAAGTGTTGACGGACTTCTTGAGCGTCACGATAAGAGGGAACTAGTCAAGCGAAAACTTGAAGAGGCAAAAAAGAAGCGTGAGG
>MDSZ01112133.1_pt1 | contig 12690 bp, 12 predicted proteins | sample 811201 | NCBI WGS metagenome assembly MDSZ01 (sample SAMN05326647, study PRJNA326480) | marine metagenome | isolation source: seawater | place: Indian Ocean: North | collected 2010
ACCGTGTCGGTAGCGCTGCGCAACATGGTCACGGCGATCGGTGGCCTTGTCTACCTGTTCGCACTCGCGCCGAAACTCGCCGCGCTGCTGCTGCTCGGCATTCCGGTCGTCCTGCTGGTGCTGATCGGCCTTGCCCGGCGGGTGCGCACCCTTTCGCGCGCCAGCCAGGACCGGCTGGCCGACATTGGCAGCGCCGCGACCGAAGTGCTGGGCGCGATGAAGATCGTGCAGGCTTTCGGGCAGGAAGAGCGAGAAGCGGCCCGCTTCCGTGCGACGGTGGAACGCGGCTTTGCCACGGCGCGGCAGCGCATCCGGCTGCGCGCGATGATGACGGCGGTCGCCTTCGCGCTCATTTTTGGCGCGATTACCGGCATCATGTGGCTGGGCGCGATCGACGTTGCCGCGGGACGGCTGTCGGGTGGCAGCATTGCCGCCTTCGTCCTGACCGGGGGCCTTGTTGCTGGCGCGTTCGGATCGCTGTCGGAAAGCTGGGGCGACCTGCTGCGCGGCGCAGGCGCGGCAAGCCGGCTGGGCGAACTCATGACCGCCGCGCCAGAGATCAGCCCGCCCGCGCGGACGCACATGCTTCCGCCAATGGAGCGCGGCGCGCGCCTGACATTCGATCAGGTGCGGTTCCACTATCCCACGCGGCCCGACCAGGCGGCGCTTCACGGCATCGATCTCGACATCCATCCCGGGGAGACGGTGGCCGTGGTCGGACCTTCGGGCGCAGGCAAATCAACGCTGATCCAGCTGGCGCTGCGCTTTTATGATCCCGATGCCGGGGCCATCCGCCTGAACGGCGTCGCCCTGCCTGATTTGGCGCCGGCGGATCTCCGCGCGATGATGGCGATGGTGCCGCAGGACAGCGTCATCTTTGCCGCGTCCGCGCGCGACAACCTGCGCTATGGGCGCTGGGATGCAACGGATGCGCAGATATGGGACGCGGCGCGGGCAGCCAATGCCGAGATGTTTCTGCGCGACCTGCCTCAGGGGCTGGACAGCTTCCTGGGCGAAGGCGGCGCGCGGTTGTCCGGCGGCCAGCGACAACGTATCGCCATTGCCCGCGCGCTGCTGCGCGACGCCCCCATCCTGTTGCTGGATGAAGCGACGTCCGCACTGGACGCTGAATCCGAACGACTGGTGCAGGACGCGCTCGCAACGTTGATGCAGGGGCGGACAACAATTGTGATCGCGCATCGGCTGGCGACGGTCCGGTCGGCCGATCGCATCATCGTACTGGACGAAGGGCGTATCGTCGAACAGGGCAACCATGCGGCCCTGATCGCGCGCGACGGCCTTTACGCCCGACTGGCGCGATTGCAGTTTCAAGATGGCATGGCCGACTGAACGGCCGGGGTCAGGCGTCGGCCTGCCGCCGCCCGATCTGCACCACATGATCCAGAATTGCAGGGTGTAACGGCCGTTCGAAGCTACAGCCTGATTCATGCCCGCGGGTCCACAGAACACGCGCACGCCGCCCTTCAAAGCCGGGCAGCATGATCCAGAGATCATCGCCAGGGCGCAATTTCATGAAGCTTTGCAGGCGAAAGCCGGTAATCGACAAATCCGCGATGTGGCTGCTGAACCAGGTTTCGCCGGGACGACGTACCTTAATGCCGATCTGGACAGCGCGTCGTTCGGCAGCGCGGCGTTTGCGATCCTGTTCGAATTGCGGGTTAGCGCTCATGATCAGTCCTTTGCGGGACATTAGCGCGCACGGGTAAGCAAAATGTTAAACCGCCACGCAGGCGCCATGGCTTGAAGATAAGGCGCAAAAAAAGGGCCGCCGATGGCGACCCTTGATCTGTGCAATCTTTATCCAATGATCTCAGGCAAGAAGCGCGAAGGGGAAGTCCTTGCGAAGCGCACCGCGCCTGAAATCGGCCGTCAGAAATTGCCATATTGTTCGTTGCCGACGAAACCCAGCTTGGTAACGCCTGCGCGCTTGATTTCCGCAAGCACCGAATCGACGACCACATAACGGGTCTGCGCATCGGGCTGGAACTGGAGTTCCGGTTCGACCGGCAACCGCAGCGACTGCTGCAGATACTGACGCAGGGTCAGCAAGTCGATCGGCGATCCGTTCCAGGTGATGACGCCACCGGCATCGATCGCAACCTTGTTCTTGACCGGGTCGATGACGCTGTCGGAAGGCGGCGCATTTTGTGGCAGGTCGATCTTCACCGCGTGGGTCTGGATCGGGATGGTGATGATGAACATGATGAGCAGAACGAGCATGACGTCGATCAACGGCGTCGTGTTCATTTCCACCATCGGTTCGCCATCTTCGGAGCCGGCACTCATTGCCATGGGGATTTCTCCTTCTTCAACCGATCAGAGGCGGACGGTGCCCGAACCGGGTTCCGGTTCGGAGATGAAGCCCACGCGGGGGAAACCGGCGCGCTGCATCGTGTAGATGGTGCCGCCAATACACCGATAGGGTGTATTGATGTCACCGCGGATATGCACTTCGGGCAGATCTTCGGGCTTCAGATTTTCGACGCCACCCGCCTTCTTGATGTCCGCTTCCAGCTTGGCGACGGCGCGATCGAGCAGTTCACTCGACGTCACCGGCGTCATGCCCCAGAAAACCGCACAGCTGCCGTCGGCGGCCTGCGTGATCGACAGGGAGACATTTTCCGGCTTCGTCGTGGTCGGCTCGAACTCCACCTTGGGAAGCTGCAGCTCAACCGTCTGGACGACGACCGGGACCGCGATGAGAAAGATGATGAGCAACACCAGCATGACGTCGACGAGCGGCGTCGTGTTGATGTCGGACATCGGCTTGTCGTCACCGCCGTCGGAGCCAACACTCATTGCCATTGATATTATCCTAACCTTGGTGTCGATGGCCGCCCATCAGTCTGGGAGACGGGTATGGGAGCCATGGTCGGCGGGGAACCGGGCGGTCGCAGCCGCCACCCGATTCCCGCAACCGTCGTCTTGAGACCGATCAGGCCTTGGTCGGCGTGGCGGCCGGCTTGGCAACCGGGGCGCCGGGCGCGGCAGCAACGGTCGGCTTCACGGCACCGTCCGAAACCAGATAGGCCAGCAGGTCGACGGTGAAGCCGTTCAGCTGCTCGGCGATCGCCTTGTTGCGGCGCTGCAGGAAGTTGTAGGCAAGCACCGCGGGAACGGCGACGGCCAGACCCAGAGCGGTCATGATCAGCGCTTCACCGACCGGACCGGCAACGGCGTCGATCGAGGCCTGACCGGCGGCGCCGATCTTGATGAGCGCGCGGTAGATGCCGATAACCGTACCGAACAGACCGATGAACGGCGAGGTCGAACCCACCGTGGCGAGGAACGCCAGGCCGCCGTTGAGCGACGAGTTGATCGCGCCTTCCGAACGGGCGAGCGAACCGTGCAGCCAGTCATGCGCTTCGACCGGATCCTTCAGCTTGCCATGCTCTTCCTGCGCCTTGATGCCGTCGTCGACGATCTGCTTGTAGGCCGAGTTCTTTTCGAGCTTGGCCGACGCTTCGCGCAGCGAGGCCGAACGCCAGAAGGTCGCGCGGACCTTCTTGCCCTGGCTGATCACCTTCTGCTGTTCGATCAGCTTGGTGAACAGGATGTAGAAAGTGCCGACCGACATGGCGCACAGGATGATGAATACGGTCCAGGCGATGGTGCCGCCCTGTTCAAGGGCTTCCATCAGGCCGTACGGGTTTTCGGCCTGGGGAGCCGCAGCTGCGAGATACATCAACATGTTCAAGACTTCCCTCTCAATGAGATCAAGCTGAGACAAGGCGGCGCCGGGCGCGCGCCTTGCCCATTTGGATTATTCCGGCAGACGCCAGGTGATACGTCCGGTGTAAGTGTCGGTAACGGGATTACCGTTACTGTCCTTGGCCGGTTTGAAGCGCGCACGCCTGGGGATAAGCCGGCAAGTCGCCTCGTCGAGATCGGCATGGCCGGTTGACGAGGTGACGGTGCAGTTGGTCACGCGACCATCCGTACCAATTTCGAGCTTAAATCCCGCAGTACCCGAACGCTCTTCACGCTGCGCGCGGCTCGGATAGTCCGAATCGCTCAACCAGCTGCCCGCTGAGCCGCGAACAGTTGCCCGTTCTGCCGCACGAGGCGGCGGCGGTGGAGCCGGCGGTGGCGGCGGCGGTGCGGCGACCGGAACCGGGTTGAACACCGGGGGCGGCGTCCGCACGGTCTGGATCGGCGGCGCAGGCGCCGGGGTCCGAACGATAGGCGGCGGGGCAACGACCGGCGGCGGCTCGACCGGCTGGTCTGGCGGCGGCGGCGGCGGTTCCTCGTCAGGTGGCGGGGGCTCCTCTTTCACGTCGATCACGTTCAGCTGTTCCGCCGCCTTTTTGACATATTTCATGCCAAGACCGGTGACGAAGGCATAGCCGAGAACAGCGTGAATCAGGGCGACGATGACGATCGATATCGTGCGACTCGATCCTTGCGAGTGGTCAGCATAGGCCATTCGGCAACGACACTCCTTAACTCATCTTACCAGTGGTTTATACAAATCAGCCAAAAACGACCCAAGCTGTCCGGGCTTATCCCGGCCACCTTTGGCCCCTGTCCGTTCATTTGCTACCGAGCGAACTCCTATCGCGACGCATCGTGGCACGCAAACGCTTTATCGTTATCTTCATTTGCGTTTACCATTTCCTATCAGAAACACTTGCCTGTGACATCCGCGCCACGGGCTGAAAATACAGGACGAAGCAGTAGATGAAACCCGCCACTTGCCCTTGCAGACTGATGCTGGCCTGCCTCATTTCCGCCGCAACTGCCGGGGTTTCTCCGGCATTTGCACAGGACGCTCCAATGGTAACGTCATCATCCGGCGCGTCAACGCGTGATGTCGGCGGACTGACCTATGCGGATATCGTTGATCTGGCCGAGCAGGCCCCGCTGGTCGCCCATGTGCGGATTCGCAACAGCATCGCGCTGAAGCCTGAGCGCGCGACGGGCGTGCCGCAGGGGCATCGGCGCGTCTATATCGAGGCGGAAACCCTGGGCCTGATTCGCGGCGAAGGCGGCATCAGCCCTACCGTCACCTATCTTTACGATGCGCCGCTTGACGTGCGCGGCAAGCTGCCCAAGCTCAAGAAGGATGAGGTGATCATCTTCGCCCGGGCCGGAAGCCGGCCTGGTGAAATCCAGTTGGTGAGCCCCGACGCCCAGGTCCCGGCGACGCCTCAGGCTGTCGCGCGGGTCCGGACGGTCCTGTCCGCACTGGTCGCGCCCGATGCCCCGCCCCGCATCCTGGGACCGGGCGAAGCCTTCCATGTCGCGGGCACCATCGCGGGAGAAGGCGAGACGCAGATATTCCTGCGAACGGAAACGGGCGATCCGGTGTCGCTTTCCATCCTGCGCCGGCCGGGGCAGGCCCCACGCTGGGCCGTCGCGCTGGGCGAGATCGTCGACGAGGCCGCCCGCCCGCCTGGAGAGGGCAGCCTGCTCTGGTACCGTCTCGCCTGCGGACTCCCCCCAGTCCTGCCGCCACAATCGGTTCGCACCTTGTCGCCCCCTGATGCCCAGGCCGCCCGCGCCGATTATCAATTGGTGATCGCCGCGCTCGGCCCCTGCCGCCGGAGCCGCAGCGTCCAATAAGGGTGCTTTTCCTTGGACAGGCGGGCAGACATGGCTATCAGCGCGGCATTGGGAATTAGAAGGGAAGCCGCCGCCATGACCAATCTGCACCGCCATGCCCCGCTGCGCGTCGCGCTCGTCGGTCTCGGCACGGTGGGCGGCGGCGTCATCCGGTTGCTGGAAACCAATGGCGACCTGATCGCCCGCCGCGCCGGCTGTCCGATCCAGATCGTCGCCATTTCCGCGCGCGACCGCAACAAGGATCGCGGCGTCGACCTGTCGCCCTATGAGTGGGTCGACGACATGACCACGCTGGCGGCACGCGACGATGTCGACGTGGTGGTCGAACTGATCGGCGGCGCGGATGGCCCCGCGCTGACCCTGGCACGCCAGTGCCTCAACGCGGGCAAGCCCTTCGTGACCGCCAACAAGGCGATGCTGGCGCATCATGGCCTTGACCTTGCCCGGCTGGCCGAAACCGGCGGCATCGCGCTCAAATATGAAGCGGCAGTCGCGGGCGGCATACCGGTTATCAAGGGCATGCGCGAAGGCGCGGCGGCCAATGAGATCAGCCGCGTCTACGGCATCTTGAACGGCACCTGCAATTACATCCTGACCACCATGGAGAAGGAGGGGCGCAGCTTCGCCGATGTGCTCAAGGAGGCGCAGGATCTCGGCTTTGCCGAGGCCGATCCCGGCATCGACATCGACGGGGTGGACGCCGCGCACAAGCTGTCGATCCTCGCCAGCCTGGCGTTCGGCACCGAATTGGATTTCGATGCGGTGGCCACCACCGGCATCCGTCATGTCATCGCCGCCGACATCGCGGAAGCTGCGGCGCTGGGCTATCGCATCCGCCTGGTCGGCATGGCGCAGAACGCGGCGGTCGATGGGCCTGACGGCGGCCTGTTCCAGCGCGTCCATCCCATGCTGGTGCCGCTCGATCATCCGCTCGCCCATGTCGACGGGTCGCTGAACGCGGTCGTGGCGGAGGGCAATTTCGTCGGCCGCCTCTTCTTCCAGGGGCGCGGGGCTGGCGATGGCCCCACCGCATCGGCGGTCGTCGCCGACCTGATCGACGTGGCGCGGGACGAATATGGCGACGCCTTCGCCATGCCGGTCGCCGCGCTCACGCCCCATCAGTCGGCTGACGCCGGCGCGCGCCTGGGCCGCGCCTATCTGCGTTTCCGGGTCAAGGACCGTCCTGGCGTACTGGCGGAGATCGCGGCGGCGACGCGCGACGCGGGCGTGTCGATCGAGAGCATGATCCAGCGCGGCGCCAATCAGGAGGATGGCGTTCTGGTGGCGATCGTCACCCATGCGGGCGCGGAACGGTGCGTGCGCGAAACGCTGGAACGGCTCAGCGGATCGGACAGCCTGCTCGAAGCGCCGATGGTGATGCACATCTTGGACTAGGCACGGGGTCAGCGCGGCGTTGCGCCCCGGAAACGATCCGGCAGTGGCGGCGGCGGGGCCAAGTCAGCGTCCGCGTCGACGATCGCGGTCGCGGCTTTGCCCAGAACATCGACCACCTGAAAGACCGACAGGCCGCCGGTGCAGCCCGCGCCTTGCCCGCCGACCACGCCGCACGCCCCCTGCCGCACCGGCGCGGCCGAAGCGCGTGGCGCGTCGCCCGGAAGGATGCGGTCTGCATCGGACTCGCGCGGCAATGGCAACCGCTGACGCGCGTTGCGCTCCGCCCGGTTGCCACACACTATGATGCCTCCGCCGCTGCGGTCGCATGGCTTTACCACCTGCGTTTTCGCGCGGTAGGCCACCATCGGATCGGGCTCGTCCTGCGCCAGCCCCCTGCCCGGCCACAGCAGCATCAAAGTGAAAAAAAGGGCTGCTAGGCGCATGCGACCACAGGATCATCCGATCATGGCGGAATGATGGCCATGCTCGACAAGGCGGCAGCGACCGCCTATCGGCTGGGCGACAAAGAAGAAAAGAGGATGTGATGGAACAGGCAGGCGCAAATCTGGACCGGGTGCTGGTTCTGGAGATGGTCCGCGTGACCGAAGCAGCAGCGATCGCCGCGTCCCGGCTGATCGGGCGCGGTGACGAAAAAGCCGCCGACGCCGCCGCGGTCGAAGCCATGCGGCTGGCCTTCAACGATCTTTACATGGACGGCACGGTCGTGATCGGCGAAGGCGAACGCGACGAAGCGCCAATGCTCTATATCGGCGAGAAAGTTGGCAGCGCGATCGGCAAGGGGCCACGGATCGACATTGCGCTCGACCCGCTGGAGGGCACCACCATCACCGCCAAGGCCGGGCCGAATGCACTGGCCGTGCTGGCCATCGCGGAGGAAGGCGGGCTGCTCAATGCGCCCGACGTCTATATGGACAAGCTGGCCGTGGGTCCCGGCTATCCCGACGGCGTCATCGACCTGGACCGGTCCGTCCGCGACAATGTCGCGGCGGTGGCGGCGGCCAAGGGCGTCGAACCGCATGAAATCATCGTATGCGTGCTCGACCGGCCGCGTCATGAAAAGCTGATCACCGAACTGCGGGCGATCGGCTGCGGCATCATGCTGATTCCCGATGGCGACGTGGCCGGCGTCATCGCGACGACCGACCCGGAAACCAATATCGACATCTATATGGGATCGGGCGGCGCGCCGGAGGGCGTGCTGGCCTGCGCCGCGCTGCGCTGCGTCGGCGGCCAGTTCAAGGGCCGTCTTCTTTTCCGCAATGAGGATGAGCGGCACCGCGCCCGCAAATGGGGCATCACCGATTTCGACAAGGTCTACGACCTGAAGGACCTGGCGAAAGGAGACTGCATCTTTGCCGCGACGGGCGTGACCGACGGATCACTGCTCGACGGGGTCAAGCGGCTGCCCGGCGGCAAGCTGACGACCGAAAGCGTGGTGATGCGCGCCAGCACCGGCACCGTGCGTTGGGTAAAGGGCGAACATCGCGTCCGCACCACGTCAGGCGAGGGATGAACCAACGGTGCGTAGCGCCGGCCAGGCGCTAGTGGCTGGCCCTGTGATTGAGATCATGGCCAAGCGCCAATATGCCAACGCCGATCAGCGTGTAGACGCTTTCCTGCAACCCATGATCCATGGTCAGCGCGCCCGTCATGACGCCCAGCCCCAGCGATCCGACGGCGGCCGGCATCATGAAACCATGGACGATCGCGCCATGCCCCAACGCGATCGCGCCCAGTGTGATTGCGATCATCAGGCCGGCTTCATGAAAGATCGGACTTTCGAAAATCCCGCCGGCGGACGCGAGCAAACCAAGCACGACGGCGGTCACGAAACAATGAGCGACGCACAAGCCTGATACGGCGATCGCCAGGCGATCCAGTCGTCCCGAAATAAGGGCTTGGCGAAGGCTTTGCGACATGGTCCCGGCTACATAGGCCAGTTCAAACCAAGTTACAACATATCATTGAAAATTTACCGGGGCTGGAAACGGCCGGTCAGGCGGCCTGACGCAGGCAGTTGCGGCCGCTATGCTTGGCGTCATAGAGGGCGCGGTCGGCGGCCTCCAGCATCGCCGACCGGGTCGATCCGCCATCCAGTTGCACCAGTCCGGCGCTGAACGTCACGGCGATCGCATCGTCCTTGTCGTTGACGCTGATCGGCGCCGAAAGCCGCTGGCGCAGCCGGTCGCACAACTGCGCGGCGGCGCGCCGGTCGCAATCGACCAGCAGGATCGCAAACTCCTCTCCGCCCAGCCGGCCGATGCTGTCCCCGTCCCGCAGTTCGGGCTGGATCGCCTGCACAAAACCGGTCAGTACGCGATCTCCCCCGCCATGGCCGTAACGATCATTGACCGACTTGAAATGATCCAGGTCCATCAGCAGCAGGCTGGACCGCGCGCCGTCGGCGGCGCGCAGCATTTCGGCGTCCAGCTTGTCCAGAAAGGCGCGGCGGCTGTCCGCCCCGGTCAACGCGTCGCGTGCGGCGACCTGTTGCAGGGCGCGCTGACGCGCCTTGTGCCGGGATATGTCGCGGATCATGCTGACGACACCAACCGGCTGGCCGCGTTCGTCCACGACCGCGCGGCTGACCATCTCGCAACAGTTCAGATCGCTCAGCGCCGTCAGCGGGCGAAATTCCGCCTGATGGACGCTGCCGGGATGCGCCAGTGCGCTCTGGCATATCGCGCGCACCATTTCCCGATCCCGCGCATCGGCCAGATCGGTCACGCCCTGTCCCACCAGAAGCGCGGGCGCGCAGCCCATCTGTTCCAACGCAGACGGAGAGGCATATTCGATCACGCCGGCAAGATTGACGTTGAGCACGACGTCGCCGCTATGTTCGGCGATGGCGCGAAAGCGCGATTCGCTTTCCTGCAACATCTGGAACAGGCGACGACGCCCGTTCAGCTCGGCCGCGACGGGCATCGACAACAGGAAGCTGAGCGCCAGATAGAATTGAAACGCCAGCACCCGCTCACCCGTCGAAAGTGGGATCAGCATCAGCGGGCCGGTATCCGACATCGTCGCCACCCCGCCTATCACCGCAAGGATCACGATAGAGGCGGCCGCCCCGACATGCCCCACACGAAAGGCGATCAGCACCAAGGGCAGCATGGGCGCGAACAACATGGGATAGCGCGCCCAGTAGAAGACATGGACCGTGACCAGCGTAAACAGGGCGAGCAAGATCAACGCTTCGATCTTCACGGCCTTGGGCGTATCGCGCAGCCAGCGGGACCATTCGCCCTGGAGCAACAGGATGACGACCGGGGTGCATGTCAGCCCGCCCAGCGCATGCCCGGCATACCATTGCAGCCAGGATGCGCTGAACCCCACCGGCGTAGTCGCCGACGCAACGGATGCGGCCGCCAGCCCCGTGACAATGTCCGCCACGCCGCACAGGGCCAGGATGAAGACAACCAGCGGTCGGACCGACCCTGTGACGATATCGTCCTTGAGGAAATAGCGGCAGATCGCCGCCACGATCAGCGATTCGCTGACGTTGATGAAGGCCATTGGCACAGCGGCGGCAGGACCGATCCCAAACAGGGCGGTCGCTACGGCACTGGCGAGGGCACAGGCAAATACCGCGCGTGGCCAGTAGGACATGCGGGTGGTCAGCAGCTCCGCCATCAGGAACGCGTTGGCGATCCAGATGAAAGCCAGCCCCCCTTCGAAGCGCGAAATCGACACAGTGAAACTGGCCGCAGCAAAATAGACGCAGCCTGTGATGACCGGCGCAAAAGGAGAGTTCGGGCTACGAAGAGAGAAGCGCGACATGGTAGGATCGGATTTAGGACGGCATCCTTAATTTTTCGCTCATGATCCCCCGATCGCGGTCCGCAAAATGTCGTTCCAGTTCCCAAGCCGCGCCGCCCGCGTCGGCGCGGTCATGCGGGGTTTGAAACGCTGCCGGATCGGCATCGCCGCCGCCGCATCCTCCAGCGAAGCATGCAGTCCTGCGCCCACGGCCGCCAGCATTGCAGCGCCGCGCGCGGTGGTTTCGACATCGGCGGGTCGCTCGACGGTGAGGTTCAGTATGTCGGCCAGGTCCTGCGCGATCCAGTCATTGGCACTCATGCCCCCATCGATGCGCAAGTTCGTCCAGGGCGCGCCATCAGCCGCGAAGGCGCCGGCCAGATCATGAACCTGATGCGCCATGGATTCGAGCGCGGCCCGCACGATATGCGCACGGGTCGTCCCCTGGGTCAGCCCGGCGATCACCCCGCGCGCTTCAGGCCGCCAGTGGGGCTCGCCAAGGCCGGACAAGGCGGGCAGCAGGGATACGCCGCCATTGTCCGTAACGGAACGGGCCAACGCCTCGGTCTCTTGCGCCGCGCGGATCAGCCCCAGTTCGTCCCGCAGCCACTTGATAAGGCTGCCCGCGACGAAGATCGACCCTTCTAGCGCATAGTGACGGCGACCGCCCTGCTGGCGCAGGATCGTGCCAAGCAGCCGGTTGTCCGATCGGGGCAGGACAGTCCCGGTCGGCGCCAGGATGAACGCGCCGGTGCCCAGCGTCGCTTTCGCCGGGCCGGGCGACAGGCACCCCTGCCCGATCGTCGCGGACTGCTGATCGCCGGCCAGGCCGCAGATCCGAATCGCGCCGCCCAGCAGGCCGGGGCTGGCCGCGCCGAAATCCCCTTCATTGTCGACGATGTCGGGCAACGCGGCGACCGGCACGCCGAACAGGTCGCATAAGCCCCTGTCCCAGTTTGCGCCATCAAGCGCCAACAACTGGGTGCGGCTGGCATTGCTGGCGTCGCTGATATGCAGGCCGCCGGTCAGATTCCAGACCAGCCAGCTTTCGACCGTGCCCAGCGCCAGCGCATCCCCGGCCTGCGCAACAGCTGTTTCATGGTCGATCAGCCAGCGCATCTTGCTCGCGGAAAAATAGGGGTCGATGACTAGCCCGGTCCGTTCCTGGATCATCGGTTCATGGCCCGCGTCGCGCAAGGCCCGGCACTGGTCGGCGGTGCGACGGTCCTGCCAGACGATTGCAGGGGCGAGCGGCCGACCGCTGCGCTTGTCCCAGGCGATGACGGTTTCCCGCTGATTGGTGATGCCGATGGCGGCGATCCGGTCCGCGCCGCCGGCCTGGGCCACCATATCTTGCGCGCAGGCCAGGCTTTGCGCCCATATCTCGATGGCGTCCTGCTCGACCCAGCCGGGGCGGGGATAATGCTGGCCAAGGTTGCGCTGCGCCGTCGCCATGCGCGTTCCATCGGGAGTGTAAAGCATCGCGCGCGTGGACGTGGTGCCCGCGTCCAGCACCAGCAATCGGGCGTCCGTCATTGGCCCTCCCTTATCCAGCGGTCCAGCCGGGCCACCTGGTCCGGGGTGAAGCGCAGGCCCAGCTTCGTCCGCCGCCACAGCATATCCTCGGCGGTGCGCGCCCATTCTCGCTCAATCTGCCAGATCGCTTCCGCCTGTGTGAAGCCGACGCCGAAAGCGACACCCAGTTCGCTCCATCCCCGCGCTGTCCCCAGCCATGTCCAGGCATCGGAGCCATAGGCGCGGCCGATGCGATCGACACTGGCGGCATCGAGAAACGGATAGTCCTGCGCCAGCCTGTCCAGCAGTGCCGACAACCCCGTCATGCGAAAATCCCCGCCAGGCAATGGGGCGTCCGCTGTCCAGTCGCCGCCGCGCAACATGGGAAGGTGCGGCTTGAGCATATCGACCGCC
>MDSZ01062408.1_pt1 | contig 12688 bp, 6 predicted proteins | sample 811201 | NCBI WGS metagenome assembly MDSZ01 (sample SAMN05326647, study PRJNA326480) | marine metagenome | isolation source: seawater | place: Indian Ocean: North | collected 2010
TGCAACATCGAAGACGAAGACGATGACGGGGACGGCGTCCCCGACGTCGACGACGGCTGCCCGTTGGACGCTGACCACTACCAGGACACCGACGGCGACGGTTACTGCGACGCAGACGACGCTGACGACGACGGAGACGGGGTCTACGACTGGGACGACGCAATGCCTCTCGACCCAGACGAGACGTCGGACAACGACGGAGACGGGATCGGAGACAACGCCGACACCGACGACGACAACGACGGCTGCCTGGATGAGGACGACGACCTGCCATTCGACGAGACCGACTGCGTCGACACAGACGGAGACGGAGTCGGAGACAGCACCGACCCAGACGACGACGGGGACAACGTCATGGATGACGAGGACCCCTTCCCGTTGGACGGAACGGCATGGTCGGACTTCGACGGTGACGGCATCGCCGACTACACCGGAGACCCGCCATTCCTAGGCAACTTCGAGGGCGGCTCGATTCCGGCTGGATGGACCACATACGGCGATGCCGACTGGTTCGTCTGCGGAATGGGCAACTGCGGCACCACGTCTGGCGCTGCGATCAACGGCACCTACATGGCAGAGTCAGGAGACATCAACGACTACGAGACGAGCTCGATCGAGGTGACTATGGACACCCTGGCGGGCGACGTCTCATTCGCATACGAGACCTCCACGGAATACTACTGGGACTCCCTCAGGTTCTACGTCGACGGAAGTCTGACGATGAGCTGGTCGGGAGTGACATCCGGGACGTACACCACCACGGTGAGCTCCGGGTACCACACTTTCCAGTGGATGTACTACAAGGACTCCAGCGTCAGCAGCAATGCAGACACGGTCTGGATCGACGACGTAGTTCTGCCAGTGTCACAGGTTCTCAACCAGAGCGACCTGGACGACGACAACGACGGAATCTACGACGAGTTCGACCTGGATCCATTCGACCCGTGCGTGAGCATGGACACCGATGGCGACGGAATGCCAGACTGGGTGGACTACGGAATGATCGACATGCAGAACGGCGACGGCACCGGCGATGAGGAGTTCATGGTCGACTGCAGCCTGTCCGAGTGGTCCGAGGACTGGGACGACGACGGCGACGGCTGGGGAGACGAGGAGGAGTGGATCTGCGGATCGGACCACCTCGATGACATGGACCAGCCCCACGACTTCGACGGCGACTGGATATGCGACGACCTGGACGACGACCTCGACAACGACGGCGCACTGAACCCAGTGAGCAACTGCTGGTCATACTACGAGGCAGGGATGGACGACGCGTTCGTAGACTGCGTCGCCGACGGATTCCACTCCGTAGACGCCAACAACGACGGAATAGCGTCCTACCACGAGCTGTTCCACGCATGGTTCTTCCAATGGGCCGAGCCAGGTGACGAGGACGACATGGACGACGAGGACGACATGGACGACGAGGACGACATGGGCGACGAGGACGACGGCGTGAACGACACCGACGACATGGGCGACGAGGACGACATGGGCACCATGACTCACAACAGCAGCCACATCGACCTCGACCTGAGCGTCGACGACGGCTGCGGCGTCCCGAACTCCTACTGCACGATTTCTGGATTCAGCGACTCCGGAGTGGACTGGGAGAACGCGACCCCCGAGGACGCGATCGGCTTCATCCTGGGTGCGATAGATTACACCCTGGAAGCGGGCAACTGGTCAATGAAGATAGAGCTGGAGGGACTCACGGTGAACGAGACCTACGACTTGTGGTGGGATCTCGAGTTCCTCCCGGAAGAGGAGTATTACGAGACCACATTCTTCTGCGGAGACGGCTCGGAGATACCCTTCGAGTGGGTCAACGACGGCTGGGACGACTGCGCTGACGGCGCGGACGAGCAGCAGTACGACGCGGACGGCAACGAGATCAACTGGTTCGACTGCTCCGACGGGACGAACATCTCGATGACGCAGGTCAACGACGGCTGGGACGACTGCCCCGATGGAGAGGACGAGACCCACTACGAGATGAATGGTGGCTACGAGACCTTCACCGCCAACGGAACCGAGGAAGAGTTCCTATTCGAACTGGAAGTGACCGCCGAGACCTGCGTGATATACATCGGCGCAGCGGCAATGGACTGGTACGGCAACTCCTCCACTGGGGATGACGAGCAGTTCCTACTCGCGGGCCCACTAGCCGACGTAGACGAGGATGGTGACGGATACGCCGACTGCATAGCAGCATGGGCCCACGATGAGTTCGGCGAGGAAGAGCCGGAGGAGATCTGGGGATGCACCGACCCGATGGCGGAGAACTACTGGGACGAAGCAACGCACGACGACGGATCCTGCGAGTACTACGAGGAGCCAGACATGTGGCCTACCCCGGAGATGCTGGAGATGTTCAACAGCACGTTCTGGGCGTCAATCGCGGATTGGGACGCTGACATGAGCGGCGACTTCAACTACAGCGAGTTCTGGCAGTTGAACTTCGACACGGGGATGCCTTCGATGGAAGTGCCCGAGTGGACCGCTGACAGCACAGAGTGGGACCAGTTCCCATACGACCCATCCGAGCAGAGGGACACCGACATGGACGGTATCGGCGACAACGCCGACTCCGACGACGACAACGACGGCGTGCCCGACGTGATCGACGCATTCCCGACCGATGCCAGCGAGTGGGACGACCTGGACGGCGACGGCGTCGGCGACAACGCGGACGACGACACCGACGGCGATGGGATCCCGAACGACGAGGACGACTTCGACAGCGACCCCGGCGCAGCTTCTGACAACGACGACGACGGTGCCGACGATGCCTCCGACCCGGACGACGACAACGACGGCGTCCCTGACGTGGCAGACTGGGCACCTCTGGACCCCGACGAGCAGTACGACTCCGACGGCGACGACATCGGCGACAACGCAGACACCGACGACGACAACGACGGCGTGCTAGACGCGGATGACGCGATGCCTCTTGACCCAACCGAGACGTCCGACGCAGACGGCGACGGCATAGGCGACAACGCCGACCCGGACGACGACAACGACGGCACCCCAGACGGATTGGACGCGTTCCCGAACGACCCAACCGAGACGAGGGACTACGACGGTGACAGCATCGGCGACAACGCTGACGATGACAAGGACGGCGACGGATACCTGGACACAGAAGACGCGTTCAAGCTCAACGAGAACGAGTGGCTGGACACCGACGGCGACAACGTCGGAGACAACTCGGACACCGATCTGGACGGCGACGACGTCCTCAACAACGAGGACTGGGCACCAGCCGATTCCACCGAGTGGGAAGACACCGACGGCGATGGCACCGGCGACAACGCCGATGACGACGACGACGGAGACGGCTACCTCGACGCAGACGAGTACGACTGCGGTACTGACTCGAAGAACCCGAACTCAGTGCCATCGGACTACGACGGCGACGGGACGTGCGACGCGCTTGACGCAGATGGCGACAGCAGGGCGGATGACATGAAGGGCACAGGACAGGAGGCACCGAGCTTCACGCCTGGGTTCGCATCCATGCTAGCGGTAGTCTCACTGCTCGGAGCAGCAGCTCTAGGGCGACGCAAGGACGACTGATCGAAAGATCGTCAAACGTAACCCCGGGCCGGGGGTCACCCGGCACCCGGCTCGGGGCCACAACCCAATGCTGATAAGTCTCCCTTCGGACAAGGGAACGTGCCAGGCACCACAAGGGCTGAAATCAGGACACTGAAGGTGGGACGCTACGTCGCCATCGAGGAGGACGCCTACAAGATCCTCAGCATGTCGAAGTCGAAGCCCGGCAAGCACGGTTCAGCAAAGGCCAGGATAGAGCTAGAGGACATCTTCACCGGGCAGAAGAGGTCCCACGTCGGCACCGTCACAGACACAATCAACATCCCCCTAATTGAGAAGGGGTCAGCGATCATTACGCATATCCAGGGCAGCGAGGTACATGCGATGGACAACAAGACATACCAGACCCTGATCCTGCCCGTTGAAGATGGGATGAACCTGCAGTCTGGAGGGGAGATCCAGTGGATGGAAGCGATGGGCAGGTACAAAATCAGCAGGGACCACTAACCGCCCTTTTGGTTAGGTAGAACCTCCGGGACCACGAGAAGTATAAGCGTAATTCTAGCGCCCTCCGACCGAAAGCCATGCCCGACGTCGAGCGTTCAGCCTACAGGCAACCGGTAACTGCCTCTGGCTTGGAAGCGATCGAGGCAGGCACGTTGTCCTGGCTAGACGAGGACATGTACAACAATCTTAACACCGGGGTACTAGAGCAGTACCTCGAGGAGAAGAACCTAGAGGAGTCCTTCGAGATCAGCCATTGGGACACCAACAAGGTTCTGGTAGGCATCCTCGTCGGTGCCGTTTTCAGCGGCGTCACCGCATACATAGGTCTCAAGATCGGGCTCGCAGTCTCCGCTGCATGGTACGTTGCCTACCTGCTTGGGATGGCGTTGCAGTGGTCCCCCTCGGAGGTAAACATAGCAACCAGCGCAACAACAGGGGCCACTCACGCATCAACAGGCTTCATCTTCACGTTCCCAGCTATCTTCCTTCTGGCCTACTCCGACGACTACAAGGTCGGAGACGGGCACCTGCTAAGCTCAGTAGACACTCTGAACCTGGCATTCATCGGAATAATTGCATCTATGTTCGCAGGATTTCTGGGGGTGATGTACTTCATCATCTTCAGGAGGGTTTGGCTCGTCGAGGACCCCCTCCCCATGCCGGGCTTCGAGGCCACTCTGAAGATGCTGGACATCTCATCCGATGTCAGCTCTGGCTCCGCCGACGCCGCTAGGGAGTCACTGAAGACAGTGGGTGTGTGGACGGTCCTAACCATGGGGCTGATGTTCGTTATCGACTATCCCATCAGATGGTCGAAGAAGTTGGCGGGAGTGCCAAGCAGCATGGCCGACTGGTTCGCAATGACACTCTCTGGAGAGAAGTGGGGACTCGCCTCATTCTACACAGAGAGGTGGATCCACCAACCTAGCGAGCTCGTAGAGGGCAATTATGCCCCATATGGGGGGATAACCCCCTATGAGGAGGGCAATCCGATGTCATACACGTTCCTAGGGGTGGAGATCAGCCCGACCCTCTTCGCAATCGGGTGGTTCATGAAGTTCAGAGCCGCCCTCCTGGTCAACCTCGGTGCCATCCTTGCATGGTTCTGGCTAATTCCCCTGGCCGTCCTCCAGGACGTTCCAGTTTACGATCCCGAGCAGGGGGTCTACGTCAACATCACCAAGCTAGGGCCCATCGTCCAGTGGCAGGCATTCGGGTCAATAGTCAGAACCGTGGCGATAGGCGCAATTCTGGGTGGCGGCTTCCTGGGCCTATTCAAGATGACCCCAACCTTCGTGGGGATTTTCGGAGACATCGCCCAGGCCTTCACCGGGGAGCAAGGGGAGGAGTTCGTCGAGGGCAAGGGATGGTACGAGTGGCCCCTATACCACATACCCATTTTCATGGCACTCTCATTCATTTCGATCACACTGATTTTCGTTATCGGCGGCTATCCGTTATTGCCATCGCTGATTTTCTCGGTCGTGCTGCTCTCCACCACATTCCTTCTAGGGGCAATTGCAGTCAGAGTAATGGGCGAGACCGGCATAGAACCGGTCTCCGGAACCTCCTTCATCGTACTTCTTATGCTTCTGATGGTTTTCCTGAATCTGGACGTGGGGCTAACCAAGGAGGAGTCGATACTGATGGCCCTTGTCGGAACCACCGTTTTCGGCTCCGCAATCAGCATGAGCGGAACGGTCGTGGGAGATTACAAGAACAGCCTGTACATCGGGAACAGGCCCTATCACATATCCAAGGGCAACATTTTGGGAGTGGTACCAGGGGCCATTCTCGGTGCTGGCGTCGCGATCTTCCTGTCGAAACTACTCGCTGATGGGACAATAGACCTGCTCGCCCCCCAGGCCAATGCCTTCGCATACTTCACCACCATCCTGGCCGAGGGGCAGGGGAACTGGAGCGCCCTGCTCCTGGGGATGGCACTTGGGGCATTCGCCGAATGGGCCACTGGGATGGGGACATCATTCGGACTCGGGATGTACCTTCCTACTCCCGCAACCTTCCCCATGCTCATCGGGGGGGCATACCGTTCATGGTGGGAGGAGAGGAGGATGAAGCCCGTCGTCGAGACCGTGAGGGAGCAGGAAGGCAGTGCGGAAGCAGAGAAGAAGAGCGCGCAGATGCTCCTTTTCACGTTCATGATCGCTGCTGGCGCTCTCACGGGAGAGGCCTTCTACGGGGTAGAAGCCGCTATCCTGGCTGTATTGGACGAGAGCGCCATGGGAGGGTATTCTTGGTGGCCGTACGCTAGACTGTTCGGCTTCGTGATGATCAACGTCGCCTTTGGGGCTCTGATTTACGCACTCTTCAGGAGGGCCGGAATAATAGGTCCCAGCGAGGGAGGAGGCAAGCCGCCTTCGAGAACCATCGTAGATGCGGGGAATGCCGGAAAAAAGACCAGTGCGGTGTTGGACGCCGAGCTGGCGGATTGATCATGAAGGGCTCCTCGGACGTCCCATTGGTTGCCTGGATGACCCTATCCGTGGCAGTGATAGCCGTCTCGAGCGCTGGAATAGTGCTCCAGCAGATGTCCGAAGTCCCCCCTATACTCAGGGCCGCTTGGAGGATGCAGGGGACCTCACTGGTTCTGCTACCGGGTTTCCTATACCAGGCATTCAAGTCCGATTTCGGGGAGATTTCTGGCAATGACTGCTTGCTGCTGGCACTCTCAAGCCTATTCCTGGCAATCCACTTCGGCAGCTGGGTGTGGTCGCTGGACAACACCAGCCTTGTACACAGCCTGCTCTTCGTTAACTCGCACCCACTCGTCCTAGTCGCAATCATGCCTCTCCTTGGAAGCGCCGTGAGCAGGGGGCACATAGCAGGAGCGTTGATCGGATTCACTGGCGCCGCAGTCACCCTTTTGGAAGTGGGGGGTGGCGGAGAAGCTTCCCTGGTGGGGGATGCCGCAGCCTTTCTCGGCGCCGTGACGGTCGTAGGGTACCTACTCGCAGGGAGGCACCTGAGGTCCGCAAGGGGTCTGCCGATTTTCATCTACGCATTCCCAGTAACCCTTGGTGCCGGAATCTGGCTCTCAGCGAGCTCTATCGTCATGGAGGGCTCCTCCATATCCTCAGTAGTCCCCGAAGGATCATTGTTCGGCTGGGCGGATGTTTCGTGGCTTCCTTGGGTGGCGTACCTCTCATTGGGTCCGGGCCTCTGCGGGCACACCGGGATTAACACGGTCCTGAGGTGGATCCCCCCTATCGTTGTCTCAATCTCACTATTGCTGGAGCCAATCCTCGGAGCGGTCATCGGCTGGCTTTGGACGAGAGAAGTAGAAATGGGCCTATTCACATTAATTGGGGGTGCAATGATGATCGCCGGTGCAATGCTGGTAACCCTAGAGGTCGAGAATGAACCGGGGCATCAATCGAATTCTTGAACCGAGCCCAAATGCGCATGCCATGGGCCCCATGCCTATTCTCCTTACCAATGACGACGGCATTGATTCGGAGGGCCTCATCGCCCTGGCAAAGGCACTGCACATCAAGGGGCACCCACTGGTAGTGCTAGCACCGAAAAACGAACAATCCGCATGTGGGATGAAATTGACCCTACATGACAACATGGAGTTCAGCGAGCATCACGAGGTAGCCGAGCAGATACAATGCCACGACTCCGTCCCTCTTCGGGTTTTCTCCCTGGACGGCTCACCGTGCGACTGCGTCATAGTAGCCATCGACGGGGGCCTGAGGGCATGGGCGCCCGAGATATCCCCGCATTTTTGCATCTCGGGCATCAATCGGGGGCCAAACCTTTCTGTCGACGTCCTGCATTCTGGTACCGTCTCAGCGGCTAGGGAGGCATCATTGTACGGTTTGCCTTCTATGTCTGTTAGCCTAGCGACCTATGAGCATGAGGAATATTCCAGCTCAGTCGATGCTACCATGGAACTTCTAGGGAAGCTAACCGGTGTGATTTGCGGACCCCCTGGTAACTTGCGCCGACCAAACGGCTCTTCTCTCCCAAATGAATCCGGGCACGGGATAAAGTCGGTCAGATCATGGGTTCGAGACGGCAACTTGTTCCTGAACCTAAACATCCCCGGTGAATGGAACGGATCATTCCAGACCGTTCCACTTGGTGCTAGGTGGTACTTCAACGCAACAGACATGATCCCGAAAAAGAGAGAATATGGGGTAGCATTCGAGATCGGGGCCGCAAGAATCGAGGAGGAGGACATACCAATGACGGACTGCAACGCAGTGAATTCCGGATTCGCATCCATAACCCCTCTGGCAAGCTGGCCCAGGAACCATCCGCTGGGCGTTCCCGATGAGATTCTGGAAGCCTCTATTGGGATGGGTTCGGACGGGCTTCCTAACTGGCTTTAGGATCGATCCATAAGATAGTGTAGGATGCCTATGCAAGTATGCCCCTGGAGCCAACCCTTGCCCAGAGAGATACTCGGCACTCCCTCAAGGATTGCCGAGTCTTCTTCGGTAAAGGCACTATCATCCGAGAGAAAGAAGCCAATATCATCAGATTCAGGGATAGAAGTAGCCGGATCCCCATTTGGATCGAGGATAAAAGGCATAATCCCACTAGACCGCCATTCTTTCAAGGTCTGCTCCAGACCACCTCCTGAGTGGCTAATTCCACTTGAGACCTGCTGGAACCTACCAATGGGGGGGACTGGGATTCTGATGACAGACTTTACTTGACCTGCAATAGATCTCTCATCGGGCCTGAGCCCTCTGAGCTCGGAGCCATCGAACAAAACCCTCCTATTCGCCCCACCTCCTCCCAATAGGTGCAGAATAACACTGCTTTCTTCCCTAATTCCGTGGGAAACGAATAGAGCGGCGTTTACCGCTCTAGCCAGTACGTCCAGCCTTCCTCCAGAACCAGGTAGATCGTTCAGGTTCAGATCCCCGGTGCTCGGGGTCCGATGGCCAATTATAGCAAACCATCTTTTCAGGGTATCACCCGAGATCAAAATCCTCGTCCAGACCCATCATTGATTGCATTTGTCTGCGCATTTTCCTGTCACCCTTGAACCCCCGCATCATTTTCTTACTCTTATTCCACTGCGTCAGCAGTTCCTTGACCTCTTTCTCCTCGCAACCAGATCCTCTGGCAATCCTCTTTATTCTGCTAGACTTCAGAAGTAGGGGGTCATCCTTCTCTTCCTGTGTCATGGAATCCATCATGATTCTATATTTGTCCAAGTTACTCTGCATTTGTCGCTTCTGAGACACGCTCATATTGCCCATTCCTCCGAAAATTGTGTCCGGAAGGTGTGAAAGAACCTTGTCCAGAGTCCCAATCTTGCTCATCATCTCCATCTGGGCATACATGTCAGTAAGGGTGAACCTACCAGACATCAGCCTCTTTGTGAGGCGCATTGCTTCTTGCTCGTCTAAATCGTCAGGAGCAAGGTCAATCAGGCCCTTTATGTCACCCATTCCAAGCAACCGTGAGATGAATCGATCAGATTCGAACCTCTCCAGATCCCCAATCCTCTCTCCCTCGCCTACGAAGACAATCGGTGCTCCAGTGGTCGAAACAGCGCTAAGGGCGCCTCCCCCCCTTGCAGTGCCATCTAATTTGGTGACTATTGTCCCGGTTACGCCGACCAACTCATGAAATGTGTCTGCCATCGGGCCAGCCGCTTGACCAACTTGGGCGTCAATGACAAGGAACCTCTCCGTCGCATTTGCGACATCCGCGATTTCCAGAAGCTCCTCCTTCAGATCTCCATCTAGGCTGTCCCTTCCTGCGGTGTCAATGATGACCACGTCAGCGGTACCAACCTTTTTCAGACCGTTCCTGACAATTTTGGCAGCCTCATCCTCCCCCTTCTCGCCATAAACTTCGACTCCTGTACCTTCTAGAATCTGTGTAAGCTGTTCTAGTGCCCCGGGCCTATGCACGTCAGCCTCAATCACTGCGACCTTTGCACCGTGTTTCCTCCTCCACCATTCGGCCAGCTTTGCCGTCGTGGTTGTTTTCCCTTGTCCGTAAAGTCCTACCATCAGGACGGTCTGGTTATGGGGCCTGATTTCCCGAGCAGGCCCTAGAATCCTGACTAACTCCGAGTATACGAGGTTCATTGCATGCGTGTCTAGGCGAACCCCTGGTCTAGGGTCCTCTTCGAGCATCCTCCGTTCTATCCTCTCAGTGAGCTCCTTCGCTTGCCTGACGTTGAAGTCCGCCTCAAGTAGGGCCCGCCTGAGGGACCTGCTCAGCTCCTTCACAGTCTCCTCGTCGACTTTCCTCTTCCCCTTCAGAAGACCTATCGATCCCAGGACTCTACGCTTTAGTCCCTCCAAGGCCATGAGAGTTGCGGACAATCGTGTGGTTTGAACGTTATCTGGCTAATTCTGAGAGTCGAACGTAATAATATGCGCTGGACTGAAAGGGGACTCGGCATGGCGAAGTCATGGCCGAGCCACCAATTCAGATGTGGGAGATGCAACTCGCTTTCGCTATCGGCCTACTTGGGATCTATGCAGGGTGGAGGGGCAATCTTGCTAAAATGACAGGATTCTATGACTTGTCCGGGGCCGTAAAATCACTCCTCTTTGGACTAGTAGCAGGGGGGATTTCGGCATGGATAATTGATTCTATGATACTAACAAACATCAGGGAATCATCTGTCAACATCATATCAGTGGCTGCATTTGCCTTAGTAATCTCATTAGCCGAATCATCCTTTGTTCTGTTCGCAATAGGAAAATCAAGAACCGTAGGCCTCAGGGCAAGCGCTCCTTATGGGTGGACGCTCGGTCTTGGGTTTGGATCAATGAGGTCATCCCATCTTAATGTCAGGTTGTTCGACTCCGATGTCTGGGAAGGAACGACAGGATTCGAGCCATTCAACATGGCGTTCGCCTGCCTACTAACACTGACAATATGTATCGGCCACGCTTCAATTGCAGCTTGGCAGGGATACAGAATAGTCGAGAACGACAGGCTCCGTTCTGTGTTGGCAAGCACCATTGCCAGAGCAACTCTAGTGATAGTTTCGGTTCTAGCGGTTTTCTTTCCGCTTACAATTGCTCTAGTCGTTCCTATGGTTGCTTGGTCTTGGTTCCCTGCACAAGAGTCATGGCTGCCTTCCGGACTTACTCCAGCAGCTAGGCAGGCCTATCGTAGGACACTGAGGCAATCTGACTTCCACAAGTCAAGAGCAGAGTCTCGAATCAAGGGAGAATCGCTGGAATCAGAGTAATAGGCGAAAAATCGCTATTTTTCAGTACTGTCGAGCATGGCGCAGGATTATATCCAATTTGCCGATTCAGTAGCCTGAATGCGAGTAATTATCGCAGGGGCCGGCGAGGTCGGCCGAGGCGTCGCCGCTGCCCTAAGGGGTGAAAAGAGAGGCGTTGCCTTGATCGACTCGGACCCTAATGCGATTAGGGATTCTCAGTCCTTAGACTGCCTACTGGTTACTGGAAACGCTCTCTCAAGAGAGTCTCTGATCCGTGCTGGTATTAGCGATGCTGAGATCATAGTTTTCGCCACGAATGACGATCATGTGAACATCTTGGGTTGTGCCTTCGCAAAGCGAGTTTTCAGTGAGCAGGTTGGCGATAGGACTGCTTCCGGTTTGGTAACAATTGCAAATATCCGGAACTCAGACATTACTGACAGGGCTAGAGGAGCCGGACCTCTGGAGAATTGGGCCAGAACGAATTTCGTCGTATCCCCATCAAGGGATGTGGTCCAACAGTTAATTTCCGGACTGGTCGCTCCATCTTTGTCTGATGTAATTCCTCTAGGGGAAAACGCTTGGATTGTAGCATCAGAAGTTTCCGTAGAATCCCCGATCATCGGTTCGACCACAGGGGATGCCAACTCCCGTTCTGTGAACGAACCAGACTACCCCAGAGTCATTGCTTTGAAGGCTAATGAAGGGAAAGGACGAATCGTCTCAGGAAATGAAATCATCCAAGAAGGGGACATGTTAGTTTTCGTAACGGGCTCGACTGAGTTCTTCGGCGATATTGCAAGATTGGTGGGGGACTCCAGCTCAGAAATGCCCGAAAAACCGTCGGTTGCGATTTTCGGAGCAACGGATTTCGGAAGCAGCTTAGCTGAGCACTACCTAAGCCAAGGATCAAACGTGGTCATTATTGAGCCAGATTTGGACTCTGCAAATTCAATTGTTGGATCGAGAATAGGGGTAAATAAGAGGCTTGACGTGATTCACGGCGACCCGCAGGACGAAGATCTGCTGAGAGAATTGGCGGTGGAAGAGCACGATATCGCAATCTCCACGCTAGGCGATGACAATCTAAACATCTCGATTTCAATGAGGGCTTTCGATAAGGGCGTTACCAGAACTGGCTTGATTCTGAAAGACAGGGCTTTAGTAGAGGCCATCCAGAGAATAGGCCTCAGACCTGTCAGCAAGAGAAGGGTCGCAGTGAAATCGATTCTAAAGGCCATCCATATGCATGTTCCTGGACTTTATGAGCCAGTACCAAGAATCCCTTCTTTGGTTTCAATGTCAGCAGAGATAAACTCTGGAAACAGACTCTCGGGAAAGGATCTTGACGAGGTGGAGGCAATAATTGGTGCTAACTTGGTTATGCTCGAGAGGATGGACGAAGACGGGGATTTCTACAACGTGGCGGAAGAGGAA
>MDSZ01044827.1_pt1 | contig 12687 bp, 8 predicted proteins | sample 811201 | NCBI WGS metagenome assembly MDSZ01 (sample SAMN05326647, study PRJNA326480) | marine metagenome | isolation source: seawater | place: Indian Ocean: North | collected 2010
CCCTTATCAGTCTTGGTCGGGTAAAATGGCCCCGTGCCCACATAATCAATGACAGCAGGATCGACCGCCGCTAAATGCTCAGCCGTAAAAGCTGTTTGGCCGATAATCGCATCCTCACCAAGCTTAGCGCGCGCCTCTACAGGGGAAGAGTCCCCCTGACCCAAATGAACCCCAGATGCACCAACAGCAAATGCCACATCCACATAGTCATTAATCAATAACGGCACACCTGTATCGCTCAACCACTCTTGCAGCATCGCCGCCTCTGCCAACACATCATTAAGCGGGTCAAGCTTATTACGATACTGAACCATAGTTGCACCACCCTTGATTGCCATCATGGTGACATCAACAATATCCCGCCCCCCACATAATGTCGGGTCAGCGATGAAATAAACAGAGAGATCGAGATTTTTACAGTTCATTCTCACCCCAAATTTGAGATCACTTCAAAATATTTTGGCGCGATGCCGCATAACGCCTTTATGCGATTTTTCTGCTGGGCTAGACACAGGGCGCGCAGCGAGGCGAAGCACGTCAGCGCCCCCTAGCAACCCCAGAGGAAAAAAAGTGTATAATTAAACGCTTAGCGCTTCATCAACCAGCTTCGCTTGTTCATCTTTATGGCGGCTCATTAGACCTGTCGCAGGTGCTGCGGCTTCTTCACGGCCAACATAAACAGGGCGTTTTGCCTTAATATCGACCTCAGCCAAGACCTTCTCAATACGGCGATCAACAAAGTGCCAGTAACCCTGATTTTCAGGCTCTTCCTGACACCAAACAACATCAGCATTCTTATAAGGTGCAAGCTCAATCGCAAGTGCTTTATCCGCAAATGGGTAAAGCTGCTCAAGACGTAAGATCACAACATCATTAATACCGCGATCACGGCGCTCTTGAAGCAGATCGTAATAAACCTTACCTGTACAAAGAACAACACACTTCACCTGATCTGCTGGCGCCAATGAATCACGATCATCATCCCAAAGCACGCGGTGGAACGTACTACCCTCCGTAAAGTCCTCAGTCTTAGACACTGCCAATTTATGACGTAGCAATGATTTAGGCGTAAACACAATCAAAGGCTTACGGAAGTCACGATGCATCTGACGTCTCAAAGCATGGAAGATATTTGCTGGCGTTGTACAATTTACAACCTGCCAGTTATCTTCAGCCGCCATCTGCAAGAAACGCTCAGGACGTGCAGATGAGTGCTCTGGCCCCTGCCCCTCATAACCATGCGGCAGAAGAACAGTCAGACCACTCATACGCAGCCATTTTGATTCACCAGATGAGATAAACTGGTCAAACATAACCTGCGCGCCATTAGCAAAGTCACCAAATTGCGCTTCCCAAATAACAAGCGTTTTCGGATCAGCCAACGAATAACCATACTCAAAACCAAGCACAGCCATCTCAGATAGCGGGCTGTCATGCGCTTCGAATAAAGGCTGATCAGGCGCAAGGTTCTTCAAAGGATAATATTGAGAGTTATCTTCTTGATCATACCAGATTGCATGACGGTGTGAGAATGTACCACGGCCAACATCTTGCCCTGACAAACGCACAGAATAACCTTCTTTAAGCAACGAACCGAAAGCCAAAGCCTCGCCCATCGCCCAATCATACCCCTCACCGCTTTCAAGCATCTGCTTTTTAGCATCCAAGATACGGCTTAGTTTTCTATTAATATTAAATCCTTCTGGAATATAGGTCAGAACTTTACCAAGCTCATCAACCATATCCTTGGAAATATCTGTCTTTCCGCGACGATCATCCCCATGCGCAACTTTAAGACCATCCCAAGCGCCGCCAAGGAAATCAGCCGCATTTGGTTTAAAGGTTTTTGTTGCTTCAAAGGCATCTTCAAGCTCAGAATATACTGCATCCATATAGCCATTACCTTCATCTTCAGAGATAAGCCCCTCAGAGATAAGCTGCTTCATATATTTGATACGCGTAGAATCTTGCTTCGCAATCTGCTTATACATCAATGGCTGTGTGAATGCAGGCTCATCACCTTCATTGTGGCCATAACGACGATAACAATACATATCGATCACAACATCACGGCCAAACTCCTGACGGAATTCAGTCGCAATACGCGCAACATGCACAACAGCTTCAGGATCATCACCATTCACATGGAAGATCGGCGCTGATAACATCTTTGCGACATCAGTTGAATAAGGACCAGAACGTGAGAATTTCGGCATAGTCGTAAAGCCGATCTGGTTGTTAATCACAATATGGATTGTACCGCCTACGCGATAGCCAGGAAGCTCAGAAATCATCAATGTTTCTGCTGTAATACCCTGACCAGCGAAAGCTGCATCACCATGAAGAACAAGCGGCATAACAGCCGTATCTTGCGCGCCGCCACGCTGCATTTGCTTCGCACGCACTTTACCGATCACAACCGGGTTCACAAACTCAAGGTGAGATGGGTTCGCCGTCAAAGACAAGTGAACATTATTACCATCAAAATCACGGTCACTTGATGTACCAAGGTGGTATTTCACGTCAGCAGAGCCAAGCACATCATCAGGAATAGAGGACTGACCTTGGAACTCAGCAAAGATCGTTGTAAATGGTTTACCCATAACGTTTGCCAGCACGTTCAAACGTCCGCGGTGCGCCATACCAATAACCATTTCCTTAAGGCCAAGCTGACCACCACGTTTAGTGATTTGCTCAATCAAAGGAATAAGAGCTTCACCACCATCAACACCAAAGCGCTTTGTACCAGGGTATTTCTTGTGCAAGAACTGCTCAAACCCTTCAGCAGCGGTAATGCGCTTCAAAATCGCTTTCTTACCTTCAGGTGTAAAATCTGTCTTGTTGCGTGGCTGCTCAATACGCTCTTGAACCCACTTCTTTTCTTCAGGGTCAGACAAATGCGTAAATTCCACACCAATCGTACCGCAATAGATTTGCTTCAAAGCCGCTATGATCTGATTACAGCTCGCGCTCTCCATACCTAAAACACCATTTAGATAGATAGGACGCCCCATATCTGCAGGGGTAAAGCCGTAATGCGCTGGATCCAGCTCAGGGAAGAGGCCTTTTTCTTTCATGCCTAACGGATCAAGATCAGCCATACGGTGACCGCGAGAGCGATAAGCACGAATAAGCATCAAAGCACGCACAGAATCTTCCGCCGCTTGCTTGACTTGCGCTTCTCCGATAATAGTACCGCCATTAGCAGCAGGCGCATCAACCTGATCATGCGCACCAACATCACCATCAGAAGGGTCTGTGCCAAATCCATGTGAAGTTCTGCGATTTTCTTCAGGCGTCCAACTCGCGCCAGATAGCTCAACCAACAAAGCTGCTTCATCATCCGCTAGATCGTTAAAAAACGCGCGCCAGCTCTCATCAACATGTGATGGGTTCTTCCTATATTGCATATAAAGATGCGCGATATATTCGCCGCTTGGCCCTGATATAGCAGATAGATCCAGTGCTGTTTCACTCATAATTTTACCCTTCACATATGTGTCGTCTAATATTTGGTATAATGGACTTAATCCTATCAAACACGAAAATCAAGCCCATAGTGTACTGTAAAGCTTTAAGCTTGTTTATTACTCATACTCACGCATTAATGTTTTCAGCTGAGAGATATTCTGGCTCTCAACCGAGCTAACATTCATAGGGTGATCCGCATCTTCTGCGCCCTTACCTAAAAATGTCGCCGTTATCTTGCCAAGCAAAGCCCCAAAAGCACTGCCCTCTTCCGGCTCTTCCTCATCATATTGGATAAACTCGCCATGTGCTTGCGCAACAGTGACAGCCACCTCATAAAGTGCAGCCTTATATTTCTTCAAATCATCTTTAGGCGCCTTATTCTTCATAAGAGCTAAAGCTTTACCGATCTCATCACGCGGATCATAAACATCATCTGCCCATTCGTCCCACACATCTTTTTGAGAGAGCGTAAAACGAGCAATATCATCCACTAAACCAGGGCCATCATATTTCTTTGCAACAGCACGAAGGCATGCGCCCAAAGCTCGCATCTCGCGAATATCATCTTCTTCACCCTCTAGATCTTCCGCGTAAGAAATCCAAACACCAGTTTTATACAGCGCAGAGGCCAGCAACAGCTTTTCTTCTTCTAAAAATATATCAAATTCACTCACCTTATAAGCCCCACTTATATCGCGTAGTTAATATTGAGAGCCTTCGCCAGCCACTCAAGCGCGATACGCTCAGCAGGAGAAATATTTAAGAACTCTTCAAATGTCTTGTAATGCACACCACGTTTCTTCGCAGCAGATTCCAACTTTCGATACTCCATCTTAAGCTTCATCTGCGCGATAAAAGAATGATCCTCTAATTCACGAAAAGCCAGAGCCACAGCCTCTCCAACTTCCATTATATGCTGTTTGAAAGCGTTAACTTCTTTCTCATCAACCGCTTGCGTTAAAATATAAATCGCACGCTTACAATCCTCAGGCACATCACCCACATTTTCACGCCATTTGGGCCACTGCTCCTGCGCGCGCACAGTATGGCTGATGATCACCTGCACAGTTTCACAAACAAAAATTTCGCCCGCATAGCCGTTTAGGATATTTGATAGAGCCTGCAATTCCTCTTCATCTGAATCATCCCCGCCTGATGTATCACTTTGTGAAATCCAATACCCCACACGATAAGGCAAGCTGATAAGCATTTCGCGATCTTCTGGCGATAAATTATGTAAGAAACTCATAAAAACCCATACCCTTTTAAAAATCCAACCTGATTATCATACAATGAAATCACCCTCGCTTCAAACGCCCAACACTAAAAACCAGCAACAAAAAAGAGCGCTTTAACAAGCGCCCTTTCAAATTCTTATAATATGCTAACAGCTCTAAATTAAGCAGCCATAGCTTTAAGCATTGCATCACCAAGACCCGCTGGGCTTTCTGATACAACAAAACCAGCATCGCTCATCGCTTTCATCTTAGCTGGCGCAGTATCATCAGCACCAGAGATCAACGCACCAGCATGGCCCATACGCTTACCTGGAGGCGCTGTAGCACCTGCAATAAAGCCAGCAATCGGCTTCTTGTTAGACAAACCTTTATAATATTCCGCAGCTTCAATCTCTGCAGTACCACCGATCTCACCGATCATAAGGATACCTTCTGTCTCTGGGTCTTCCATGAACAACTCGATACAATCGATAAAGTTTGTACCATTCACTGGGTCACCACCAATACCGATACATGTTGATTGACCAAGACCAACTGCGCCAGTCTGTGCAACAGCTTCATATGTCAATGTACCAGAACGTGAAACAATACCGATCTTACCGCGCTTATGGATGTGACCTGGCATAATACCAATCTTACATTCATCAGGTGTAATGATACCTGGACAGTTAGGACCGATAAGGCGTGTTTTAGAGCCCTGAAGCGCTGCTTTAACCTTAACCATATCCAAAACTGGAATACCTTCAGTAATACAAATCGCAAGCTCAACCTCAGCTTCAATAGCTTCAATAATAGCTGCTGCTGCAAATGGAGGCGGAACATAAATCACAGACGCATTACAGTCTGTCGCATCTTTAGCTTCCTTAACAGTGTTAAACACAGGCAGACCTAAATGCTCTTGACCACCTTTCTTAGGCGTAACACCACCAACCATATTTGTACCATAGGCAATTGCCTGCTCAGAGTGGAACGTACCTTGCGCACCTGTAAAACCCTGACAAATAACTTTTGTATCCTTACCAACCAAAACGGCCATTTCAATCTTTCTCCATATTAAGATTCGAATTCGTGGGCTCATTTAACGCCCTGCAGGATTCAAAATCAACCTATGAATACCGAAAAAAGCACTGAAATTAAAAAAAACTTCACTTTTAACGCTCATAATAACGTTGAAAGAAAAAAGCATTGAAAATGAGCACACCTAAAGACCCAGTTTCGTCCCCCTTGGAATACCAAATCAAAGCGCTTTGGGATAAGGCTGCTGACAATAAACTTGAAACGGGCATTCCGTATAAATATGGCGACAACCTCCCCACCGTACCAGCACACTTAAGAGCGCAAATTGAAGCTCACTGCATAGAAACAGGCATCCCTTATATCGCCGCAGTGAGCCTTATAGCAAGTGAAAGCGGTTTTAACGCTAAAGCCATAAGCCCCACAAAGGCAGCAGGGCTAGCACAAGCAAACTCAAACACTTTATTTGAAACCCTATACAAACTCGCCCAAGACGGACTTTTAACAGAAGATCACAACGCTCTCATTTTAGATAATATAGAAAAATACAACTCCGCAGAACCAGGAAGGCCTTATTGGTGGAGCTACCGCATCAAAGATGGCGGCGATGAAAAAGCCATCAGAGCCTTAGCACACGATGAAGATATCGGCCTCAAAGTCGCTTTCCACCATATGGAGTTCAGCATTAAAGAAGGCACACGCATATACAGAAACAATATCATAGGTCGAACAGATTGGATGGGCGAAAACGAAAAAACAATTATCAAAGCTCTGCAAGAGCGCTCAGCAAGCTCACCCACTAACCCGACCTTGGAGCAAGCGGAAAAACACAATTCTGTTGTCACAAACGGCTTTAACCGTATAGCAGAGCTAAACACACGTATTGATGCCATTAAAGATGAGCTTCACCGCACATTCACAGTTGCTGATTTAAAAGTTTTTTATGTGTGTGGATCACAAGGCGGCGCAGGGCTCCTTGAAGCTCTAGCGGACCCAGTTAAGCGCGCACAAAGACATCGTGCAGCAGATTACGTCCCGAGAAATATCGTAGAGAGTAACGAAGCTCTTTTTTACAAAGATTACCCCGAAAACAAAACATTTTTCGATGTCAGTGAGTTTTACGAAAACATCATTAACAAAGTTGGAACCACCCCACTACCTGAGCATCTTATCACACGTATTAAACCAGAAACACCAGAACCCCCGCCCCTTCTACTCGACCCTAACAAGCCTTAGAAAAGCAAACCAATATAAGTGCAAAAGAACCTTAGAAGCACCTCAAACGCCTCAAACCGGCTCACACGATATACAACAGCAACCATAGCCACATAGAAAAAGCCCCACTCCAATATTAAGCAGGGCTTTCAAATTCTTTAATGTAAAACGGCTAAATTATGCAGCCAAAGCTTCACGAGTTGCTTGAACAACTTTCGTCGCAGCATCTTCTAGATCATCCGCTGCAATAATTGGCAGACCAGAATTCGCCATAAGCTCTTTACCTTTTTCAACATTTGTTCCTTCAAGACGAACAACCAAAGGCACGCTTAAATTTACTTCTTTAGCAGCCGCAATCACACCTTCTGCAATCACATCACATTTCATGATACCACCAAAGATATTAACCAAGATCCCTTTAACATTCTCATCAGAAAGAATGATTTTAAAGGCTGTTGTCACGCGTGCTGCTGTTGCACCACCACCAACATCCAAGAAGTTAGCAGGCTCGCCGCCTTTAAGCTTAATGATATCCATTGTAGACATCGCCAAACCTGCGCCATTAACCATACAACCAATGTTACCGTCTAGACGAACATAAGAAAGCTCATTATCAGCCGCGATCTTTTCATTTTCATCTTCTTCAGTTTCATCACGAAGCGCCGCTACATCCGCATGACGATAAAGCGCATTAGGATCGAAATTGATCTTAGCATCAAGCGCCATCACATCATCACCAACTGTAATCAGTGGGTTGATCTCCACGATAGAAGCATCAAGCTCGATATACATTTTGTATAGATTTTTGAAGAATGGGATCGCTTTTTCTGTCTTCGCTGCATCGAACTTCAAGCCAGCCGCAACAGCCTTAGCATCTTCATCAGTCATACCAGCAACTGGATCAATCGCAACACGAACAATCGCATCTGGATTTTCATGAGCAACTTCCTCAATCTCCATACCACCTTCTGTAGACACCATGAATGTCACTTTTGATGTACCGCGATCAAGAACAACTGAACAGTAATATTCTTTATCGATATCCACGCCATCAGTAACATAAAGGCGCTGAACTTCTTTACCCTCTGGGCCAGTCTGCTTAGTCACAAGCACTTTACCCATCATCGCCTCAGCGGCATCTTTAACTTCATCAATTGTCTTACAAAGACGAACGCCACCCTTACCTGATGGATTATCAGTAAAGTGACCCGCGCCACGTCCACCTGCATGGATTTGCGCTTTAACAACATAAAGAGGAATATCGCCGAGGTCTTTAGCCGCTTGCACAGCCTCACCAACGCTCATAGCTGGAATGCCTTTAGGCACAGCCACGCCATATTTCTCTAGTAATTCTTTTGCCTGATATTCATGAATATTCATCTGGTATGCTCTCCATTTCCGATGGAATCAATATAAAAACTCTTCACGATACTTACCCCCCTGCAAAGACGATTGCAACCCCGTATTTGGGATAAACACACGGAAATATATACAATGCCAATTATTATTAACATAAACTTAACCATTTCTTAAACCTTAGCCGTCATAATTCACGATAAGCACCCCCACAAGAGGTGTAAACGCACATATTAAACAAGAATAATAAACGCTAAAAATAGCGGATACTGAGGAGTAAGACAGAAGAATGGCACCCCCAAACAGCACAATAGACAGCATCGCTTTCGCAGAGCAGCTCATCGCTGAAGGGGTTATCTCACGCGCTACATTTGATCGCCTAGCAAATGAAGAAAGCGAAAAATTAAAAAATGCAGCCGATCTTTTTAGCGGCGCGTCAGACAATAGAGAACGCGCCTTCATACTCTATAACGAAGCTTTAGCCGGAATCGGCCACACAAACAGTGCATTTTCTCAAGATAGCAAAGAGCAAAAGAAACAGAAAAAAGAAAAAGAGCAAAAAGAGCAAGCCGCAAAAGTGCTTCTCGACATCATAGAAACAACAAGGCAAACGCAAGAGATCATCAACAAGGCAATCGCACGCCACCAAGCGAGCATTAAGCAAATTGAAATTATACAAAAGCAAATCCAAGATGAAAAACAGCTCTTCTGCGATGAGTTAGAAAAGAAAGAAAAAAACGGAGACATAACCGCCCCAGAGCGTCAAGAAATAGAAGAAGAGCTAGATCAAAAAATTGAAGAAGCCGATCTCTACCTTCAAAAAGCAACGGAACTAGAACAGCAAAATATTTCCATGCAAAATGAAATCTTCAGCAAGATGGATAACCTCCCTGTCGAAGTTCAAAAGCTTTTCAATGAATCAATGGAAATTGGAACGCAGTTGGTCACAATACCTTTACAAATTGAAGGTGTGACGCAACAGCATCATGTCGTACATCAAAACGAAGACGGCCAATTTTTCATTACGCACCCCGAAACAGGCCAGGCAATCTTCATCAAAGATGAAGCAGCGCAAGCAGCTATAAAAGCTTCACCAGATGGCAAACTTGGCAATAAAGCCCCTAAACTTGCAGAGAAATTTAACCAGAACTATCTAGACGCAATAAGCAAAGGTCGAAAGCTAGGCTATGGTGAGAACATTAAAGAAATAGCACAACTCATCACCAATATTCGTCAAAACGATATTGCTATTAAAATCCATAAAGATCAGGCCGAAAAATTCAAAAAGACATTGCAGGATTTAAGAGCAGAAATAAAAGACTTAACCCCAGAAGAAATTAAAGAAAAAATCAAGAATTCTGGCCATGAACTTAAAGCGCTAGAAGATAGTATCAAAGAGACAGCCAAGACACTCAGCAAAAGCACCGACAAGCTAGAGCAAAGAACAGGTAAACTTGATGATCTTTTGAAAGAGCTTAAAAAGGCGCAACAAGCACAAGAAAACATCAAAGATGTCCATGCAGTGACAAGTAAATTTATCGGCGAATTTGAAAACCGCCATGACCAATTAGAAGATAAATATCTTGGAAAAATGCTGACATGGGCAAGTGCTATCATACCCGTCAATGAGACAACATCTTGGCTATACGCTTCCACATTCTCAAATAGTGAACTTGCACAAGCCTGGAAAAACCCGATCAGCCATAACGGTCAAGGTGTTTACCAAGATAATGAGACAGCTGAGCTATACACCTATACGGAAGAAGGCGGAAGAAAATACATCAAAGATCCTGAAGTTCTTACCGAACTTTATAAGCAAGCCTATCAAGATAAAAAATTCTTCGTTAATGAAACACCGCAAATGAATGATGACGAAGTACGTGATCCAAATAATACATATGCAATGACGAGCGAAGCGATGCTTGATCGTAAAAAAGCACTAGAGACAACAACGAAAACAACTGTTGAAGCAAGCGAAGAAAACTACCAAAAAATCAAGCAGCGTTATCAAGAAGAAAAAGAGCGCGCACAAGCGCAGCAAAATACTACACCTCCGCTTAAAAACGACTTCACAGCTTCAGCCGTGCCGCAAGCGGATAAAAAGCCTGATAGTGAATATATCAACGCCTTTAATACACTTGTCACAGCCAAGCCAGACGCACAAACACCCGCCTCTCAGCCAGAGAATAATACGCCTTCAAAAACACACCATTTTGAAGAACAGCGCATCATATAAATTAAGAGTTTCTTAAAAAAATATTAACCTTTTATCTATATATTCAGGGCATGAACTGCATAAGGCTTTTTTGAAAGTTTTTTGCACTCAATACTAAGGATAAAACTAAGGGTATTTTTTTAAGTGAAAGACAGAAAAGACATTGGGGGTTTTGATTTTGAAGCGTATGAAAATAACGCTCAAAATAATGTCTCACTTTTCAGAGATAATATCCCTACTGACCTTCTCAATAATGCAAAAGATTTTGCTCTCGATAAAAACCCTGCTTTGGCCCAATATTTAGGCACTCTAAGTGTTGAAGATCGTGTAGCGGCTATAAAAAAATCAGTCGAATTTATGCAGCAAACTTTGCTTAAAAATAATCAGGAAAACACACCCCAAAAAAGCTCTAAATTATCGCAGCAATTTAAAAGCGCAGACCCACTAAAAGACAGCACAATAGATGACACTTTATTACTCGCTTTGCTGCACCAACATCAAAGCGTTTTGAACGATCAAAATAACGAAAACGGAGAGGATCTAGACAGCATAGATTTCCAACGCAATTTCAAATATGAAGAGCTTCAAGAAATCTTAGCAAGCTACCTTTCCGATCACTATATTCAAAAAGGAATATCTCCTATTTCTTTAAGTGATATTGAAGCAGATTATGGCCATGAGTTAAGCGACTATGAATTTAAAATTGTAAAACAGCAGCTCGAATTAAATGGCATAGAACTGGGTGATGATTTTGAACTAAAAGCAAAAGAAATAGAGCTCAAAAACAACCCTGAAGCTGTTGCAAAAATCGAAGATCCAAAACCGGAAGATTTAAATTACAAACCACCGCAGCAAACACCAAACACAAGCTTTATAGGCTAGAAAAAGAACAGAAAAAAACGCATTAAAAACGTAGGAATAAATAAAAAATGGCTGAAGCCGAAACAACAACACCAGCAGAAGAAAACATAAGCCCACCAACAGGTAGCGGCTTAAGTGCAACTGTAAATGCTGCAGCAAAAGGTGATGAAAAGCCGGCAGAAACGACTGCACAAACTCCTCCTAAAGACACACCTGTAGAAACACCTGTAGAAACAGCAGAACAAGCTGAAAAAAGAAGAACAAGCGAAAAATTTAAAGCCGCTGCTGAAGCAAAAAGACAGGAAGAACTCAAACTTATCAATCAGAAAAAAAACGGTGGTCACGCGTATTTTTACGATGATAATGGCAACCGCGTTATCACCGGAGAAGAGCAATATGGCGATATAGGCGACGTCCTCAATAGCTTCGTTCAAATGCTCTTTCAAATCTTCTCACAAGAAGGACGCGAATATCTCGCCATGATCTCTTATAACGAGAATTTAGACACTTATGTAGATGAGGTGGAAAGAGCGAGCCGTGCAGCAGATCAAGCCAATGTGAACGCTAACGATCCTAACAGTAAAACACCAATAAACATCCTCACACCAGAATCGCATTTAACAATAAGTGAAACTCAAAACGCGCTTCAAGCACTCTCACGCTTGGAAAATCTTATCATGGCTAATGAGTCTAGCGGTGATGCCAATGTGATTTATGATTACAGAAGCCAGCTCCCAGCATTCGCGGGTAAAAACTATAACGGCCTTCAACCGGGCGACACCACTGCAGGAGGTCTGGTAGTGCCTGACATCACAACGCTGTCTGTAGGCGAAGTTATTGAATGGCAGAAAAAATACATCCGAGAACAAAGAGATTATCATGATCGTGATTTCCCGGACGGCATCCCTATTTCGCTTGCAGCAGATAAGAGTGAAGAAAATAAACAGCGTTTAAACTCAGCTTCTGATCGCGCCCAAGGAATTTACCGCTCAAGTGCTGTGGGGCGATATCAGTTTACCTACAGCCGCTTAGAACAACTGGGTATCGATGAGAATATGAAGTTTGATGAAAACGGCCAGCGCTTGATAGCGCGCGCCAGCATGTGGGATCTCATCAAGCATGAATCAAGCAAAGAGCAATATAAAAACGCCAGTGCCGAAGAAATATCCGAAGGGGTCACAAAGCGCCTCATGACCGAATGGGAAGGCCTAAAGAATGTAGATCCAAATGCTCTACAAAAAATAACAGCAGACCTTCTTAGAAACGCAAGCCAAGTCGATGAGCTAAAGATTGCCCACAATCAAAGCACAGGCGGCA
>MDSZ01102997.1_pt1 | contig 12686 bp, 8 predicted proteins | sample 811201 | NCBI WGS metagenome assembly MDSZ01 (sample SAMN05326647, study PRJNA326480) | marine metagenome | isolation source: seawater | place: Indian Ocean: North | collected 2010
AATAGATATGCTGAATCAAAGGGTACTCCTCATGAGAAAATGTCTGCTGCATTGAATTCTACTGGAAGGGCAGTATTCTTATCTGCAATGACAACGATAATCGGTTTCATTTCTTTGACATTTGCCCCTATGAAACCAATTCAAACTGTAGGGTGGGCTTTAGCCGGAGGCATAGTTGTTGTTTACATTATGACTATGGTCATGGTGCCTAATCTGACAATTCTATTAGATCTGAAAAAGCCATCACATCCGCCTCCGAAAGTTTTCGTTGCGGCAGTAAATATGCCAGTTAAATGGTCTAAGGTGACATTGGCACTATTTCTAACATTAATGCTAATTTCTGCGGGATATAATAGACAGAATGTCGAAGAGAACATAGATCTTCTCAAAATGGCACCCAATGAAGTCGAAGCTGTCCAGAAAATGGATGTTTATTCACAAGAATTCGAAGCCGGACAGCCAGGTTTCCTTCTTGTTGAGGCTGATATAAGAGCAGAGCCCGAATTAGGAATTGGCTCCATTACTGCTGAACACCCATATGCCAATCTCGAGGGGATCGAAAACTTAGAAATTAGATGTAATGATGTAGAGAATGCTACGGCGGTTTCTATCGTATTTCTAATGAAGGCGATAGCTGTAGGAGTAAATGTTTCTGGGACCCCCATTAATGATATTATTGAGGATACGCCATTACCCGAGCCTATTAAGGAAATAGCGGAATTGATTTTCGATAGAGAACAAGCGGGAAATGTTTCATTCTGGACGATTTTAGACACTTTGGACGCACAAGAAGACGATGGAGGAAGACAGATACAAAATTTCCTCCTCTATGTATTTTACAATAGTATGACGGAGGAAATGAGGGAGCTTTTCATATCTCCTGATTATCAACGCACACTAATCTATATTGATATGCCTTTTATGGATGTGAAGGGTACCGAAAAGACTGCCACACAAATAAACAACTGGGCAAAGGCAGCAGGAAATTCAGAGAACCCGATTTCAGTCCTTGGGGACAAATTAATAGGTGTAGCCTCCGTTACAATCGAGGTAAACAACCTTATTGTTGGATCGCAGTGGACGTCTTTAGCATTCGCATTAGGATTTACGATTCTTACTTTGGCCTTGGTCTTCAGAGATATCAGGTATGCCCTCCTCACTACGGTTCCAGTTGGTTTTACCGTTGCAATGCAGTGGTTGGTGATGGATTCTGGGGGAGTAACACTTTCACTGGTAACCGTAATGATTGGTTCCATACTTGTAGGAGTAGGTATTGACTTCTCTATTCATATCGCAAACCGTGTAAAAGAATTGGGTGGTACTATTGATGCTATACGAACATCTTGTGCAAGTACTGGAATGAGTTTATTCGAGGCTACCACCGTAACAGCCGCTGGATTAACCTGTGCATATGGTATACCTATTGAGGCAATTACTCCTTTCGTTACTGTAATAATCATACTACTGATAATTGCCGCATTATCAGCTCTCCTCCTTCTTCCGGCCATATATTCATTCATGGTTACTTCAGAGATAGGCCTTACAGGTGGAATGTCTGCGATGGTCAAGTCTGCAGGACTTAATCAAGAAATCCTAAGTGATAGAGTCGATCGTCATGACTCTCCGATTACCGCTACAAATTCACATGATGCTTGGTAAGGAATGTTGATTTGCCTTGCCATTACCAATTACTTCATGACAAGTTACTGGCTAATGAAGAGCGAACCCCATGTTTACTCTTGGGAAAATCTTGTTGATGATGGCTCAACACACTGGGATGGAGTTAGAAATTACCAAGCTAGGAATATAATGAGAGATGAAATGAAGCTAGGCGACAAAGTACTATTCTACCATTCAAACTGTAAACCCCCTCACGTAGCTGGGGTGGCCAGAGTCTGCAAGGAATCATATCCAGATTTCACCGCTAATGACCCATCATCAAAATATTTCGACCCAAAATCAAGTCCTGAAAATCCCCGCTGGATGATGGTAGATATCGAATCTCTAGCTGGATTAAAAAATATTAGTTTACCCGATTTAAGAAAAAATGATGATCTCGAAGGAATGCCGCTATTACAAAAGGGACAGAGACTATCAGTACAACCTGTTTCAAAAGAACAATTTGAAATAATCTGCAAAATGGGTGGTCTGACAGAAATACCCAATTGATGGGCGTGTCCTCGGTGGACGCTCGTAATCAGAAAGAACAGAACGTAGGTTTTCTCCGTCCCGCAATCCCAAGGCATCCAGCATCCCCGGTCGGGCTGCTCGCTTCCGCGCCTGACCTGGTTCCCGGGCATAAGACGGTCGCCAATTCCTTCCGGAATAGGCTAGAGCCAACCTGGATCTCTTGGGGGCGAGACATCTTAGTCAACCTACGAATTCTCAAAAATCCGGTTGCGCCGCCCTCGGACTTCGGGTCACCATTCTCGACGATTTGTGAATAATAGAGCACGTCAACTCCCCCCCTAGCCCACCATTTCGGTAGCGTACACAGATATCAACCTGACCAGCATCATGATTCGTACTTCGAAGGACATCCGGTTTGTATTTCGCTAGAGTTTATAGTCCAAATATCTCCAATTGATTGGAAATAACCCCTTACGGCTATTGTTTTACCTTCGTCGAAACCATCAGGAACTGGAGAATTCGAAAAATCAATAATTATGTTAAAATTTACTCCTTCAAGGATAAATACCATTTCATCGGTGTCTATCGAGTCTGCAGAGACTACTCCTCTGACAAATACGTCTTCCCCTTCAAACTCTGTAGGATCGGTCATTATGTCGTCAACAGTATACTGAATTTCGGGATTGACGCTTATCATCATTAATGCGAATACGACAAAAGAAGCTCCAAAGACTATTGAAAGCCTCTTCGTCCTGGTTAATCCCATGTACCGTTCTCTTGGCTCTCGTCTAAATGTGTTTGTATCCTACGGCTTCGGAGATAGAAGAAAATCCTGATTCTTTGACCCGATCTTTCAATCCCTTGACGATTGATGATGTTACAGAAGGACCATTGAATACCAAAGCAGAATATATTTGGATTAAGGAGCTCCCGGAAATTATTGCTTCCCAAGCACTATCCTTGGAGTCGATTCCTCCAACACCAATTACAGGAATGCGCCCTCGAGACTCATCAAATGACATAGAAATGACCTCTAGGGCTCTAGAATGGAGGGGATGGCCAGATAGTCCACCATCGTTCGCAAAGGCTTTCCTAGCTTGTGTAGATAGGGGAGGGGGCCTTTTTACGGTCGTGTTAGAGGCAACTATGCCGTCTATTCCATTTCTAATAGATATGCTTACTGTCTCCCTAAGTGTTTCATCCGAGGAATCCGGTGACAATTTTACTAAAATTGGCTTTGTAGACTCTTTCCGTTCCTTCAAACCGGTGCATGATTTAAGAATCGACTCCAAGTAGTCATTCTCCTGTAATTCCCGCAAACCAGGAGTATTAGGTGATGAAATATTTAGTACGAAAAGATCAGCATATTCCCATAGATGATCTAATGTTGCAGCATAATCATCTGCTGCTTGATCATTGGACACCTTCTTTGACCTTCCAATATTTGCCGCTACGGGTGAATTTGGCCATTTTCCATCAGACTTCCTATCGATCAATCTCTTTCTGACTTCTGATGCTCCTGGATTATTGAAGCCCATACTATTTACCAAAGCCCTATGCTTATTCGCTCTAAACATTCTAGGTTTTTGATTCCCTTCCTGGGGATACCTGGTGACCCCCCCATACTCGCACCATGAGAATCCTAACCTAGACCACGAGAGTAGCGCTTCTGCACCTTTGTCGAAACCTGCCGCAAGACCAAGAGGATGGCGAAATAAATTTCCAAACACCTCTATTGGCAGCTCTGGAGATTTGTAAAGACGATTGAGGATAGATCCGCCTATTGCACTTTCTCCAATTTTTGACAAGCCCCCGATGGAAATTGAATGAGCTCTTTCAGAATCAATAAGTCTCAAAGCGGGATTTGCTAACAGCTTCCATGCAATGCTCACATGCTGACGAAACAGACCAGTCCTTCAATCGTTATGGCTGTAATTATCAAATTGTAATAATTTCGATACAATATTTGTTAATTCACGTGGTTACACGCACGCGCACGCGCACGCGCGCGTTGGGTAACCACTTACTCACCTATGTTTATACGGTGTGCGTTATGGCGTAAAAAATCGAGGGTTTGTTTGAAACTAGTGATTCTTGAGTCAGGAGCAAAGGCTCGAACTATCAAGAAGTACCTCGGAAAGGGGTGGTTGGTGGATGCATGCAATGGTCATGTACAAGACCTGCCGTCCGGTAAATCAAAAGATGCTTCGAAAGCGATGTGGTCATCAAAGTCCGGAGAATTGCCAAATCCACCATGGTCTTGGACTGAGAGAGCTCAAGGTGTTATGAATAAAATAATAGCTAAGGCGGAGAAAAATAGCGTTTCAGAGTTTTTCATAGCAACTGATCCAGATCGAGAAGGTGAATTCATAGCTTGGAGGTTGAGTCACATTCTCTCTTCATTAGGTACAGTTCACCGAGTCTCTTTCAACGAAATCACCGAAGAGGCGGTGTTGACAGCTATTTCAGAGCCGAGAGAAATTGACATGTCACTAGTTAATGCAGCAATTGTACGTAGGCTAATGGACAGGCTTGTAGGCTTCCGTTGTTCCAAGTTTTGCAGGTCATGGAGATTGCGTTCTATGGGAAGGGTCCAGACCCCTACCCTTGGGTATATTGTAGAAAGGGAAGAAGAACGAGAAGCTCATACGCCCAAAGAGTATAACTCGGTCACAGTGATTTCAAATGGCGTTGATTGTAATGTGAGATTCCATGAATCTAATGATCCTGAAGCATGGGTGGATGATGATGGGAAGCATTTTCCAAATAGAACATCAAATACAGAAAGAGCTTCTCAAGTAAACGATTCATTAAATGATCATAGGCAACTTACTCTCCAAGATATTAGGGCATCACAAGTTAAGCGTAAACCTCAACCACCCTTCACCACTGATACAATGCTCCAGAATTCTAGCTCCATACTTGGATGGTCCATAGGGAAAACCAGTACTGTTGCATCTTCATTGTACCAATCGGGACATATCACATACATCAGAACGGACTCCACCAGAACAAATGAAAATGCAAGGCTCCAGATGCGGGATTATGTCAAAAACAAATTCGGCGAGAAATATCTCGGTGCCGGTGTCGGAGAATCTGGAAAGAAGAAAGGAAATGTTCAGGATGCCCACGAGGCTATTAGACCCACCAATCCCAAAATTTCTACATTAGATGCTGAAGGTGCTGAAAGTGATGAAAATGTTCTATACAAATTAATCTGGTCTAGGTTTGCAGCTAGTCAAATGTCTAGTTCTGTTAGAGAAAGGAGGGCACTCAAATTTTCCTGCCAGGATATAGAAGAGGATATTACCGGAACTTCTTCATGGAGAATACATTCTGGCTGGGAGGAGGTTTTTAGTTGGAATAAAGGAGATATTCAAACACAGCCTCCAGAGATCGGATTTAATGAAGGCGCCATTTGGACTATTGATAAAGACGCCATTCTTTCTATAGATTTCACAAAACCTCCTAGGAGGTTTTCAGAGAGCTCAATTATACAGATGATGAAGAAAGACGGCATAGGAAGACCATCTACCTATGTTACAACTGTATCAAAATTACAAGATAGGGGATATATCAGTAAGGAAGGTAGCTCACTATCACCCACTAAAAATGGGCGTCTATTGTGGACTGAAGTAGCACCATTCTATAACAAAAATGAAGTTTACGGCGGTGGTTTATTTTCTTATGAGTTCACATCTCGTATGGAAGATAATCTAGATCTCATAGAGAACGGGGATGCAAATGCTGCTACTAAATGGGAGCAATTCTCTTCGATATTTAGGCAAATCCATAATGATGCCCTAGAAAGGCGAAGAGAAAAACCTACACTAAGGCAACTTCAATATCTTGAAAGTGTTATGATTAGGATGGACGATAAGCAAAAAAAACAGATTATCGGAGAAAGAACGTTAGAGGAACTTACAGGAGAAGAGGTCAGAAATATAATTGATAATTTGGGGGAAGATGCCCAGTCTAACCTACCTCCCAGTGAAAAGCAAATAGCTGCAATAATGCGATTATTAGATAGATTGAAATTAGATTATAAGCAATTCTTAGCTGATTTTGGGGCTAACGAAATTGGCGATTTAACCGGGGGGAGAAATGGCTCTGCTAGTGATGCAATAGGCAAACTAATAGAATTGGATCGAAACTCACCGGCAACTGAAAAACAGATAACTACTATTATCTCTATGACGGATTCATTATCTATGCCCATTGAGCAAGCAATGGAAGCAGCACGGACTGAATCTATCGAAACTTTAACCAAATCAGATGCATCCTTATTGATATCAAATTTAAAAAAGACAATAAATTCTAACAAGAGGAAGAAAAAATAAGCAATAAGGGAGGTTAAGATTTGAATAGAGATTATGATGTCATTGTTATTGGTGCAGGACCAATAGGAGGCTATCTTTCTAAGAGGCTCAACGAATTCGGCCATAGCGTTCTTTTAGTTGAAGAACACGAGCAAATCGGTAGACCTTTTCAGTGCGCGGGAATGGTAAATCCGGGAGCTATGTCACTAGTAGGTTTAGAAAATACCATACTTACTACGATATGGGGTGCAAATATACACAGTCCAAAAGGCAACGTTGTATCAATAGGTAATCCTAAAATCGATCGAACGTACTCTGTCTGCAGGAAATTATTTGATGAAGCTGTCGTGAGGCAGGCTATTTCTACGGGTACTGATCTAGTACTATCTTCCAAACCTGTTAATGTTACATTAATGGAAGATTGTGTACAAGTAACAATCCAAAATGCTTCTGAAGAGCTAAGATTTCAATGTAAATTACTATGTGGAGCCGATGGCGCTCATTCTTGGGTCAGAAGAAGATTCAGGATGGGAAATCCCAGGGAGACAATGATCGGTTTTCAGGTAGAGGTAACCGGGTATTCAGGTGATGAAGGACTGCTTGACATGTATACCGGCAGTAGTATTGCTCCGGGATTCTTTTCATGGGCAATCCCGTCAGGAAAAACAACCAGAATAGGTACATGGTCAAAGGCTTCCTTGATGGAAGGGACATCTAGTGAACACTTTCTAGAACGATTATTAGAAGATTCTAACTTAAATTCCCGATTTAAAAAATGTTCAGAAGTCGGAAGGTTCTGTGGTCCAGTGCCCAGTGGAATAGTTAGGCACCCACTCAAGGAAAGAGTGGCCTTATTCGGAGACGCTGCAGGGATTTGTAAGCCTACTACTGGAGGTGGGATAGGGCCTGGTTTCAAACAAGTAGATACTTTAATACCGATACTTAGTGAATCTTTGAATGCAAATGATCTGAGTGAAATTACGATGAGAAGGATTTCTAATCTGTTAAAGCCAATGCGCAAGAATCAGCGGAGGAAGAGGGCTTTGAGAGATGCCTTTCTAACAGAAATTGATGATTCGGAACTAGAAGATATTTTTTCCGTTTGGGCTAAACCTGAAGTTACGCAATTAATTAATGAAATCGGGGATATAGAAAATCCAATTCCTCTTGGTATCAGAATGCTCAAGGAAGTACCAGAATTCAGAAGGCTTGCTGGTAGAGCAGCAAAGGCAGTTTTGTGGGGCTAACATGTCTCAATCAATACAGAGGGTGAGGTATCCGCCCTTCGAACAGGGTCATATGGATGCAGAGTCCTTGCCCATAATAGAAGCCATTGTAGATAATGGAGAGATGCAAATTCCAGATTTTAAAATTGGTAGTGAAGATAGTTGGTTTGTCGAATGGAGGGGTCTGTATGATGGTGATGAAAATATTCCGAGAATCGATAGTGGAGTTTCGCTTGTTATTCCTAATTTTATTTCTCGTTCAAGATCTGGATGGTACGTAGATCCTGATCCCCTACATAATCTATCTAGAAAGCTTATTTTTCCTACAGTTACGATAGTAATAATTTCATTATTTATTCATGCCATAGAACCTTGGTTACTCGACAAGCAAGTTATCTCTAACTCATTTGCTGGATCAGTAAGTCTAGGGCCTTTAGATTATCCCAGATTGCTGTTATACTCTTTTCCACTGTTTTTAATGCCACTAATTTTTAGAACAATAGCCAATTTTAGGGATATGTCCAGACAAAACGAGATTATACGAAAGGAGATAGAAGAACCCGATTTGTCCACCATTGAGGAAGATTCACATATCAAAACTCGAATAATTTCTTATCCACAATCATACGAACCAAAACGAGCGAGAATTCAGGTAGGTGTGGCAGTACCTGAAAGGGACACGGTGCTCGATATACTTGGAAGAAGGGAGGATAGCCAACCCTCGCCAGGGATGTCTACTAGATTACCAGAGAAGCGCTTCGCAACTGTTGATGACGAGGGTATTGGCGTCGGAGAAGCCACCCCGATGCAATTGTCTACAAAGAGGAGCGTTATCTTAGAGCCTTTCAGAATAATGGCATCAGGAGATTGGCTTGGAATAGATAGTACTACTGAAGCGTTTAAACTATCCTTTCCCACTAAGATGTGGCCCGGTACAATCTATTCTTCTTTAATAGCTATACATTGGGAATTAATTATAGAATTCCATGATGATTCTGGTGAGTTGATAAAATGGGTAAAACCTCTTACTGTTGGTCACACAAAAGAGTCGATCCATATTTCAGAAGCACCGGTTAGGAGTGGAAGAGCAGAATTGTCAAATTATTGATTGGCCAATAAAGGCTGTGTTTCGATAATGTTGTATCTAGAGTCTCTTTTAGCAGGAACATAACCTGCTTGGACAATTGAATTTTGTAGTTCGATTATTGTTGCCTCTGTTTTCTTTGTTCCTGATGCGGATACAACATTTTCTTCCATCATGGTAGAACCAATATCATCAGCCCCCCCATTTAGAGCAATTTGAGCAACCTTAATTCCCATCGTTGGCCATGATGATTGTATATGATCGAAATTATAGAGAAATAATCTTGATACAGCCACGTGTCTTAGGTATTCAACTGACCCAGCCCCTAATTTTTCCTTATTAGAACCTCTATTCATCCTTCCAAATGCATTGTTTTCCAACATCACAGGCCAGGCAATGAACGAAGTGAATCCTGGATTCCCCGCTTGTATTGTGGATTTTTGTAATTCTCTAATTTTTTCCAGATGTTCAACACGATCTTTAATGGTCTCCCCAAATCCAAACACGTTTGTCGCCGAGGTTACTAAACCAAGCTTCTGGGCTTCACCCATTATTCTTATCCAATTATCTGAAGAACCCTTACGAGGTGAGATGTCAGATCTCACATTATCTACTAACATTTCAGCACCCCCTCCCGGTAGGCCATGAAGGCCAGCCGATTTGAACTTGGAAAGCACCTCTATTGTGGATAATCCAGAGACTTCAGAGATTCCTTGAATTTCTATAGGCGAAAAACAATCCAAAGCAATATTGGGATGTCTTTTAGTGAGTTCGTGCAATAATTCTTCATACCATGAAATCGCAAGCGCAGGGTTCACCCCTCCTTGCATCAGTATTCTAGTTCCTCCAATTTTTTCTAGTTCAGAAATCCTATCACTAATTTGATCTAGAGTTTGGGTATAATTTTCTGCATGTCCCGGCGGCCTGTAAAATGAGCAGAAATGGCAATTGATTGTGCAGATATTGGTATAATTGATGTTTCTATCAACCAAATAGGTTACGATCTTTCCTGGAACCTTTGCATTTCGATTTATCATTGCGACATACATTAGATCATTGAGCGATGCATTATAGTATAATTCGCATGCTTCTTCTGTTGTGAGAGAACGATATGGGTTATCCAACATATCGTGCAAAATTTCCCTCGATGAAGACATTTCAATCAGTTGACCCTACAATATCTTCTATTTCATCTATAGTTTTAGGGCATTTTGATGAAAGCACCACCGGTCCTTCTTCAGTAATCAGAACGTCGTCTTCGATCCTAACCCCTATTCCAGAATATCGACTTGGGGATACAATATCTGAACGCCAACTCCCGAAATAAAGTCCTGGTTCTACAGTAACTACCATTCCTGGTTTTAGCATTGGCCCATTATCCTTATCTCCCTGCCTTCCACCACCAACATCATGCACATCTAATCCGAGAAAATGTCCAGTCCCATGCATGAAAAATGACTGAAACCTACCATCCAATTTTTCAGGATCGCCCAATACCTCTTCCATATTATGATCAAAAATTCCTAAATCAATCAATCCTTGAGCGATTATTTCCGTTGTAGCACTATGCATACTGGACCAATTATTTCCACTAATACAAGAGGCTATTCCCGCGTCTTGTGCACTGAGAACCAAATCATAGATTTCCTTTTGGGGGTCTGTGAATTTGCCATTTATTGGCCAGGTTCTAGTAATATCAGAAGCGTATCCGAAGACTTCACATCCAGAGTCCACAAGTACCAAGTCACCATCATTAATCCTTGAATTATTTGATTTGTAATGTAGGATAGTTGCATTATCCCCTCCGCCGACAATAGATGGAAAGCTCCAGTTGCTACGAGAATTGAGAAACGTCGATTCTATGATTGCTTGGATTTCCCATTCACCAATTCCGGGTTTAGATTTCTTCATTGCAGATATCTTAGCAATTGACCCTATTTCTGCTGCTGCAGACATATATTCTATTTCTTTGGAGGATTTTATTCTCCTTAATTTATCTAAAAATGGTTTTGGATCAGAAATTTTTTGATTCTCCAATAAAGAATCTAGTTTTCTTGAAATCCCAGAGAGCGAGTAAATATTTTGACATTTGTTCAAAAGTTGTTTTAGATCGCTTTCAAAATCTAAGATAGATTCAGCTTTGGTTACTGGCCATTCCAAAGCACCTTCTACCCCTATCCTGACACCCTCCCAAATTTCTTTTGAGGTATTTCTGGGAGAAACAAATAAAGTTGAATTATATTCATCAGAATCTTTAGTAAATACAAGAATGCCTTCACTTTCCTCCCAACCACAAAGGTACAGAAAATATGAATTTGGGCGAAATGGGTAACTTACATCGTTTGAACGATATGAAACGTCATTAGTTGGAATAAAAACAACCGATGATGGAGGTATATTTTGCATCAATTTGTTTTGGCGCTCAATATATTCACTTCTTTCGAATGGCATATGCATATGTTTTACTCCTTTCATAAACTATCTATTACCACTTTGGTATCTCGGGTTCCCCCGTTTTTACTCTAAATCTCATGAGTGAATAGGCAAAAAAGAATGCGGAGGCCAGAAGCAACAAAAGGTGGAATGGTGCACTTGCTTGGTTATCTGGGTCCTTTACGTATATGGAGAGTGTTGATGACTCCGAGTCATCATCTAGAACTTCTAGTGTAAGTAAGAATTCATCTTCTATTCCTTCCGGCCATGTCAATTCTGTATTACTTCCAACATACATGGGGATGTTGTTTACCCTCCAGATATATCTTAGTGAATCCATATCATTATCTGTATCGCTAGATAATGATGCATCTATGGATAACTTTTCTCCTTTTCTTAAATCTACTGTTTCTCCTCCGGATTTAGTAACACTATCAATTTGTAATCTCACGATTGGAGCTGTATTATTTACTTCCACTAAAAGATAAGAATTTGCGGAATTTCCCGCTTTGTCGATTATAGTTAATCCAATCTGGAAAGTTCCTGAGCTAGTCCTATCGAAAGAAACTTTACGTTCATTTGAAATAGAAATCACTTCGATTACTCTTGAATAATTATCTACAATTTGATTTAATGACCAAACATAGGTCAACCCAGAAATGCCCCATGTCGCATCAGTCGATCCTTCCCCAGAATATTCAATTTTTGAATATCCCTCATCTAGAAAACTGGGTCCATTGATTATAACTTCGGGCGGGGTATTATCTACTCTAATACTGATACAATGTTTAGCGTAAAGAGGGGAAGCGATAGGACTTGAGCTAGAGTTCGGAATAACTCGGCTTAGAATTTGTAAGTCGTACCAACCATCATCAAGGTTGGAAATTCCAAGGTTAAAAGAAAACAGACTGTTTGACCAAAATATATCTTCTACCTCAGAATATTCTGACTCAATTAAAGTGTTATCTGTATTTAAAGAGCATCTTATCACGGGGGATAAATCCATTTGATACAATAAGGAAATACTATCCCCATGTAGGGATTTTGAAATTCCCGTGACTTCAAGGTAATTGCTGGACCATTTTTGATCACCGAACACAAAAATTGACGCGGGCATACTTTCCATTGATTCGACAATAAAGATGCTCATATGGAATTGATAAATTTCTCCGGTATGATCTTCGATTACTAGTTCCAGAATGCATGAACAAGATGGGTAGATGCCAGGGCCAATAAGTAAATCGAAGCTCCAAAAATCTCGAAACCCAGTTGATTCTTCAAAATATAAAGATTCAGTCATATCTGAAAAGGCAATATTCTCTGTAAACCCTGTGATACGCCAAAAAACTAAATTTGGGCGCATCTCATCTTCGATAATAACAGTAAATGAGGATTCTTCAGTTATTACTTCTCCATCTTGAATATTGAAATCTATGATTGGAGGATAAGAGACCTCAATATTTTCTGCGTAAACGACTGACTGCGAAGAACATA
>MDSZ01012290.1_pt1 | contig 12684 bp, 11 predicted proteins | sample 811201 | NCBI WGS metagenome assembly MDSZ01 (sample SAMN05326647, study PRJNA326480) | marine metagenome | isolation source: seawater | place: Indian Ocean: North | collected 2010
TAATAATGAAATATATAACTAGACTAAACTTTATTTAAAGAAAGATTTGGAAGTTTATGATTGATATAGTTATTGTAAATTGGAACTCTGGTAAATTAATTAATTCATGCATCAAATCGATTCTTAAACATCAAGATAACGTCATAAAAAAAATTATTGTTGTAGATAATGGCTCCACAGATGGATCCGATTCCTCTTTAGAAGATTTTCCATTAGTGACCTTGATTCGAGCAAAAGATAATTTAGGTTTTGCAAAGGCATGTAACTTAGGCGCTCAATACACAACAAATGACTTTATTTTATTTCTCAATCCGGATACTGTTATTTATCCAGATACTTTTACAAAAGTTTTAAATTTTATGTCTGAACCAAATCAGCAGACTTTTGGAATTTGCGGCATAAAATTAATTGATGAGGAAAAGAAGGTTCTTCGTCATTGTTCTAGAGTACCTCAACCTAATAGTTTTATATTTCATGCTCTAGGTTTAGATAGAGTTTTTCCAAAATTGGGATATGTAATGGATGAATGGGATCATTTAACTACCCAAGAAGTTGATCACGTGATTGGTGCTTTTTATCTTGTTCGAAGATTTGTCTTTGAAAAACTAAACGGTTTTGATGAAAGATTTTTTGTTTATTTAGAGGATATAGATTTTTCTGCAAGGGCTCAAAAAATTGGTTGGGGCTGCATTTATTTTTCTGAAGCGCATGCTCATCATTTATGCGGTGGATCATCTAAGAAAGTTAAATCTAAGAGACTATTTTACTCAGTTCGTAGTCGTTTATTATACTCTTTAAAACATTTTTCTTTATTTGATTCTGCAAAGATATTTATTGTTTCAATTATTTTTGAACCATTGACCAGAGCAATATGGGCTGTAAGGTTGATGTCTTTTGAATCCTTAAAAGAAAGCATTTTTGCTTATGGATATTTATTGAATTGGATATATCAAAAACTAAAATTCAAATTCAAAAGAATGTTTTGGGCATAGCTAAGACTTTGCTATTTTTAATGCTTCTATGAAAATCTTGTCCCAAGCTTTCATAAATTCTTCTCTTGATCGATATTTCTGCAAATAATTGTTTACAGAGTCCATATGTTTTTTACTATCAAATTTTCCTGATATAAAAAGCTCAATTTTCTTTTCCCAATCCTCTAAATTGCAACAAGTTAGGTTGGTATCAACTTTGGAAAAAGCATTAAGGTATGCCGGAGTATCGGTTGTAATAACAGGAATACCATGTTGCCAAAACAGGATAAGCTTGTTTTCAGGTTTATGCAAAGCTACTTTGTCAGATTTATCTAATGGAATTATTGCTAAGTCAGAGTCCACAATATGCTTACTAAAACTATCTTTTTCCCAATCTATAAACTCATAATCACATTGAAGTCCTTTGAATATTTTTTGAACATTAACAGTCAAAAGTCCATGTTTATAAGTTCTGTCTGTTACCATTTTTAGTAATATCTTTCCTTTGAATTTTTCTAAAACAGGTTTAATTGTTAATAGATGTTTTGCTGTAACCCCCATTCCTTCCCAAACCAATACTAATGGATGATTTTTGTTATATTCTGTTTTCTTAATAGTTATTTCTTCTTCAAAAAAATCAAAAGGAATATACACATTTGAATTGAACTGTGAAATATATTTTTTTGCACTTTCGGTTGGACATACAACAATATCAGCATATTTAAACATCTCATGATAGACATCGTTGTAATTAAAATAGAATTTGCTTTCTCGTCCTGAAATAAATCGACTAAAACCTCTTCCAAGATTCCACAAAAAATTTTGATTGAAAAAAAAAGAGTTATTAATATCAAATATAAGGATAGTTTTTGGATGAGATTTCTTATAGTTAATCCAATCGGATATATTTGCTATGGTGGTTATGTAAAGAATATTGTAGTTTTTATCTAATTGACATGCTTCCCAATTCAACCTTTGCTTATTTGCGTAATATACAAAACGTCTTTTATCTCCTGCTGTTGTGAAGTCTTGATCAACAGGGGTATAGCCAATAGTTTTTGATCTTAATTCATCATAATTCATATTCATATCAATAAATTCATATCTAAAAATGATCGATCATGATACACCATATCACTTAACAGGCCTCAAAGTGCCAATAATCTCTATTTTAAGGATTTTCGTATTCGCATTAAAATCCATGAAATTTAAGTTAAGCATTTAATTAATATAGCTACGCTTTTCTCAAAGAAGTCTTTTGTTTAAATATTTTATTTTTGCAGTTAATATAAACAAACAACTTACTAATATATATATTTTTGGCTTGGAAAGATCAAAAGATGTTTAAAATTAAAATTCCGTGGCGACTGAAAATATTTTTAAAAATAATCTTGGCTAGATTACCCTTAAATATTCATACTTTTTGGAGAAACCTTGGTATGTTTAGGCACGGAAATATGGACAGCACTTCATACGTTATATCAAATTTTTATAACTTGCTTAATCATGCTGCATTAAATACTGAAAAGTGTGAAGGATTTAGATTTCTTGAAGTTGGTGCTGGAGATAGCATCGGTTCCGGAGTTGTTGCAAGTGCTTTTGGGATGAAACCATTCATCATTGATGTAGATGCTTTTGCAACAAAAGATATAGAATTTTACAAAAATATAATTCGTGAACTAGACAACCCCTTATCAGATATTTCTGCAAATGATTTTATATCTTATGAACAAATGATAAAAAAATTAGATATTACATATTTGACTGATGGAACTTCAAGTTTTGAAAAGATAGATGACAACTCAATAAATATAATTATCTCTCAAGCATGTCTGGAGCATGTAAGAAAAAAAGAATTTAAATTATTTATGGATGAAAATTATAGAGTTTGTAAAAAAGGAGCACTAAGTATTCATTCAATTGATTTTAAAGATCATCTTGATTATAGCTTAAATAACCTCAGATTTTCCGAGAGTTTTTGGGAGAGCGAATTTATTTCAAGTTCTGGTTTCTATACCAACAGATTAAGATATTGTGACATGAAAGAAGTATTTTTGAAGTCTGGTTTCGAAATCATAAAAGAAGATTTAAGCTCATGGAATGAATTACCCTTGAAAAAGACAAAGTTTAATCAAGATTTTATTGATTATGATGAATCTGATCTTTTGGTTAAAGAAGCAGTAGTAGTTTTGAGAAAAAATTGAGTTTATTTATTAACTTATGAACAGTCAAACAATTAAAATTGTTTTCTGTGCAAACAGTTCTTGGTATTTATATAATTTTAGAAAAACAACTATCCAAGCTTTTATTTCAGCAGGTTATGATATCCATTGCATAGCACCTGAAGATAATTACTCTAAAGGCTTAAAAAGTATGGGCGTTACTTTTTCAAGCTTTAAATTTCATCCAAACAGTTTGAATCCATTTAAAGAAATAGTTACTCTTTTAGATTTGATAAAGATCTATCTCAAAATTAGACAAGACTATACATTTAATTTCACTCCAAAGATAAATATCTATAGTTCTCTTGCTGCTCAATTAGTTAATTCAAAAATTGTGAATAATGTATCTGGGCTAGGCACAGCATTTTTAAAAAATTCAATATTCTCTTTTTTCATTACGATACTATATCGAATATCAAATATAAGAGTTAAAAAAATTTTTTTTCAAAATAAAAGAGATATGAATCTTTTTTTAGAAAAAAATATTATTCAAAATTCTAAGTGTGAGCTCATCAATGGATCAGGAGTTGATCTTGATGAATTTTACTTTTCAGAAATGGCTAATGGTAATACTACTAGATTCATTTTGATGTGCAGACTTATCAAAGAAAAAGGAGTTTATCTTTTTGCTGAGGCAGCTAAACAACTTAAAAAAGAATTTCCAGAATCACTAGAATTTGTAATTTGCGGATTTATTGATGATCAAAAGAAAGATGCGGTTACTTTGTCTGAGATCAATGAATGGGAGGAGGATGGGATATTAAATTACTTAGGACCTCTTGAGGATGTTAAAAGTGAACTCTCTAAATCACATTGTGCAGTATTGCCAACTTTTTATCCTGAAGGGCTTCCAAAGTTTTTACTAGAATCTGCTGCAATGGGTAAAATTATTATTACGTCCAATTCACCGGGTTGTTCTGAAGTTGTTGACCACGATATCAATGGGTATCTTTGTGAACCGGAGTCATTAACAAGCCTTATAAATTGCTTAAAAAAGGTTATCAAACTTTCAAACAAAGAAAGAAATGAGATGTCTATAAAAAGCAGAGAAAAGGCAGAGAAAATGTTTAGCGATAAGATTATTATAGAAAAATATCTAAATTGTATTCAAAATTAATAAGTCCTATGATGTCCATATGAAAATAGTTGTTGTAAGTGAAGGGTTCGATTCGATTTATTCTGGACATATTTCTTATTAAAATAAGAAAAATTCAATTAATGATAAAAATTTATGACAATTAATATTACTAATCTAAATCAAGAAGAACCCTATAAAATCTTTGATCAATATTATAAGAAAGCTCTTTTAAAGAACCAAAAATCTATCGAGGCTATTTCAATTTCTTCTTTTAATAAGGATACGAATGAGGTTAATTCTAGATATGTAAACCTTAAATTTATCACAAATGATAAATTTATTTTTTTTAGTAATTATAATTCCCCTAAAGCATCTGCTTTTAATTCTCATAGCCAAATAGCTGCATTGATATTCTGGCCAAGTATAGATGTTCAGATTAGAATGAAGGCAAAAATTAAGAAAACTTCAAACGAATTTAATCAGAATTATTTTCTTGATAGATCAGAGAAAAAAAATGCATTGGCTATTTCTTCTGATCAATCAAAACCAATTGAATCTTACAGTCAGGTTAAAGAAAACTTTAAACAATCTCTTGCAACTGACAATTTAAAAAAATGCCCAGAATATTGGGGCGGCTTTTCATTTACTCCATATTATTTTGAATTCTGGGAAGGGCATGAATCAAGATTAAATAAAAGAGAGGTTTTTGATAAAATTGATGGTTCATGGAAACAGTCATTTATCCAACCATAAACATTGCGAAATATAAATTTTAGTATAAAATTCTGACTACAATGCAAGTCAATGTATTTAAATCTATCAAAATTAAGCTTTTATTAATTTTTTAATGTTGCACATTTTATCTTTTTCTATTTCGTAGGTATTCTCATAGCTTCTTCAAAGAAAAAAATTACTCCCATTAATGAAAAAATTAAGGCTGAGAATGTAATGTTGATTGGTGCTAATGGAGAAAAAATTGGCCTCCTGCCATGTAGTGAAGCCCTTGAATCTGCCAGACGAGAAAAATTGGATTTAGTTCAGGTTTCTCCTTCTGATGCAGACCCTATTGTTTGCAAGCTTTTAGATTATGGCAAACATCTTTTTGATAAGAAAAAAAGCATTTCATCCTCAAAAGTAAAGTCCAAAAGAAACACAACGAAAGAGATTAAATTCAGACCCTCAACTGATGTAGGTGATTACAATATAAAATTAAAAAAAATAAAAAGCTTTATTCTTGGGGGAGATAAGACTAAAATAAGCGTCCGATTTAGAGGAAGAGAAATTCTTAATAGCGATCTCGGGCTTGAGTTACTGAATAGACTTAAAGAAGAATTGGTTGATATTGCTCAGGTAGATCAAGAAGCTTCTCTTGAAGGAAGGCAACTTCTAATGGTTCTCTCTCCTCTAAAGAAAAATAATTAGATTTATTGGTTTAATGACATGGGATATAAGTTGAAAACACATTCTGGAGCTTCTAAGCGTTTCAAAAAGACCGCTAAATCTGTAAAAAGTAGAGGAGCTAACAGAAACCATATACTTTCAAAGCAATCTACCAAAAGAAAAAGACATAATAGAGGTTTGAATAAGCTTGAAGGCACAGTCTTAAAAATGGCTTCAAAGCTCATTAATAAATAATATGCCAAGAGTTACTAAAGCAAAGACAGCAAAAGCTAGACATAAAAAGATTCTTTCTTCTACAAAGGGTCATTATGGCGCTAGGAGCAGGTTATATAAAACCGCAAAACAATCGAGCATTAAAGCAATGCAGTATGCATTTAGAGATAGAAAAAATAAGAAAAGATCATTCAGATCTTTGTGGATTTCAAGGATCAATTCAGCATCAAGGAACTTAGGAATTTCGTATTCCAAGTTTATGAATGGATTAGCTAAAAATAACATTATTATTGATAGAAAAATATTATCTGATCTTGCGGTAAACGATTCATCAACTTTTGAAAAGATTTTAAAAGCTGCAATAAAATAGTATCTTAATGTCTAGCATGGACAACATTGAGCCTCCAGTATTGATAAAGAAAAATGGTTCTCTGCACCCAATAAATCAAACTAAAAATTTTCTTTTAGATCTTTTGTCAGAAATTGGCTTTAGAGAGGTCCAGGGACCGGAGATAGAGAGTGAGGAATTCAATTTTGATATGCTCAATATTAAAAAGTCTCATCCAGCTAGACAAATGCATGATACTTTTTATTTAGAAAATAAGACTAAGTTGCTCAGGACTCATACATCACCTGTTCAAATTAGGAGCATGCTTAAATCAAAACCTCCATTTGCATTTAGCTCTGCTGGAAAAGTTTTCAGAAAAGATGATGATGCTACTCACTTACCGATGTTTCATCAAATAGAAGGTATTTATGTGGATCAAGATGTAAATTTTGCTAATCTTAAGGATCTTATAAACCAAATTTTATTAAGAATATTTGGTGAAGATGTTGATGTAAGATTTCGTCCATCATATTTTCCTTTTACTGAGCCGTCTGCGGAAGTAGATATTTTGTCAGAAAATGGAAAGTGGCTTGAGATATTGGGTTGCGGGATTGTAAATCCAATTGTTTTAGAAAATTGCAAGATTGATTCAAGCAAATATAGTGGACTAGCATTAGGCCTTGGTATTGAGAGAATTGCAATGCTCAAGTTCGGAGTAAGTGACATAAGAGAATTTTACAAATCAAATTTAGATTTCTTGGCCCAGTTCAAATGAGATTTGTATACAAAGACCTCTTAAATTTCTTTACTAAGAAGCCTTCCAAAGAAGACCTTTCAAAAAAACTTTTTCAGTTAGGTCATGAGCATGATATTGATGGTGATATATTTAATATGGAATTTACACCTAATAGAGGTGACTGTCTGTCACTCTATGGCTTATCAAGAGACTTAAATAATTTCTATAATTGTAAAGATGATTTTGAGATCTATGATGAAGAAATAGAAGATCTTAATCTTAATTTTAAAAACTTATCAATCGAGTCATGCCCAAAGATTTCTTTCTTAGAAATTGAGATTGAAGGAAAAATCAGTTCCTATAAACCATATTTAGAGAAATACTTTACAGAATTAGGTAATAATAAAACTAACTTCTTTACAGATATTTCTAATTATATTTCATATGAAAGAGGACAGCCTACACATTGCTTTGATAGAGAATCTTTGGGTAATGAATTAACTTTTAGTAATCATTCTTGTCAAGACAGCTTCAAAACTCTTCTTGGTCATGAAATCAAGTTAAAAGATCAAAACTGCGTTTTTATATCTAATGAGGAAATAATTAGTCTTGCTGGAGTTATGGGTGGAGAATCAACCCAATGCTCAGCTAAAACAAAAAAAGTTTTGGTTGAATGTGCATATTTTAATCCAGAAGCAATTATTGGAAAGACAATCAAATATAACCTGAAATCTGATGCTGCCCATAAATTTGAAAGAGGAGTTGATATTTCATTGCAAGAAAAGGTTTTAAGAAGATTTATAAGAATTGTAATGGATCATGTATCTATAAAATGTATGAGTATGAAAACATTTGTTGGAAGAGATTACCAAGAAAAATTTCTTCCAATTGAAACAGAAAAAATAAACAGAATTTTGGGCATTAAGCTTAAAAGAGAAGAATATATTAGCTATCTAAGAAAGTTGGGTTTTGAGATTGAGGAAAAAATAAAGATTCCTTCATATAGACATGATATTTCTTCTCAAAATGACTTGTCCGAGGAGATCGCAAGGACAATTGGATATGACAATATAAAAAGTATGCCCTTAAGTCTAAATACCAGTATGCATCAACAAAAAAATATAGTTTCTAAAATTGAAGATTTTTTTGTTGAACATGGTTTTTCAGAAGTTATTAATTTTCCTTTTACCGATAATGATGAGAAAAAATCAATAAGTATAGACAATCCGCTAGATTCAAATAGAAATAATTTAAGAACTTCATTGAAGAACTCATTGATAGAAAATCTGCTTTATAATGAAAGACGGCAAAAAGATTCGATAAAGCTCTTTGAAATTAGCGATGTTTATTTAAAAAATAGCAATATTTTGCAAGAAAAGAAACTTGGCATTATTGTGAGCGGAAGATGTGATCATAATTATGAAGATTTTTCAAAAAATCTTGACAGAAGTTATCTTGATGAAGTTTTAGGCTTTAATAAAGCTCCAATCTTTAATATTGAGGAAGTATCTAGAGAGAATCTTAAAACTAAGAGGAAAGAAAAGATTTTCTACGCTGAGGTTTGTGTTGATGATATCCCTGAAACCTTTTTTAGATCCATAACAACAAAAAAATCCTTAATAAACTTTGTCAAATATCAGCCAGTATCCGAATATCCTTCAAGTTCAAGAGATTTCTCTTTTTCTATTGAAAGTCCTAAGCAATACAATAATGTTATTTCTAGCATTCAGAATTTTCATGATGATAACTTAAAAGATTTCTTTATCTTTGATTTTTATATAAACAAAAAAAATGGTGAGATAAAAGTTGGGGTCAGACTAATTTTTCAATCAACATTATGTACTTTGTCTGAAGCAGAAATCAAAAAAAGTACTAAAAAGCTTTTGAGACCTCTTTTTGATTTGGAAGGCGTAACTATTCCGGGATTGGATAGCCTTATATAATTTACCTTACCATTAGGTCTATAATTACTTTATTCAATAAATAAATGTAAAATATTCAAATATTTAAACATTGTGTCTGTTATGAGTTATTTTAAAAAATATTCCTTTGTAGTATTTTCTATTTTTTCGTTTCATTTAAATGGCCAGGCTATAGATGAATCAATTTTGTCACAACTTAGCCCTGAGCAAATTGAGATGGCAAAAGATGTATATTCTAGTTCAACTTCCACAGACTTAGAAAGTGAGGAACTACCCCCAATTCAAGAGTCTTTAGTAAAAAAAGATTCCAGCGATTATGAGAACAATGCTCCCGGTAGTGATGATGCAAAAAATGCTCCTCTCATAAAATATGGTTATGACTTCTTTTTGTCGATGCCCACATCACTTTCAGCAGTTGGAGACTTACCATTACCTAACGACTATAAAATATCTTTAAGAGACCAATTTAGAGTTAGTTTATCAGGCTCAAAAGATGCTATTTTTAACTTAAATGTTAATCTTGATGGAACTATTATCTTTCCTGAGCTTGGCTCTATTTCTGTTGTAGGTCAAACTTTTCAGGAGGTTAAAGAGAAACTTACTAAATTAATTGAACAATCTTATATTGGAGTAACTATTGATATTTCGCTTAAAAACTTAAGTGCAAAAAAGATAACCATAGTTGGCGCAGTGAATACACCCGGAACTTATCTAGTTAACCCCTTTACTACCATTACAGGCGCATTGGCTTATTCTGGAGGTATCTCCGAAATTGGCTCATTGAGAAACATTAAATTAATTAGAAATAATACAGAAATTTTTTCCTTTGACTTGTATGATTTATTAATTAAAGGTGATAGATCAAATGATATAACTATAGAGGCAGGAGATACACTCTTAATTAATGCTGCTAATCAGTTTATTGAAATAAAAGGTGGCGTAAAAAGACCGGCAATATATGAAGTGATTGAAGGTGAAACATTTAGAAATTTAGTAGATTTTGCTCTTGGATTTACTCAAACTGCAAATAAAACAAAAATATCTGCATCATTTTTAGACTTAAAAGAATCAAAAATTATAAAGCAAAATATAAATGATCTTGATCAAAACTTAACGAATACTTTATTTGTTGATGTATTTAGTTATGTCAATGAAAATATCGCCAATATTCAAGTTTTAGGCGCAGTAGATCAGCCAGGTTTTTATGATCTGAGTAGATATAGAAACTTAAAAGATTTGATTGATAATTTGAGATTTGTAGATGTGTATCCGTGGGTAGCCGTTTTGGAACAGTTCGATGAAAATAAGATAATAAATTCTTCAATTTTATTTAGCTTGAATGATCCAACAACCTATAATTCAATAGAGCTTTTGCCAAATTCAAGAATCTATTTTGCAAATATTGATACAAGATCATTTGATGTAAACAAGATGTCAGAAAGCTTGATAAAAGATTACTCTTTAACAATAAATTACAAACAAGAATCTTTAATCTTGCCTGTATATGGAAGATATTCTGTAAGCTCATTTGTAGATTATTTAGGTTTAGATATGAGTGATGTATTCATGAAAGCTTCGTATGTAAGTCCTCTTGAAAGCGTTGTTATAAATGATGATTACAAAAATATGGAGTTTGTTGCCCAGAAATACAATACAGTTTCCTTTAGATCTCCTGATAATGATCTTATAACAGTATCTGTAACGGGAGCAGTCGAGTTTCCAGGCTCTTATACACTAAATGATGATGCAACTATTGAAGATTTATATCAGTTAGTTGGAGAGTTTAAATCACAAGCTTATTTGGATGGAATTATTTTAACTAGAGAAGTTATTAGAGAAAGACAGCTCAAGGCTTTACAAAAATCGAAAGAAGATTTAAACAAGGCACTTATGGTTAACTCTCAAAAAGCTGAATTTATGGGGGATATTAATATAATTAGAGCACTTTCAGAAACCATTGATCCTGAAAATTTAGGAAGATTAGCTGGAAATTTCGCTCCAAATTCAGAAGCATCGATTAATACAGTTTTATTTGATGGGGACTCTTTAATAATCCCTAAAAATTCAAATACGATAAATGTCTTAGGGGAGGTACTAAATCCGATTGCATTTGAGTATACAAAAAAAACTAGTGTCAGATCTGCAATAAATAAGGCTGGCGGATATCAACAATCTGCAGATAAAAAGCGAGTATATGTTATCAAAGCTAATGGAATAATTGAAAGAGCTGAAAAGAATATTTTTGCTGGAAATGTTGTCCTTAGTCCCGGCGATACAATTGTTGTCCCTAGAAAGTTTATTACTAATAATCCAGGTTTAGATGCCCTAAGTCCTATTACGCAAATTTTATCAGATATTGCTTTTTCTGCTGCTGCATTAGAAAATTTGTCTAACAATAATTAAAATTAATCACAGATGAAAAAGCTTCTTTTCATCATTCTTATAATTTTAAAATCAGAAATATCTTTGTCAGATAGTTTTAATTACAACTCCTTCAACAATCATGGTGTTATTGGCTTGATAAACATGCCCACTGCTAGATTTTATGATGAATCATCATATGGAGTTACCTTATATAATGGCGACCCTGATCAAAAAATATCGCTTACCTCATCACCTTATGACTGGATGGAGGCATCTTTTTTTTATATGAATATTGAAGATATTCAATTATGTAGAAGCAATCTACAAAATGAAATTTTTTGCCAAGGTTATAAAGATAAAGGTTTTAATTTTAAAGTTAGAGTGAAGGAGGAAGGCATACTTCCTGCAATTGCAATCGGAATAAATGATATTGCTGGTACTGGATATTATAGTTCTGAATATATAGTTGGAAGTTATGGTATTAACAATATTGATTTTCATTTTGGCTTGTCTTGGGGAGTCTTAAATGGCTCAAGAAATAGTTTTAAAAATCCATTCGGTTATATAAGCGATGATTTTTATGAAAGGCCTGATAATCTTGAGGATGAGGGTGGACAGTTTCAGCCATCAAGATATTTTTCAGGTGAAAAAGCATCACCTTTTTTTGGTTTTTCTTATGCACCAAATGAAAAATTCATAGTGAAATTTGAAAGCGATAATACAATAACTCCAGGTTTAGTCGGATATCAAAAATCAAAAAGTGATTATTCTTTTGGAATTGATTTTTTTATAAATAATAATTTTACAATTGGTTTAGCGAACGAGAGAGATACTAACCTATCTTTGAAATTTATATATAAAAATAATCCAAAAGTTAGCAAGTCTCGATATGAATATAAGAAAACTAACCATAACAAAAACGATAGCAAATATATAAAGTTAATTAGAAACCTCAATGAAAATGGGATTGTCGTAAATAAGATTTTTGAAGACTCAAATCAGATAGGATTACAAATGAGCCAATTTACGCATCCAAATTTAGATATAATTGATGAGATAATTAGAAGAGCTTCAGCCGATGCTGGAATTGTAAAGCCAGTAAAAAAAGATCTTAGGATTGCAGATTTAAAAGCCAAAACTGAATATGACGAAACTTTTCAGAGAAATGCAAATTTAATATATCAAAAACAGATAAAGAAGAAATTTAATTACAATACTAGGTTATCAATAAGACCTTTTATAGCTTCTAGAGAGGCTTTTTTAAAGGGAGCTCTTTTAATTGAAAATAATGCTGAGTACGCTTTTAGAGAAAACTTCATCTTTTCGTCTAATCTTAAATACTCAATAGCTGACAATTTTGATGATTTGACAATTCCTCCCAAAGATACATATCCTGCTCAAGTAAGATCAGATATAAAAGAATATTTGAGAGATTTTGGAGATGGAATA
>MDSZ01236569.1_pt1 | contig 12680 bp, 2 predicted proteins | sample 811201 | NCBI WGS metagenome assembly MDSZ01 (sample SAMN05326647, study PRJNA326480) | marine metagenome | isolation source: seawater | place: Indian Ocean: North | collected 2010
AAGCCTAAATATTTAAAAAATGATACGGCGCGCCTCAACTTATTTGTACGCAAGAAAAATTGGAGCCCCACCATCTATACAGTTGCATCGTCTAAAATAGAATCTGAGACAATAATTAGCGCATCTTATAAAGTTTATAGAATTCTAGATGGCTATCCTGCTATTCCATATGGAACTGGTAGTGATTATCATACAGGCTTATCATACGATATATCGGGGAATTATTTTGATTTAGACATGAAACTGCTTGAGCCAGGCTATGCTTATGGTATTAGATTTGCTTTTTACGATGAGCGCAATGTGGCATGGAATGAGCAACCAGAAACGTTTAAATTTAGAGTAGAAGATTATGAGTATTAAAAAATTATTTGACTCAGCTAATACAAATAACAATTTTAGTGATTATGCTGATGAAAAAGAAAGATACGAGTTTGTAGAATCTATAGAAAATGCGCAGCAGATTATGCTCCGTGAGTCTACATTTACTCCGCATGTAAATTTCTCAAAGCCTGAAAATTTTATTAGATTTGGTTCTGCTTATCTTTTTTACAAAGGTGCAATAAATAAGATTTCGGATTTTTATCCTTATGATGGCTCTTCTGCAGAAAAAGTAAAGTTTTATAATTCTTTATTAGATGGTGAAAAATATATATATGACACACTATATCCAAAGTCAACCGGCTATATTCTTCTTTGCGTTAATGGATGGGGATCCCGCTCCGGCGCCTTAACAGCGGATTATTATGGACTCCCCACTAATCTAGAATATATAACTTTTAAAGGAGGACCCTTAACTTCATCAGGCAATTCGCTTGTTAGCCGCGGCCCTGATCCTAAAAGCGACAATATTCATTTCTCTAATATTTATGATGAAGATCTTTATAAAACTGCAGGCCTGCCGAGTGATTATGGAAAAGGCACTCGTCTTTCAAATATGCGCTCTAATTTTGATGATGGTGTCACCGTAGAGTTTTGGCTTAAAAAGGCTGGCTTTGATAAAACCTTAACCGGAAAAGAAGTTATTTTAGATGCTTGGAATAATTCTTCTCTGTCCAAAGGCAAATATGGAAGAATAACTTTAGAGTTAACTGGTGGTGGTGCCGGCAGCACCCCGTTTATGTTTACTGTTCAGTCGGGAACCACAGCTACAGCTTTAAAGCATATGAGAATCGGAAATAATGTAACTCCATCTACATTAACAACATGGGGGCACTATGCATTTACTTTCCAAAATTCTGGAAACACTTTTGTTGTCAAGTTTTACAAAGATGGTGTGTTAGATGATACTAACACCTATAATAATGCTATAAATGAATTGAATCCTAAAGGGATGATGGGTAGAATTGGCTCCCTTCTGCGCCCGCCATCAGGCTCTTCTGCGCCGGCAGGAGCAGGAAAATTAAGCGCATCTATAGATGAATTTAGATTTTGGAAAGTAGCAAGAAATTCTGAACAAATTAGTAGAAATTGGTTTGTTCCAGTTAATGGAGGTGTTAATACCGACATCTCTAATACCACGTTAGGTGTATACTATAAATTTAATGAAGGAATAGTGGGATCCAGCAATGTTGACAGTATTGTTTTAGATTATTCTGGAAGGCTTAGTAACGGCGTCTGGACTGGTTATGCATCAAATAGTCGAAATACCGGCTCGGCAATTGTATCGGCTAGCGCGGCTCTTTATGAGCAAAATGATCCAATTATCAGAGTAGAAAATACTCGATTTACAAGCCTTAGCTCTTCTTTATTACGCACTGGTTCAGCGTACGATCTTAATAATAATTCATCATTTATTACTTATATGCCAAGCTGGGCAGTTGAGGAACATGAAAGAGAAGGCAACGATAATTTAAAAATCTTAAGCCATGTTATTGGCTCATATTTTGATAAATTTTATTTATTAGCTCAAGAGTTGCCAAAAGTTCGGCAAGTAGATTATTTTACAGCTTCTTTAAAACCCGTACCGTTTGCTAGACATCTACCTCAATCATTAGGTATGTACATGCCTGATACATTTGTTGATGCTTCTATTGTTGAAAAATTGTTGAATAGAGATGATTCTCGCTTGTTTGCCGGCGATGTTCAAGATGCAAAAAATGAGATATATGTTAATCTTTATAACAATTTAGCGCACATTTATAAAGCTAAAGGAACCGAAAGATCGATTCGCAACATCTTTAAGTGTTTTAATATACCAAGCGATATTGTACAATTAAAACAGTATGCATCTAATACAACTTATCCATTAGCAAATAATTTAAAACAGCGTACTATTAACAATAAGTTTTTGAATTTTAATAACAAAAAGAACTTAGGCGCTATTGTATATCAAAGAAGCTCATCTTTAAATCCTGATAGTAGCGGTTATATTTCCGGAAGTTTTGGCAGCTCAGTAGCTGGTGTAGAAAATCCGCATGGCTCTACGTTAGAAGTAGAAGTGTATTTTCCATCTTTTAATAGACTTACTGATGTAGTTGATAGAAACTTTAAGAGCAGCTCATTGTTTGGAATATATACTGCTCAAACAGGAAGTGTAAGGATGCTGCAAGGCTTACACACTACGTTTGTTTCTGGAGGGCACGACTATGCTAACTTTCAAGTATTTGCTGTTAGAGATAGTCCTGGTTCAAAAAACGCCTATTTTAAGCTTACCTCATCTAATGCTCCTTTTCCAATCCCGACATTAAGAAGTCCGAAATTTCTTGATGTGTACGACAACAATACATGGAATCTGTCAGTTAGAGTAAAGCCTCGTAATTATCCTCGTGCTGGTTTAGTGAGCGGATCTATGGCGGGACAAAGTTCGTACCCATATGATGTAGTTTTCAAGGGAACTAACGCATTTTTAGGAACTATTCAAAACAGCTTTGAAGTAACTGGAACGATGTCTCCGGTAAGCAACACAGCTTTAAGATTTGTACAGTCGCCTAAAAGAGTGTATGTGGGCGCCCAGCGAACCAATTTAACGGGCACTGTTATAAGAAAATCTGACGTTCTTGTAGGAAGTGCCAGATATTGGACAAAATATATAGATGACTATACTCTTGCGCAACACACAAAAGATATCCTAAACACAGGTATCAGTGGTTCCTATAGAAATATTTCTGCCCTTCAAAAACAAGGCAAGAATCACGATATGCTTAATCGAAACACATTGGCTCTAGATTGGAATTTTCAACGTCTTTCGTCTTCCTTCGCTACAGGGCGGTTTTATGTAAAAGATTATAGTTCAGGTTCAGCTACTTTGCGACAAAAGTATAGTTGGCTAGGAAAGATTAGCGGCTATCAACATACTGGATACGGATATGGTTTCGTCACTTCTTCAAGTGACATCGCAACAACAAAAAAAGTCAATACATATGAATTTGTAGATCCAGAACAAGTGGTAGATTCCGACATGATTCAGATCATGACTAATGATGATATTGTTTACGATGTAAAAAGAACAGTTCCATCGTATCTGTATACTGCAGAAAAAAGCCCCTATGCTGCTATATCTGCAGAAATGTTAGAATTTTTTGCTGGTATTATTGATTTCAATAATATCGTAGGCGCGCCACATAATAGATATCGCGAACGTTATAAGAATCTAGAGAAGCTAAAAGAAATATTCTTTCGTCGTGTTACCAAAGTAACAGATGTTGAAAAATATTTTAATTATTATAAATGGTTTGATGCCGCAATAACGCAAATTGTTGAACAGCTAGTGCCAGCATCAGCTGATTTTAATGAAAATGTCTTAAATGTTATTGAATCTCACACTCTTGAGCGTAATAAGTACAAGAGCCAATATCCAACATTAGAATTTAAGGTACCTGATTTAGAAGCTCCAGTTAAAGGAGTTGTTGAAAAATTATATAGTTTTAGATTTGGCACTAGTCCTGCGCCGGATCCGACGGCCCTCCCAGCTACGCCAACACCCAGTTTTCGTGATACAAAAATTCATAAACTATATTGGAAAAATCGCGCTAGTCGGACTCGTGGAGAGCTTACAGCCAGTTGCCTTTCCGATACAGGAAACGCTACAGTAAACACACAACGAGAAAACATTCGAAAAGTTTCGATTACTAAGCCTTATCTAAGTCGATCGCTTCCTGCGCTTAAAACATTAGGCGGAACCCGATACCTTTCACGCTACTATAATCAGCGTAATTTTCAAAAACTTTATAATCTCAGAGTTTATAAACCATGGGGCAGCTCCTCGCTTTTACATGGTGGAGTTAACTTTGCCCCTGGAAAAAACATTCATTTTACGTATAATGCAGTTGCCCCAGCCGGCCCGATTAATCGTCAAGGAAATGTGTTCGTACCAGAAAACGTGCTATTGTCCTTTATGACTGATTTGACAAAGATTCCAGTCAATCGAGATCCGAAACCAGAATGGAAGAAAACCATTAGACAAGTTAAAGTATTGCATGGTAGAGATTATGAATCCGGAATTGGTTATAAAAATGTAAAATCTTCTATGGCTTTTCCGTTCAATATTGTAGACAGTAATGTAAAATCTGGCTATCAAGCTGAGATAAATAAAATCACATCGGGCAATATAGCTATTACCAACTTGCATAACGACACATATGGAAGAGATATGGATGTTCCTATGCAGGGTCCTTTCACTAACTATGCCGTTGGTGGCCACCAGTCGCGACATATTCCTATTAACAGAGTTAAAAATGCTGCAAAGGCAGCTAATGCCCAATTATCGATACTTTCTGTGCCGGCTGAAAATGATGAGATCACACTAAACGATGGATCTTCATCAAAAACTTTTGTATTTAAGAATAGCCCTTCGGCTGGTACACATATTAAACGGACTGCCGGCGACATCACAACCACAACTAATGCTATTAGGGATACAATAAACGCTCTTGGTATCACATTTAACATCGCAGCTAGTGTTTCCGAGAGAACCGCCGCGCCAACATTTTATATTAATTTAGAAAACAAATACACGGGCCCTCAAGGAAATACTAATATAACACTTTCGCTTGCTGGAAGTTCTATCACTGCTCCTGCCGCTTTCAAAAATGGGCTAGGCCCAGTGCTGCTTACTAATCAAACATCACTCGCAAGAGCCGCAGGTATTAATACATGGGAAACTCGTCCTGAAGCTTGGAAGATCTTGCTTGGAACATGTGTCGACACTGCGCGAACTATTGAAGACTCCGGAGCAATCGCGCTCGTAGGCGCAGATTACCCCACACCTACAGCTTCCCGTGGACAAATGTCGCGCCGCCCATATCCCTTTAATAGAGCGCAAAAAGCAACTTATTATCGCGACTTTATGGCAAAACGCCCTGTGAATATCAAGAATATTAAACATACAACAGGTTCTACAATTCTTGGAAACTATAACTACAATTATGACATAATAAATACCTTTGGAGCATATTCAAATCCGCGAAACTTTATAGAAAAGCAGCCTACGCTACCTCCTAAAGCATTTCAGTATTTAGGAGCAGAAACAATAGATAATGATCCGCAGCCTGCACGAGGTCCAACAAGTATACGAACTTTGTTGAGCATTCATCGTAGTAACTATAAGCATCACGCGCATATCAATTTCTTGTCTGGAAATACCACAACTCATTGGGCGGGTCATCCAGGCGAATATAATGTAGGCTACTTAACCGCCTCGAACAAGAATAAGTCTGTCATATCTACCAGATTTGCTGCCCCCGGCGGAATCGAAATAGCAACACCGGGATATAACGACTTTAGAGCAAATGAATATTCGGTATACAATTCTTTGGATTACCGAAACCTAATGGTAAAGCGCCCCTTCCAAGTGTTCCCGAAAGACAAGACATATGTTTCTGAAGAAATCAATGCGTCCGGTACAGAAGGTATCAGAGTATTTGATATCCACGGAAAAGACTATGGACTTTATTCGCACTTAACACGCCACTCAGCCAAGTTTGGTAGAGATTCGGTTTACATTACGGGTAGCGAAGCGGTTGTGCCATTTCCGGGAGCAAAAGCTCACAAAGCCTCGTTAACTATGGTAGGCTTGGCTGCTGTGCCGGCAAACTCAAAATTTACATTAAAGGTACCTATCGCTGCTGGCGGAACAAATACCACGCTTACTATATTTTATACAACCGCTGACGCCACTGGCGCCGGCGCCGTTGGTGTTCGCACTATTGGTATTGGTATTAAGGATGGTTTGGGTACCGCTAGCGCTGCAGTAATTGCGCAAGCGACACGAGACGCAATTAACGGAAATCCAAATTCCCGCGTCACACGCCCTACAGGTTTCGACGACGCGGCTGGTGGAATTGGCGGTGTCACGGCCGCACTAACAACAATATCGGGAATTGTTAGTTTAGAAGCTACAAGCGTTGGAACTGCTGGAAATAGCATTGCTTTAGCATATGTTTCTGGTGTAAATGTTATAGTAGCATCATCCTTTGTCGGCGGCGTGGATAAGGCGAACCAAACGTGGCCCACCCGTGGCGCCCCCGGTGCTACGTACGATCAGCTGCCAAGTTTTCACAAGATTAATAGAAACACATTTAAGACAATTAAGCAGACTAGTAATTTCCGCTTCAGCAAATCCAAGCTAGACGCAATCTATTCGGCAGGCTCTACCTATGATAATGCTTATGTGACACATCAGATACCGCGCTCAACTCTTCAATATTCTTGGCTTACCGCATCTGTTAAATCACGTGCTGATGGGGCATATGGTTTTGTAAGTTCAGACGGATTGGCTGTAACTGGAGCCGCTAGCGGTAAAAAGGTATATGCGTTAAACTTTGTCAGCTGCAGTGAGTTTGCAACTTATCAGACAACATTTTTTAGTACAACAATTAGAACCTTTGGTGCGGGCGAGCCTCCAAATTCCTTACGTCCAATACGCACTGATTTTGTTGGGTTAAATATTAATATTTTTGACGAGTTTAATGCTGCAGAAAGAATCTTAAGTTCTTCTGAAGCGCCGAGTACGAGACAGTATCTGAATGACGCTAGTTTTGTGCCGGCTCTTGTGACTGCTGGCGACAAAGGCTCGGGCGCCCGCCTTAATTCATTGTTATTAAATCGTGGCGGAGTGTATGGCTATCCATCATTTGCTCCATTGCGGATGAATAACAACAAGTTGTTAAGGCATTACCGAAATCACAATCAAGTTGTATTTCTTTCTAGCACCGGATCCGCAGACAGCCATGCCCAGTTTGAGATGCCGCCAGTGTCTCTTCGCGGTAGAACGTTAGGAATAGCTCTTGAGGATCTTAATACACAAATAGTTTCTTATGTGCCTGATAGCACAACACCAGTGCTTAATAATTTAGTTCAAGTTTATAATGCAGACTATAGCAATAATTATATTTACTATAATCAGACTAAATTTAATGATCAGTTTGATGATATTGATTATTCTCTCATTGAAACAGCAGGCGATCAATTAATTGATATAGGCAGAACGCCATCTTTTGAAATAGACTGGGTATTGTATAGGCAAAATATTTTCCCCTCAATAAGAAATGAATTTATTTCACAATCTCGCAACAAAGTTGGATATAATAATCGCTTTTGGAAAGCTAACCAAGCAAAAAGAATCCTTGAGGGCAACACTTATAACAACAGTCAACACATTGATGTTTCTCAAAGTTGTTGGATATTGGATGCTCCGAGTAATTTTAAAACGCGCAAGACTGCCGCTAAGCTTATCTGGCCTTTTGTAGTCACAGGTAGTGGTATTCTTCCGAATGTTTCGGGAAGCACAGTGTTGAAAAAAGCTGTCAATCGTTATCGAAGTAATCAGTCGGGCTCTGGAGAGTTGCAAAACACGTACTCACAATACTTCTTAAGTGCAAATGGAACCCACAGAAACAACCTAAACGATTTTGAAAAAGGCGGAATATTAACGCCTGGTGCGTTATACTCACTTAAGCATACCACAGCAACTCCTAATTCAGTAACATCTCCATGGGGCCCTAATATTCCAGGAACCGGCTCGACAGCCAGATGGAATATATTTAGAAACGGATCGCAAATAGATATTTTTGGTGGAGAAGCTTATTGGGATGCTCCCGAACAAGCAGGGATCATAGTGCCTAATCATTCTACTATTACTTCTGAATTCGGCGCCACACCGTTGGGATCCAAATATAAATTTGAAAAGCATCGAAGCCGCCCATGGTTTAATTCATATAACGATTTTAATTATTTAATTAAAAAAGTCAGCAAAGCTAAAGAATTTGCAATTGTTCCTGAGTATCGACTAAGCGAACATGTTGCTGAATATATAGATGGAGGTATTGATCAGCCAAATAACTTCAACATCTTTAATTTCCCAAGTACAAAAATTAGCAGCTCTCAACAAAGCTTTTATGTCGATTATTCTAACTCAGAGTTTTTGCATGATTTTCTTAAGCTTGATGAGAAGCTAGGAATGGTAACTCCAGCCTCAGAAATTAGATTAGTATGCAGTGGGGTAATTCGCTATAATCCTTATAAGAGTTTTTATCCCGCACAACGTTCTTTGGATTTAGCAGAACAATTTTATAAATCTTATGCTTTACCGGTAAAAAATGCTGACGGTTCATTTAGTCGGCCGCCATGGGGGAATTCTGGATACGGTAACGGTGTTTCTGGATCATTATTAAAAAGCTTGTACCAGCCTTTGTTTGCTCCTGGGATTCTGTATAATAGTATTAAATCTGGCTTAGCAGTAGATTTTCCTGTACTTACTGATTTCAACAAAAAAGTTCATACAAAATATGGCACAAATGCTTCTATTAATAGATTAAATTATGCCACCACATGTCAATCAAACTTGGCAGAGACTGGCATGGGCAAAAATGGAGCTTTTTGGGATTACCGCCTTCCTTTTGACGCCATTATAAATCCACATGTTTATTTGCAATCTCAAACTATGACAGATATGGATTCTCACCCATCGTGTTCAACAGATGGAGCATTGGCACCTAGCTCGCCTGTTACACCCGGCACTAGCTTTACTTTAACCACCGATGGCGATAATATTTATAGTTTAATGGCTCGAAATTTCTTCGGCGAAGTAGCAAACTTTTACTTAGCAGATTCTGATTTTAGCACAGTTAAGAGTAAGCCGTGGGAGCCACGCTCAATCGATCCTAATTTTGTTTATATGACGCGGATCAAATTGCGACGAAGTATGGACGGAGAAAAAGATTACTCGTTTGAATCAGGTTCTTATAACACTAACTATTCTGGTTCCATATTTACAGAAACCGGCATGAAGCCGCTCAAGAGAATTGGTAGTGGTATTCTCGGTCCTGATCATAATACTAGCCAAGGGATCCCAATTCCACAGTATCCTAGAAAGAAATCCGGATATAAAGAGAATTTTACAATGTACAGCCGCCCCAGTGCCTTCGGCCCTCCAATGGCGGGAGTTGGAGGACCCTACGGAGATCAAACTAGGTGCATCACCGACGCTCATACCAAGCCCTATAGAAAAGCTACTGTTTATGATAGCTTTACGGGACACAATCCTGCTTATACGCCGCCATATTACGATGGAGAGGCATGGGTAGATTTAATTTTTAAACCAAAGAGAACTGCGAATTCGCCAAATGAAAGTCCTATATATACGTTAGATCAGATCTTAGCAGAAACCTCTGCATCTTATTGGAGATTTGATCCTGGATACGCTAGCCGTAACGCTAAAGCAGTTTCCGGCAGTGGCGCCACGTATGATTGGGCAACTGCGTGTATTTGGGATGGCACTAATACTTCACTTGCTCTTTATACCGGTATACCACCGGCGCCGTATGCTGGTACTGTAATTAATAAAAATTCTATGCAGATTAGTGCTAGTATTGATTTATTTGGTGTAGAAGAAGTAAATGTTCTTGCGCCACAAGTTGTAAATGGGCAAGTGCAAAAAATACAATCACCCACAAATACTCTTTATCGTTGGGTGCTCAAGCCAAAGTTTGAAACGCCGCATATGAACTTTAGTGATCGTTCTACAGTACGGCCTTTAACATCTTCGGAATTAACGCTTCCCCCCGCCGAACATGCGCGCACCCCAGGAGTTGATGGTTTTGCTAAATTTTCTGTTCCTAGAGGAATGTGGCATCAATTTGGTATTTTAGAGCCTGATTCATCTAAAGGGATCTTCTTAGAAGTTACTGATATGCCAGATTATTGGATGCAGAAACATTATAAAGTTTTATATGAAGATAGTGTTTACAATCTTTATGATTCTACCAATAACGGCGCCCTGATGGCGGATAAGGTAAAATCTTTTGCTGATTTAGTCGGCTTCGAAACAGATTCTAAGCGCCTTGGGCAATTAAAAGAAAGCCTTACTGTTTACGAAGCAATTGTTGCTGTGCCATATATTATAGAGCAAGAATACACCAATACTGGTAGAGGCGGTCAGCGCTCATCGAACACACCGGATTCCCAAAGAAATAAAAATTTCATCTCAATCCCGCAAGAAAGGTATGAAGCAGCTCTTGAGAGCGCAATCGGCACAGAAACAGGCGATTCATTAGATGCCGCAGGGCAATCAATCCGAAGACAAGTAGAGCTTATGGAAAAATATATATTCCCTCCGGAAATTGATTTTGTTCATAATCCAGCATTAGAACCATTGGCAATGTACATATTTGAGTTTAGTTATACTTTTGATAAAGATGATCTTTCATATATGTGGCAGAATTTAGCACCACGAGAGTCTAAAAAAATAGAATTGCAAGCGACATCAGTCTCTCATGCGCTTCTGGATACAGAAATTTTATCTGAAGATAATTTAGCTGATAATGAAGATCTTCGTTGGATGGTATTTAAAGTTAAACAAAGATCTCAAAAAGATTATAATAATTATCCATTACCCCAAAAAGGACCATGGGCATCTGAGGTAATCAGAAACACTAACATCCCAGGCACCACTTTCAATGCTATGTATAACTGGCCTTATGATTATTTATCCTTTGTAGAAAAAATTCGTATCGACGCAGAAGTTCTTTTTACGGCGCCAGAACCTATATTGATGGATAGAGAAACTTTAGAGCAGCAAAAGCATGTAGATGCATCAGGGGTGACAAATGTACCGTTCGGTCAAAGATCTTATATGTCGCAAACTTTCCCTAATGCTAGTATTTTAGTTTCTCCCGTTCAAGCTCCGGGACTAAGTAGTGTAACTTACACCCCAGTACCTCGTCCTCGTATGGACAATTTAGGGCCCCAGACACCGGGTACCCAAACCAGTCAGCAAGCCAGCACGCAATCGACAACAAGTACTTCAGATACAAGTGACGGCGGCGGTGATTCAAGTTATTGAAATAATTTTAATGTAAGCAATATTTATTTATAGAGAATAAGATGAAATTTTTAAACAAAAAAGAACAGGTTTGGGACATTAAACTTACATCGTATGGACATTATTTGCTTTCAATGGGCAAGTTTAAGCCAGTATATTATGGATTTTATGATGATAATGTTCTTTATGACGGCAGATATGCATTTATCACCGAATCTTCTAATAAGATTCATGATAGAATAAAAAACAAAACTCAATATTTAGAGAGTCAAACTCTTTTTGAAGAGATTGAGACAACGCAAAAAATTGTAGATGCCGGCTCAGTAAGTTATTATCCTGGCGATCTGTCTCCGGTTATGCTTAGTCCCAGGAAAGATAATTTTAAATTCGATAGAATGATAGGAGACGCTTATTTAGAAGGAGAAAAAGACGCAGTACCAGCCTGGAAAATTGTAACATTAAATGGAAACATTAGAAGCTCTACATTGTGGGATGAAACTAATGATGTTAAAATTCCACAGATAAATGTTCAAAGTATTTATCGGAAAAAAATAATCCCAAATAAAAACTATAGTAGTATCTCTGCAGCTACTGGTACCGTGAGACAACAAATTGGAGAATCTCTCGCATTTATAGATGGAAAAAAAGTTGAGCTTGTTGGTGAAGATGTTATGGTATATGTTGAAGAATTAAATACATCTCTTTTGGTAGAAAATTTTGATATTGAAGTATTTGAAATTATTACCGCGTCAGCAGATCCCATTCGCCCTGGCCTTTCAAAAGCTTCAACATTTGACAGAAAGTTCTTTGTTCCTAGTTATGAAAAAGTAGAAGGCATAATAGACGCTGAATATTTGAAGAAGATGAATAATTTGTCACAAGCTAATGAAAAAGTGGAAGCTTCTCATCACTCTTCTAGTGTTAATTATTATTTTGATATTATGTGTGATCAGTATACAGACAAAGAAATAGCATGCAAAAATGCTGAAGTTTTTAATAAAAAATCTTTATACATTGATTTGGATTTTCATTGTGAAAAATACAAAGATAAAGATGGAATAGGTTTTATAGATATCTATGGACTTAGAACGGAGCCAGACATATGCCAGTAGAAAACATTTCCGATATTGCCGGCGCCATAAGTCGTCGCTTACCAATCCCATTTGTGGAGAAAGCTCATGTTAATGATGAAACAATAGATGTTAAATTGACAATTACTTACATAGTTGGCTCCCGAACAGAGCTTACAGAGCATGAAATAGCTTCTAAGATAAATATTATTTCTGATGCACTACAAGATGTCAAATTTTATGTAGCTCAAGTGGTCGACGGCCCTGTTGTAGATTATATGGTATCCTCAAATAATATTAAATATCCAAGCGGCGACTTAGTTTCGGGCACCTCTTATCTATCAAATTTAAAA
>MDSZ01118879.1_pt1 | contig 12679 bp, 21 predicted proteins | sample 811201 | NCBI WGS metagenome assembly MDSZ01 (sample SAMN05326647, study PRJNA326480) | marine metagenome | isolation source: seawater | place: Indian Ocean: North | collected 2010
AGAGTGTGGAATGACGATGGCTCGGAACTATCCGGTCCCCAAATTCTTAGGAACCGTGCCGAGTAACCTATCGTACCCTTGCTCAATTTTCACCTCCTTCGGTTAGTTCTCCGTTATTACATTTACCTATAGGCACTCAAGTGACAAAATGCGGACATCAAATTTCAAAAAAATAAAAAAAAGTTTTTTCAACTTGACAACGGAGACAAACTATGCTAGCCGTCATTCAGAAAATTTTAGATAAAACTTGACAAGTGCCGACCAGTGTGCTAAGGAACTCAAATGTTACATTTATGTTACGAAAAATAAAAATCTTAAATAAGAGTTGCAATTTGAAAAAAAGTGTGCTTATAATGGTTACACAACAAAAACACAAAGGTAAGACCGAGTTGAGAGAGAAACCCTCGCTAGTAAGAGTCTAGGAGACACGGCACTGAGGATTATAAAAATGAGATTCTTTCACTAGAGAGGATATTCGGCTAGAGGACTATATCAGAGTCATAAACACTGATACGACTCTATGACGTAACCGGCGAACTTGACGATTACTTGCTGATGTACTTAACCGGCGACTGCCGATTACTCATTCCGTATCGGCGACTGCCGACCACTTGCCATTAGTGTGCTAGCCACATTGGACTACGTAACGTAAGGGCTAAAGGATACGGATTGGAATAACGTAAGGGCTAAAGGGTTAAGAGTTCAGTGCATAATAACGGCAAAGTGGCTAAAGGGTTACTGCATGAGCGTCACTCGGAGTGTTAAATTCATAGAAGCAGTCCACTAGGAGCGACCAGGCGCCGGGTCAACGCTAGGCGGTACACCTAGTTCGGATATTCTCTCTAGTGAAAGAACTCAACAAAACATCAAGTAAGATTTACTTGATGCTCAAACAGAAAGAGGAAGTATGAAACACTGCACCGTTTGCGGACAAAGTGAAAAATACGACTACTTTCCACCTAAACCGAAATGCCCTGATAAGCGTGGCGGTCAAATATGTGGAGAGTGTGACGTGGAGAGATATTGGAATATCTTTCACGATTACGAATAACCCAACCCTACGGGAGAAACGGTCCTGAACATGACCAAAAACTGTTCACCAAAATCTAAAATCAAAAAAAAACTTGAGCGACCCCTGGACAAAAATAAGTCAAAAAACAACAAAAAAATAAAAATTTGTTATAAATACGGGACTTACTTACCTCCTTGCCTCTAAAGAACTCAATGGTATCCCTATGGTGTCCCCAGCCAGGGGGGAAGGAGAGCCGAAGCCCTCCCTCCAAATTTTAAGACGATTATTTAGTGTCGTCTATGATGGTTTTTCCGTAACGAATTTCCGTGACGCAAACTCGCACTCCGCATTCTCTTTCAAATGCAACCTTTTCTTCAAGGTCGTAACCACATACGATTTCGGAAGTTCCTTCATCGTAGTCTGTTACTAAGTAGTCAATGTCGTAATTGATTTCCATTGTATTTTCTTTCTATCTGATTGAGGCTCTCTCAACCCGATAAATTAACTCTAGCAGGTTGGTGAGACAATTGCAACCTTTTTCCAAAAAAAAAATAAAATAATTTTTTCCTCTATTTTGTTAAGCACACCTAACATCTAGTGTTAAGCAAGCCTAACATTTTATGCTCGTTTTGTGTTCGTTTAACCTAACAAACTATGTTAAGCATGCCTAACAAACTAAAAGATTTGTAAAAAATGAAAGCAACCTCAGTATGTCCCGATTTTTTCGGGGCTTTCTATCCTCTAAGGTACTCAATGGTGTCCCTATGGCGTTCCTGCCCAGCCAGGAGAAAGTCCCACCCTAAGGTGGAACCACTCCTAACTTGAAGCGGTATGATGAACAAACGAAAGCGCTTTCGTTCTCACTATCAGCCTTCAAGCCAAACCACAAAGCAGATCAGGAGCGCACCGCAGTGCCGTCACTCTAATCTTACGAAGTCCCTTCTTCACCGTACAGTTCATTGCTTATTTCTCAAAGCCTATGAACTGCTTGGTTCTGCTTTCATACTGGCAGTGACTCCAGTATCGGTTTTTTATTCTTCTTATGTGTGTAAAACTTTGTAGCCTTTACTTATGTGTGCCACACCTGTTTTACGAGGTATAAATAACATTAGCATAGTCTTAAAAGTTTGTCAAGTCTTTTATTAAGAAATTTTCACCTGCCTATTAACTAAGGTAACTTTGTCAGCACTGGTCACAGGCTCACCGTTATCCTTACGAAAGAAATAACCAGCCTTATACGGATTATAGGATACGTCTATTGTCGTATCTAGTTCCTCATCTGTGAGTGTTCCGATTACAAAGGCGTGGACATTCTTCCGACCTTCTTTCAGTACCCTTCTGCGACCAGCCTCACTCACTCTAAACTCAACGTCTGTGAGGTTTAGCGAGTCGGCGTAGTCAGTAACTCTCCACCCCTTCGGAGTTTTGGTCTGAATACTGAACGTATGTTTATGTAGGTTGTAATATACTTTAACTTTCATGCTTGCACCATAGCACAGGGGTGAGACATCTGTCAAGTAATTAAATCTTAAATAAGATTTGACAAATAGAAAAAAGTGTGCTTATAATGGATTCATGAATAAATTAAACAACTACCACATAGGCATAATGATGCTAGCAGATAGAGTCGGCATTGCTTGGGACATTGACTACGACAGAATAAACTCGTATGTCATGAACGAGGCAAAACCTGAAAGTAGATTTTGGTTCGGCTCTCCCTGCAAGTTCGTTAGAAGGCTAGACCTTGCAGTCCATGTTTACTTCCCAAGTACTATTGAGGAAAAGTATCCTGAACTTGCACTCTACCTTCGCTCAACATCTCCAAGATGGGGACAGAGTTGGCGAGAGTGGTAAAAAATTAAACAAAAGACTTGACACAGAATAAAAACTGTGCTAATAATTGTTACACAACACAAACCAGACCATAAGGAGGTCTAATGGAAACACCAAAAGGAAAATTAGTCGGATACTGCGGAGTAGACAGCGGACAAATAATGCTCGTTGATCCCTGCTACGTTTTAGACGATGACTTTACTCCAGATTCAGAACCCACAGGTGGAGCATATGACGAAGCCTGTCGTATCACTTTAGGAGAAGGTGCAGGGCAACACTCTTTAGGAGTTGTTACAAGCACTATGTACGGTGATGGTAACTATCCTGTCTTTGCGGACATGGTAGGTAACAGATGTCGTTCAATTACTATCGTGTTTGATGATCTTCATGACGAAGATGATTACGATGAGGATTACGATGAGGAATACGATGAGGGCTACGATGAAATATAAAGTAGTAGCACAACGTACCTTTACTATTGACTACGCAGTTGAAGTTGAAGCCGATAATGAGGCAGAGGCAAGACTCATGGTAGAGCAACTAAATGAGGACATTCCAGAATGGGAAGACTCATTTGAATGCACCGTACAATGGGGGCATGAGTTTGATGAAGGAACACCAAGCGTCTTTGAGATTAAAGAGGTCGTATAATGAATGACACAATTTATCGTCGTAGACGAATAGGCGTAAGCATAATTCTCGCCATAGCAGTATTCATATTTGCTTTGGTAGGAGGCAACCTAATACACGGTTGTTAAAAATAATTTAAATAAAACTTGACAGGGAGTAAAAACTCTGCTAATGTTTTCTTAATGACAAAACAAGCCAACAAAAGGAGGCTACACATGGGCTACATGCTCACTAAAAATAGAAATTACACAGAACCAAAGACAGCGATAGATGCCGGTCTTGACTCTGACGCACTGTTTGAGCCAAAGATCACAGGCACTATTCTTCCTAACGGAACTGTTAGCGATAAGTCATTTACGGTCTACCGTGAATACGAAGATGGCGAACAGGTTGTTCTAAACTCTGGTGTAAAAGAAGGATACTATGCAGGTTCCTATAAAACCCTACTAGACACAGCGGAAGCACTATTCCCTAATAGTGTGACCAATATGCAAACGTGGGATAACGGAGCGTTGCTAGTATTCACACAGGACATAGACGATCAGTTTACGTTCGGTGACGGTGATTCATTCACCAAACACATAATGTATACGGCGAGCCTTAACAGCACGCTAACTACAAAAGCAATCGGTTTTACCTTCCGACCTTTCTGTACAAATCAAGAGGGTCAAGGTACACTCCAACTCGCACAAAAGCGAACTCGGAACCACGATGGGCTACTGTTCAGCAAAGCCAAAGTAATGGCTAAGTACGCAGATGCCTTTGATAGGTTCATTGCAAATGCAACTTTGCTTAAAGGGTTGGAAATGACAAACCAACTCCGTAACAGTATTCTTGCGGAGGTTGCGCCACTAATACATGACCCAGAAGCCAACACCAAAGCGATAAATGCTGCGGAGAAACGGCGTGATGGAATCATGTACTACTACGAGGAAGAAGCAAACACCTTCGGGCATAACGCTTTCTCTTTGTACCAAGCAGTACAGTCCTATGAGTTCCACGTTGGAACCAAAGGAAAGAGTACAGAAATCAAGAAGGTAAACGTAGTCTCTGACCCAACTAGGGCGCAGAGCCTAACCCTTCAGACTGGGCGCATGCTTTTAGCAGTAGCCTAGTCAAAGTTCCTAAGCATGAATTAAAACTGCTTACAAAAAAAATAAAAAAAAATTAACTTAAAGACTTGACAAAGGTAGAGCAATCTGCTAACGTTGATTCTAGTGGGAGGAAGTTCCTCTCACAAAACCAAATAACCATATAACCAAAATGTACTGGAGGTACATAAAATGGAAAATGAAAATGAAATAAAAGATAACTGCTGGGATACTTTCAGCCAGATTATGCACGCAGGAGTAGACAGAGTAATTCTGTACGGTCCTCCGGGCACTGGTAAAACCTTCTCGGCACTACACACTAATAAGCGTGAGAACCAAGAATCTCATCGCCTAACTTGTACTGACGACATGACCAACATGGACGTTACTGGTGGGTTCCTACCAAGTGCAGATGGTGGCTTTGAGTGGATAGAAGGAGTCTGCATTAAGGCTCGTCGTACTGGCGCTCGTCTCGTAGTAGACGAAATAGATAAGGCAGGCGGTGACGTATTCGCTACTCTCCTAAACATGACTGACTCTGATGGGTCGTCTGAATGGGAACACCCAGTAACTGGAGAAAAAACAACTCCGGCGCCGGGCTACACAGTAGTGATGACAACCAACGTTGAGGTAATTGAGGAATTGCCACAAGCCTTAATTGACAGGTTCCCAGTTCGGTTAAGAATTGACCGTCCACACCCAGAGGCTTTGCAAACTTTGCCTAGCCATTGGAGAGGGTATGCCGACAGAATGGCAGATGCAGGAGCAGAGCGTATGTCTCTCCGACTGTTTCAGTCAATCAGTAAATTGGCTAGGACTATGGGCGAAGAAAAAGCGGCTCAAATAGTTCTGGGCGAAAGGGCACAAGCCTTCTTGGAAGCAATCAAAATAGATAAGTTCCAAGAGGTGGGCGAATAAGGTCGTGCCTCCAGCGAGTAGGGTGTTATTCTTTCTTCCCTACTCCAGCACAGGGGGGAGAGGGTTTGGTTGGTTACCTCTCCCCCCACCTTTTTATCTTTTTAGAAATTATTAGATAAAAGACTTGACAACCAACGAAAAGTATGCTTATAATGGGTATACCAAGAAAACAACCAAAGGATATAAAATGACAAACCACATAATAGAAAAAGTACATAACAGAAACAGACCAATGCCAGAGGTCTTTGAAAGAGATGACATTAGAAACTCTGGTGGGTGGGACGTTAAGAACGTGAAAGCGGTACGAGGCGAACCATTCATTACTGTGTCTGGTCGTATCATGCGAGTACCTTTAGATGACTCTAATTTAGCAAGAGCCATCAGAGGACATGAACAACTACATGTCAAGGTATCGCCTCAAGACCTAACTCCATACATAAACGATGTTACACCAGAAGGTGCAATTCGTTCAGCAGAGGAAGCCAGAGTAAACTATATTGCAAAGCAACTAGGGTTCCCGATGAAAGATATGATTACTGGTTCAGAAAAGCATGACGGTGAACTCATGGTCCAAACCAATAGTTGGACAGAAGCAGTTTACGCAGTTGCATCTTCAATCTGGACAGGAAGCCTACGAGGACTACTTACTGGTATTCGTCGTGAGGCTCCAGTATGGGCAGACCAACTACGAGACGTTGCAAAAGAGTTTGAGTTATTTCAGAAAAAACAAATAAGAAATATCAAAAAACGTAAATACGGTGTAAAAAATACACCAGACTATGTTGCACTCAAAACATACGGCTCAACAGAACCATCTGCCAACAATCCAAGTTGGATAGAAGGAATGGGATACACGGTAGAGTTTGCCATGTTGATAGAATCCATCGCAACGATGGAACCTCCACGCATGCAAAAACCAGAGCCACAGAAAAAACAGGGAACTGAAGATTCTGATGAAAATGAAGCCAATTCTGAAAAGAATCAAAATGCCGACCCAAGCGGTGAGGAAGGTTCTGACGAAAATGGTGAAAACTCTAGTCAAGACCAAAGTGAATCAGAAACCAATGTGAACCATGAAGATGGTTTAGAAAAAGACTTGGAGACAGAAGCGGACGAACTATCAGAAGAAACTGATGGAACAATAGACCGTAAAGATATTCAAGACAGAGCAAAAAAGATACTAAACAATAGCGCCACACGAAAAGGTGGAATAGGTGACTGGTTGCCAGTGAAACTGCAACGAGTTCCTTTGACCATAAACGTGCAAGGCTCATTAGGCAAAAAGCGAGTAGCCTCTAACATAGGGCGTAACCCTCGCCGTATCCACAGAGTCTTAACGGACCCCGAAAGACGTATCTTTGACAAGAAGGTAAAAGCCGGTGGTGGAGTGGTGCTTATTGACTGTTCAGGTTCCATGTCTCTTTCAAAAGAACAAGTAAAAGAAATCATGATGTCAGCGCCGGGCTGTACCGTAATTGCTTACTCATGTTCATGGAGAGAAGATGCCAACACATTCATTATTGCAGACAAAGGCAAAATCTGTCAGGAATTGCCATACACATATAACGGAAACGGAAACGACCTTCCAGCAATAGAGTATGCAGTAAGCCTTAAACAAAATAGTAGCGCACCAGTAGTCTGGATAACTGATGGAATGGTCTATCGTCCAGAAGGTGGTTCAGCGTATGACGAACTAGAGTGTGCAGTGTACGCTCGTAAGTTTGGAGTTCACATGGAATACAGTCCAGAAGATGCCGTAGAGTATCTCAAAGGACTCCAACGAGGACAAAAGGCTAACCCTAAAATCCTAGACAGATGGCAAGAACAACTAGACGCATATGGTAGAAAGACTGCCATATGGAAATCTTAAATAAAGAAAGGAGATACGTCAATGAAAAACCCAAAAGCAATAGTAGAAACAGACAGGCAGTATAACGCTCGTGTTCTAGAGAACGTAATACGTTTCTTGAAAGAAAACGAACAGTACGGCGATGACTGGGAGTCAGAAATTAAAGTTTTAGAAAAACTTAAATAAAAGACTTGACAAGTTTCAAAAAGTGTGCCTATAATGGGTACATGGACAAACAAAGGAAAACAATGAACCAAACAATAATAAATAGAAATAACCACATATTTGATATACTTTGCGAGAAGATCGCAAGCAATCAACCAATCGTAGATCAACACGGTAACCTAGTTGCCCAAGAAGGTTGTGATCGTTGTGAATGTGGTTCCAAGTATTGGGAGAACGATACCTGCATAGACTGTGGGAACTCAGTTCTTAGTGACAACGTATTATTATCAAAGGATAGTGAATAATGAAAACAATAACAGTAAACTGCCCACGATGCGGACTCTTCCAAGAAGGACGACCTGCATTAAGCAGAACAGATAACAAGACAGACATTTGTAGTAACTGTGGACACATAGAGGCTATAGAAGAATACTACGAAATGTTAAAACCACAATCAGAGTGGGTACGAGAAAGACGAGCATACGATAGGAGGTACCGATAATGCGAAAAGTTATAAGACCAAGACCTACACGCATCGCTGTAGTTAATACAACAAACGGTGAAGTGAAGGACCATACCATGAACATCATGTTTCTAGGTAATGATGACTTTGCAGAAATGTGGATCAACGATCCAGACATTTATGAAAAATTACACGACTTTGACAGCACAATCGCTTTTGACTATGATTACCAAAGGTTCTTTCACCCGAAAGACATAGTAGGTACAGAAATCTACGAAGATGTACACGTCACAGAACTCGTGGAAGTTATGACCCTTGAGGAATACGGGTACGACTTTACAGAAGAAATAAATGCATTCAACTCTGAAAGGAGAGTTAAACAATGAGTGACTCTGGAGGAATGTGCGATCACTGCGATCAAGTTTACCTAGAGAATGGGTCGTTTGACGTAGTGTGGGTAGACGATGGTACAAGTAGGATATGTACCTCATGCTACAGAATACATGAAAAGAGATACCCTGAACAACGAGGTGTTTCTTATCATTAAACAGAGAAGTGGGCACCCTTTCGGATACCCACTCTCATACGTTTGAATGGCTAACCCCATTAACCGTTCAAATCATTACATTAACAAAAAATTAACTAAACCATAGGAGGTTTAAACAAAAATGAAGTTTACAGCAACAGTAGAAAGACGACTAACGTGTCAGATCATCTTAGATGAATACGAAAGCGAAGAAGAAGCGCTAGACGCATTAGAAGTAATGGACCTTGACCATGACCTCTTTTACGAAAGAGAAATACACGAGGTAAAAGACCATGACAATGGACGAGTGACAGAAAGGGTGTATGGATAATGATTGTAGATGAAGATAAAATCACAACGTACACTGTGAGGGCACTCTTAAATGACACGTTAGAAGTAGCGATTGAACTAAGTTCATTCTATAACGAGGTCAAAGATAAAGCACAAGCACAACTAAAAGCAGTTGAATTGCTAGAAGAAGGAATGTTCGCAATGCCTGACGACTGCTGGGACAATCTTACGCACTTAGAGATGCGTATAAAAAGTATCCGTATTATAAACGTAGAGGAGATATAAAATGCATACGAAATACAACATAATAGAAAAGCCAGTTAAACTATTCCTTACAAGAGAGGAAGCAAGACTAATACACAATGTCTTAAACGTAGTACTGGAGTTCAGACACTTAGATGAGATGGAAATCTATCCAGATGAGATAGATGAAGTCAATCTTAAAATAGTGAATGCAATGCACGCAACAAAGGAAGTGATGAAATAATGCACAAAATGGACAATATGTCACTGTTTGGAACAGAAACGCCTAACTGGACACCAAGAGCATCGTGCCCACAGCCAACGGTCCCATCGGAAGCAAGGGTCGTAGAACTCTTTGAGTATTGGAAAGAAACATTCAATAAAAGAAACTCCACGGTCCTAGACGAGGCTCGGCGCAAAAAGTTGCACGTTGCATTACGCAATTACTCAATGGAAGTATGCAAGAAAGCAATCAAAGGTTGCTCACTATCAGCGTGGCACACTGGGCAGAACCCAAACAACAAAAAGTACACAGAACTCTCGTTAATATTCAGAAACGCAGAAAAGGTAGAATACTTTGTTGAAATCTACGAAAGTAACGAGGAAAGTGATGAAGCAATGGACGAATGGTTGCACAATGACTAATCCGCTACACAAACTCCGCAATGATTACAAAACTCGTAGTTCCCTAGCATTTTTGACTCAGAAGGGTCGTACTCGCACGGCCAGGATTCTCCACAGGGTCCGATCAATCTTTCACCTTTACCCTCAACGTAATTTCTAAGCACATCACTCACCGAAGGTATCGGCGCAACAGGGTGACTTCTAATGACTCCAATGGTGTCCCTAGCGCTACTCTCTAATTTCAAAGCGCAGTACCCGGCGACGCTCATGCCCTCTTTTTCAGCAGACTCAATTAACAAATCTTTCAACCAAATTGGCACAGAAATGTGAAGTTTTGTAAGTTTATTCTTTTGATCCAAAATCATCTAAACTTTCTAAGCCTGCTTCTTTCAAAGCCATCGTCAAAAGAAGTTCAGTGATAGTAATATCGTAACCCTCTGAAATCTCAAGTAAAAGATTCTTAAGTCTAGGGTCCACTTTAAACGACATTCCAATTTTGTCTGCAGTTAAGTCCGCTTTCTTTGGCGGACGACCAGTTCGCATTACATGAAATGAGTCTCTCATTGTATCACCTCTTTATATATAGTAGCCTGTTACGGCGGCAATGACAAGCGGGACAACCTCACCCCGCAAATTTTTTTATTATTACGGGGCTTACTTAGTGTTCCTATAACACCTCTATGGTGTTCCTATGGTGTCCCTACGTTTCCGCAATGTTAAATCCCAAAGAATGTGACGCTTGTCTCGCCTTTCCTAAAAGACACCAAGGCTAAAAGAATATAGAGTATAAACTGAAGTAAAGGTGGTGAACAAAAGACATGAAAAAAGTTAAACAATTTATTGACAAACAATCACACAAATCACGGGTTCGGCGATCAAACCGTATGTGGAAAGACGCCAATCTACCCGAAAGACAAATGTGGACCGACGCATTAGAGCGAGAAATCCTGCGGGCAAGATTCTAAATCCTTCAAAACTTTCAAAATCTGAAGAAAACGAGCCATCCCGCTGCTGAGATCCGCCGGAGTTCCTGAAGAAAACCTTCAAAACTTTAAAAGTTTCAACAAAACGATGATCCCTGGCGCTGCCATCCCGCTGCCATCCCGTAATTCCTTTCAAAACTTTCAAAAAATGAAGAAAAACGAGAAGACCGATCCATTCCGCCGCTGAGGAGCAGCAAAACTAGCGAAAACTAGGAAAAACAAAAATAATTGCGGGGATTTGATCCTGAGGTTGCAAATGTCCCACCCCCATGCTACACTGGAATTACGTTAAAAACCACGAAGCAAAACGGGAACGGGTCAAATCCAAAATCCGAAAAAATAAACTTGACCCTCCCCTGGACGGTTTTATGAAGAAAAACTCTCCCAGACCCAGACTTCAGCGCCTGTAGCCATTCCTCCCCGACTCCCTAGAGAAACCCACACCGATAAATTTCCCAGAATCGCACCAGCCCGCCAACCACAAACGGGACTAATCCACCGAGTTTTTCTAAAACACTGCTATGGTGTTCCTATGGCGTACCTACCGCAAGCGGGTGCCGCACTTCAAACAGAACTCCGACCAAGGATACACCTGACGATGCTCCAACGGATGCGTACAAGAAAAGATCTCACGCCAACGATTATCAGCCATCTGACGCAACCACTCAGAAACAGACAAACTATCTGACTCTGCAGCAGCCTGCCACTGATCCCGCTGCGTTTCAGAAACTCTAATTAAAACTTGTTTATCACGAGTTTCCTCAATCTCAATCTCCGGCACAGCCAACTCCTCAGCCAACGCCGCCTCAACTTTCGCTTTCTTCACCTCATCAGAGCGAAGAACTTCCTTCATATAATCAGTAGACATACCTACCCTTCCTCATCGTCAGAACCAACATCAATAACCTCATCAACATCAGCCACAACATCAATAATATCGGGACTCTCCAAGTCCTCTTCCTCTAAAACACTCAATGGTGTCCCTACGGAACCATCATCAGAAACCTTACCTAAGATTTCATCAACAACAGCAGCCTCCAACACACCAGAAGAAGCCATCAACTCCAACAAAGCCAACGACTCCTCCTTAGAACCATCAGAAGAAACCTCAGTCACCTGACCAGCCAACGACGACTGAACCTCAATAACCTCACGCTGCTCCAAACCAGAAATAGCAACCTCAGTACGCTCCACGTTCATACCCAACAACTTAGCCCTACGATCCATAATACCCAAAACAGTACGCACCGCATTCTGATCAGGCTCCAACATAACCTCAGTACCATCGTCCAACACCTCACGCCTAAACTGCGTCAAAGGCCACAAAGACTTCTGCATCTCATCAAGCCGCTCCAACTCCAACCTCAAAACCTCAGGATACGAAAGAAACGCCTCAGAATTAAGCCTACCCAACACACGACGAGAAGCCGCCGCCACCGCCGCAGCCGACATGTTAAAACGCTTACCAATCTCAACATTATTCAACCCAGACTTCTTCAACGAAAAAATACGCAAATCACGCTCCGCCAAAAACTCCCTAGACAGTTTATTAGACTCAACCATACTATAATTATATACAACCGTATATCAACACAGTGCAACTAACCCCTATTCAAATGCGACCAAATCTGAGCCAAAGTATAACGCTCAGCACGAATACCACGCCGCTGCGCCTCAGCAGCCAACTGACGAGGAGTCAACCCAGCCCACACACCATGCAAATCAGAAGGAGGAAAAGTCAACGCATACTCCAAACACTCCTTCCTCACAGGACACTGCCTACACATACGACGAGCCTCAGAAATATACGACAAATCCTTATGCTCCTTAGGGAACATCTTGTCGGGCTTATCCTTGCACAAAGCGTTGTTTGACCAGTGAAGGGTGGGGGAAAGTGGGTTATTGGGGGGTGTTGTGGGGTCGTTTTGGTTGGTGTCTGGTTGTATAGTGGTTTTTATGTTTTTGGTTAGTTTGTGTAGTTTGTTCATGAGTCGTATCCGTTCAGGGTTATTCTTGTGGATAGTAGACTCTTTATGTTGTTATATTTCTAT
>MDSZ01091631.1_pt1 | contig 12678 bp, 11 predicted proteins | sample 811201 | NCBI WGS metagenome assembly MDSZ01 (sample SAMN05326647, study PRJNA326480) | marine metagenome | isolation source: seawater | place: Indian Ocean: North | collected 2010
GAAAGCCCACAAACGCTTATTTACATTAATAATAAAAACTATAACTTCTGCTTTCCAATGCATGAAAATTTCATAAAAGAAATTAACCACTCCAAAAAAAAGATTTGGGTAATGCTAAGTGAAGAATTGATAAACTTAAACAACTAATTCTTCTATAAAATCAATATTATAATTTTTAAGTTCTTGTAAGACAGGTATATATATCTCAGATAATGTAGGTATAACAACTCCTTTAGATTTTACATCTCCATTTAGTATCAATTTAGTTGCAATACCTACTGGAAGCCCAACAGTCTTTGCCATAGCAGTATTCATAGAATCATCACCATACACCAATAGAGAAGAGTTAATTCTTTTACTATCTCCTTCTAACTTATATTCAAATTGATGTTGCATTACCACCATATCTTTATCTTCATTTGATAAAGTCCATTTCTTTTCTAATATTAATTGTAAAACCATTGCTGGACTTACATTACTTAAGTTTATTTTCTCGTTGGAAAACATTCCTAACCATTTAATTTTAGCAAACTCCTCAGACGTTTCAGATATGCCTAAATAATCACAAAATTTCTCCTCTACATTTTTAATAGTATCAAATGGTAAAAATGAATTTGTAAAATCTCTATATGTCATATTCTTGCAGTTATTCATAATATATGTATCATCTGTCATACCTAATTGCACAAATATATTCCAAGATTTACAAAAACCCTCTTTTCTAAGTGTACCTCTATATATAGTAGGGATATTCTCAATAGAATAAGATTTACGATAACTTAAAGAATCCCTATTAGCATATCCCTCAAATTTTCCCGCATCTAAAACAGTCATAATATCTAAACGTTCAAATAATTTATTGTAAGGTACGTTTTTATACTTACCATTCTTAATATATTGAGCTGTTCCTTGACCAGCTAGCACCACATTTCTTGGATTCCATGTGAATTTATAATTCCATGGATTATCATCATAATCTGGATGAATTAATCCTCCACAAAATGATTTAAATGAACAGATTTCCCCTCCTTGATTTTTTATATTGTCAATAAGCGACATAGCAGACATATGATCAATACCAGGGTCTAAACCTATTTCATTTAATAAAATAACACCTGCATCTTTAGCCTGTTTATCTAATTTAGATAATTCTCTTGAAACATATGATGCTGTTACCATACTTTTAGAAAGTTTAACACAATCTCTAGCTACAAATATATGCCATCTTGCAGGAAGCATAGAGATAACAATATCTGATTTAATAATCTCATCTTCTCTTTGTTGTGAATTAGAAACATCAAACAATATACTCTTAGCATATTTTGATTTTCCTATTAATTCATCAGCAACATCTTGAGATATATCTCCAATTGTTAAAAACCAATTATACAACTCAGCATGCTTTAACAAATATTGCACTAAGGACACTGTTGATCTACCTGCTCCTAATAATAATATATTCTTCATCAATTAATAATAATAAAAGCTAAAATATTATTTATTTAGCAATCATAATTACAAATTATATAAAAAAGAATTATAGAATGTAATTTTCTTATTAAATTATTATATATAAATTTGCCTTCTCTTAACAAAAAAAGAAAAGATGCAAGAAATAGGATTACGAGCAGATAATTCTACATTATCTGATTTAGGAATCAAAGATGGTACAATCTATTGGAATTTAACATCTGACGAACTAACAAAAATCGCTTTAGAAAAAAAACAAGCTATTTTAACATCTAATGGTGCAATTAATGTAAGTACTGGCGAATTTACAGGAAGATCTCCAAAAGACAGATTTATTGTCAAAGATTCAATAACAAATGATAGTGTATGGTGGGGAGATATCAATATTCCATTTAATGAAGATAAATTTGAAATTATTCATAAAAAAATAATTAAATACCTAAATAACAAAGAATTATTCGTTAGAGACTCTTATGCATGTGCAGAAAAAAAATATCGCATGAATATAAGAGTTGTTAATGAATACCCTTGGAGCAATTTATTTGCTCACAACATGTTTTTACGGCCTAACAATGAAGAAATTAAAAATTTTAAACCAGAATGGACTATTTTAAATGCTCCAGGCTTTATGGCTAATCCTAACATTGATGGAACTAGACAACATAATTTTGCTATTTTAAGTTTTACAAAAAAAATAATACTAATTGGAGGAACTGCTTATACTGGAGAAATTAAAAAAGGAATTTTTTCTGCATTAAATTTTATTCTTCCTCATGAAAAAAATGTTCTACCTATGCATTGTAGTGCAAATGTAGGTAGTGAAGGAGATACTGCTATATTTTTTGGACTATCAGGAACTGGAAAAACAACCTTGTCAGCTGATCCAAATAGAAATCTAATTGGTGATGACGAACATGGATGGGATGGAAATACTGTATTTAATTTTGAAGGAGGATGCTATGCAAAATGTATTGATCTTTCTGCAGAAAAAGAACCAGATATTTTTGCGGCTGTTAAAAAAGGAGCACTATTAGAAAATATCTCATTCTTTAAAAACACAAATAAACCAAATTATGAAGATGATAGTATTACTCAAAATACACGTGTAAGCTATCCAATTCATCATATTAATAATATTGCTATACCTTCATTAGCAAAAAATCCTAAAAATATATTCTTTCTTACAGCAGATGCTTTTGGTGTACTTCCTCCTGTGTCTAAACTTACTAAAGGGCAAGCTATGTATCATTTTATATCTGGATATACTGCAAAAGTTGCAGGAACTGAAGCTGGGATAACAGAACCTCAAACAACATTCTCTGCTTGTTTTGGAGCTCCTTTTATGCCACTTCACCCAACAAAATATGCCGAAATGCTAGGAGAAAAAATGAATGAAAATAATGTTAATGTTTGGCTTATTAATACAGGATGGTCTGGAGGATCGTATGGGATAGGAAAACGCATCTCCTTAAAATACACACGAGCTATGATTACTGCTATTTTAAATGGAGAACTAACCAACATAGAATATAAAAAGCATACTGTTTTTGGATTGAATATGCCAACAACTTGTCCAAATGTACCATCTAACATATTAAATCCTAGAAATACATGGGAAGATAAAAATGCTTATGACGAAAAAGCAAATGAATTAGCTGATGCATTTACTAAAAACTTTATTCAATTCACGAATAATGCAAACAAAGAAATACTAGAAGGAGCTCCAAATAAAACAGTGTGAACCTACACAAAAATTATACAAAAAAGCTAATAATATTATTCATTTCTTTATTATCGCTTTATAGCTGTAAAAAAGATATTGTTTCTTTTGATTCTAACATATCAAAAATAGCTTTTGGATCTTGTGGTAGTCAAAATCATGAATTACCAATTTTCAATATTGTAACAGAACACAATCCTAATATATTTATATTTCTAGGTGACAATATTTATGGCGATACAGAAGATATGCAGGTTTTACAAGAAAAATATAATATGTTAGGCTCTAAATCTAGTTATATTAATATGAAAAATACTACACATATTATAGCAACTTGGGATGATCATGATTATGGAATGAATGACGCAGGAAAATATTATAAATACAAAGAAGAATCAAAAGAAATATTTCTAAATTTCTTTGATGAGCCAATTAATTCCTCAAGAAGAAAACATAATGGAATATATCATTCTGAAATATATGAAATAAATTCATCTAATAGAAGTAATTGGTCTTCAAGAGGAAACATAAAAAAACTACAAATAATATTATTAGATAACAGAACATTTAGAAGTAATTTAAAATCATATGATGGCGAAGTAAATAATGATGATAGATATTTCTATCAATTAGATTATGGTATTCAATCATCACCTGATTCAACACTATTAGGAGAAGAACAATGGTTATGGCTAGAAAACGAACTGTTAAAAGATGCTGATGTCAGACTAATCTGTTCAGGAACTCAATTTGCAATTGAATACAATGGATATGAAGCATGGGCTAATTTCCCTCATGAACAAAAAAAATTATTAGATTTAATAAAAAAAACAAATGCAAATGGTGTATTATTCTTAACTGGAGATGTACATTATGCTGAAATATCAAAAATAAATGTAGAAAATCTTTACCCAATATATGATTTTACATCAAGTGGACTTTCTTCTACATGGGGATTCTCAACTCCAAATAATAATAGAATAAAAGGACCCATTATGGAAAATCATTTTGGATTATTAACGATTAACTGGACAGTACATGACCCAATAATTAATATGGAAGTATGGGACGTAAGTAATACCCTAAGATTTAAACATTCTATTCTATTATCTGAGATTAGTACTTTTGTAAAATAATTATTACCTATGGAATTGTACTACTCCCCTAATTTAAGCCAACTGATTACTCTTACAACTGAAGAAAGCAAACACATCTATAAAGTAATGAGAAAAAGAAAAGGAGATAAATTACTTTTTACAAATGGAAAAGGGATAAAAGCAATAGGGAAAATTATAAAGATTGAAAAAAACAAAACTTATATTGAAATAACTAAAAAAGAAAAAAAAGAGAAAACACACAACTATTATTTACACCTTGGCATTTCCCCTACAAAAAACACAAATAGATTTGAATGGTTACTAGAAAAAGCAACTGAAATAGGAATAGACGAAATAACTCCTATTATATCTGAAAAATCTGAAAAACAAACAATAAAAAAAGAACGGTGTAGCAAAATATTAATATCTGCAATTAAACAATCAAATCAATATCATCTTCCTATATTAAATAATCCAATTAATTTAAAAGAATTTCTAAAAAAGACTTATAACTTTCAGAAATATATTGCTCATTGTAATAATAAAATATTTAAATCTGAACTTAAATCAGAAAAATTGCTAAAAAAATCTATCATCCTAATTGGACCTGAAGGAGATTTTACAAGTAATGAAATTGAAATTGCTCAAGACAATAACTATAAATCTATTAGTCTAGGAGAAAATAGATTAAGAACTGAAACAGCAGCCATCATCGCTACAAGTATAATAAATATTAAAAATTAAAAATGAAAAAATTAATACTATTAGTATTTTTAATTCCAATTAGCTTGATTTGTCAAAAAAGACCTACATATCAAATTGCTATATTAAAATATCATGGTGGTGGTGATTGGTATGCTAATCCTACTGCATTACCTAACCTAATTGAATTTACAAATAGAAATATTAAAACTAACATTCATGCTGAACCATCTATTGTAGAAGTTGGCAGCAATGATATATTTAATTATCCTTTTATACATATGACAGGTCATGGCAATGTCATGTTTAGTGAAGATGAAATGCGAAATCTACGCAATTATCTTTTAGGAGGAGGATTTCTGCATATTGATGATAATTATGGAATGGATCCATTTATCAGAAATGAGATAACAAAAATATTTCCAAATATAGAATTAGAAGAACTAGCATCAAATCATCCAATATTTAATGGGAAATATAAATTCAAAAATGGATTACCTAAAATACATCAACATGATGCCCAACCTGCACAAGCATTTGGAATTACACATGAAGGTCGTTTAATATGTTTATACACATATGAATCTGATTTAGGTGACGGATGGGAAGATGCTGAGGTTCACAATGATAGTGAGGAAATCAGATTAAAAGCTCTTCAAATGGGTTCAAATATCTTAGAATATATTTTTAAAAACTAAAGCAATTGCATATCTACATCTAGATTCTTTAAAAATAAAATAGAATTATTAATATCATCATGCAAGACCCTATCTTTATCTAAAAAATCAATTTCTCTACGATAAATATCTATTATACTCTCTATAAAATCAGAAGATTTGTAATCTCTAAAAGCCATAGCCTGCGTAGCATTTAAAAGTTCTATAGCTAAAATTCTTTCTGTATTTTCTAATACTTTATAAAGCTTAGTTGCTGCATTTGCCCCCATACTTACATGATCTTCTTGACCATTAGAAGAGACTATAGAATCAATAGAAGCTGGTGTGCAAAGTTGTTTGTTTTGACTAGCAATGCTAGCAGCAGTATACTGAGGAATCATCATGCCTGAATTCAATCCTGGATTTGACACAAGAAATTCTGGAAGATCTCTTTTTCCAGAAATTAATTGAAAAGTTCTTCTTTCTGATATTGATCCAATTTCAGCAATAGATATTGCCAGATAATCCATTGCCATAGCAAGAGGCTGTCCATGAAAATTACCGCCTGATATTATCTTTTTTTCTTTAACGAAAATTGTAGGATTATCTGTCACTGAATTTATTTCAACACAAAAAACATCCTCAACATGATCAATTACATCTTTTGCAGCTCCATGAACCTGTGGCATACATCTAAAAGAATAAGGATCTTGCACATGTAACTTCTTTGATTTCTGTATAGCACTTTGATAAAGAAAATCACGAATATTTTCTGCTGACTTTAATTGTCCTTTATGTGGCCTGACTTTATGTATCAGTTTATCAAAACATTCACTTCTTCCATTATATGCCTCTAATGAAATACTACCAATCATATCAGCAAAATATGACAACCTTTTTGATTTAATTAAAGCCCATATTGCATAAGCACTCATAAATTGAGTGCCATTTAATAATGCTAAACCTTCTTTTGATTGTAATTCAATCACATCCCAATTCATTTCTTTCAAAATTTCAGAAGATTGTCTTCTTTTATAACAACCATTATCAAATACTCCAGTAATATTCACCTCTCCTTCCCCTATTAAAGGTAGTGACATATGAGCCAATGGAGCTAAATCACCTGAAGCACCTAAACTTCCTTGCTGATACACAACAGGCATAATATTATTATTAAACATATCAATCAATCTATTGACTGTCTTAAGCTGCACTCCTGAATACCCATATGAAAGCGACTGTATCTTTAATAACATCATTATCTTGACAATCTCAAAAGGTACTTGATCACCAGTGCCACAAGCATGAGAAATAACTAAATTTCTTTGCAACTGCTCTAATTCTTTTTTATCTATTTTATGATTACATAATGAACCAAATCCAGTGTTAATACCATATACTGGTTTTTCAGAAGACAATATATTTTTATCTAAAAATTTTCGACAATCATTTATCTTCTTTTTAGCAATCTGATCTAATCTTATATTCTTATCAGATTCTATAATTTCCGATATAATAGATAAATTAAGTGAACTCTCTCCTATCTTATATGTTGTAGACATTTATAATTGCTGTTTAATAAACTTATCAATACTTATATTATATTGATCACCTGTCTGCATATTTTTCACAGATAATAAACCTGAACTCATTTCATCCTCTCCAATAAGAATAACTGATTTAACATTCTTATTATTAGCATAACTCATTTGTTTTTTCATTTTATCTGCAGTTGGATATAATTCAGCAGTGATTCCATTCTGACGCAGTTGCTGCAAAATAGGTAAGCAAAATTGTGACTCTTTATCTCCAAAGTTTACAAACATAACCTGAATAGAAATACTAATATCATCTGGGAACAGATTTAACTCATCCATTACTAAATATATTCGATCTATACCAAACGAAATACCAACTCCTGAAACATCTTGCATTCCAAAAATTGAAGTTAAGTCATCATACCTGCCACCCCCTCCTACTGAACCAATATTAACATTTTTATTTTTCACTTCTATTATACATCCCGTATAATAATCTAATCCTCTTGCAAGTGTAATGTCAAAGCGTAAATTTGCAGATTGTAAACCAACATTATTAATACTATTGATTACAAATAATATTTCTTCTACCCCTTCTCTACCTATTTTAGAATCTTTTAATAAAGGAGATAACTCATCTAAACTCCTAACATTCAAAAAACTTTGTAAAATCAATATTGATTTATCACTTACTTCTTTCTCTTGAAGTCTAGAGACAAGATTTTCAACACCAATATCAGCTAACTTATCAAGTAAAATAACAATATCATCAAATTTATCAATTGCTCCCATTAATTCTACTAACCCAATAAGAATCTTTCTATTATTAATACATATCTCTATATTAGGAATCTTTAGTTTTGTAAAAACATCATCATACAACTGTATCAACTCAACTTCACATAATAAAGAATTAGTACCTATCACATCAGCATCACATTGAAAAAACTCTCTATACCTTCCCTTTTGAGGTTTATCTGCTCTCCATACGTTTTGCATTTGATACCTCTTAAAGGGAAAAGAAATACTATTTCTATTTTGAGCAACAAAACGTGCAAATGGAACGGTAAGATCATATCTTAATGCTTTATCAGATATTTGTTTTGTTAAAGATTTAGAATCTATCGATTCAGAATATGTAGCTTTTGATAAATAATTGCCAGAATTTAAAACCTTAAAAATCAATCTATCTCCTTCATCACCATATTTACCACTTAATGTAGATATATTTTCCATGGCTGGTGTTTCTATAGGGGCATAACCATAATTCTCGAAAGACTTTTTTACAGTTTCAAAAATGTAATTTCTTCTGAGCATAATATCAGAATTAAAATCACGCATTCCCTTTGGTATTGATGGTTTATTTTTACTCATAACTATTTTGCAAATATGGTAAATATAATATACAAAATTCATTAGTTTTGATGCAAAAAATATGAAACACATATTTATTATAAGCCTCTTGTGTATCATCTCATGTAACACTAAAATGGAAAAATACAATAACATCATTCAAGATACAGAAGAAATAAATAACATAAAAGAAGTCCTGAATCGGCAAAGAAAATGTTGGAACAATGGTGATATAGATGGATTTATGCAAGGATATTGGAAATCAAAAGACCTTGTTTTTACTTCAGCAAGACACAAGCCAGCATATGGATGGGAAGAAACTAATAAAAGATATAAAGAAAGTTACCCAACAAAAGATAAAATGGGAGAATTAAAATTTGAAATCCTAAATGTTACGCTAACTTCTAAAACAACAGCAAATCTAAAAGGAAAATGGAAATTAGTAAGAGAACAAGACGATCCACATGGGTTATTTTGGTTAGATCTTAAAAAATTTGATGATAATTGGGTGATCACAAAAGATTCAACTTTATCATACGAAATATGAAAAAATATTTCTCACTAATTAAATTTAGCCATACAATATTTGCTATGCCATTTGCATTAATTGGATTCTTCTTAGCTAAAACAGATACTTTAGAATGGGAAATACTTATTTATGTAATACTTTGCATGGTATTTGCAAGATCATCAGCAATGGCTTATAATAGATATATTGATAGAGATATTGATAAAAAAAATCCTAGAACATCTAAAATAAGAGAAATTCCAAGTGGTTTAGTGACTCCAAAAAATGCGTTGTTATTTGTAATTATTAATTCATTATTATTTATTATAACTACATATTTTATCAACAATCTTTGTTTTTTACTATCCCCTATTGCTCTAATTATAATCCTTGGATATAGTCTAACAAAACGATTTACTTATTTATGCCATGTTTTTTTAGGGTTAAGCCTTTCTTTAGCTCCTATTGGTGCTTTTATTGCGGCGAGTGGCAAGTTTGATATACTTCCAATGCTATTTTCTATAAGCGTATTATTTTGGGTCAGTGGCTTTGACATAATCTATTCTTTACAAGATGAAGAATTTGACAAATCTGAAAAATTATACTCAATACCTGTGTTAATGGGAAAAAGAAAAGCCATGAATATAGCAAGAATTTTACATACAATAACTTTCATTATACTTTTAACAACTGGATTGTTCTATAATTTTAAATTATATTATTGGATTGGCTTTATGCTATTTAGTTTATTGCTATTATATCAACACACTATAATAAAGCCTAATGATCTAAGTAAAATTAACATCGCCTTTTTTACTACTAATGGTATTGCTTCAATAATTTTTGGAATATTTGTAATAATAGATATTCTAGTAATTTAACTCTGAAAATTATTCTTCATATCAATTATCTGCTCAAAATATTTATTTGCTATATTGAATATTTGAAATTACAAATTTAGCATCATTTATCTTGATTAAAGATGTTCCTGTAAATTCAATATTATCACCTTTCGTATAAATAGTTGGCCCAGTACCATCAGGAGGCATACTCATTACAGATAAATATACTGGAGCTTTACACATTAATTTGCCTTTTTCAGAATAAAAATTCAAAGCACCTGCTATTGGATTATCTAAAGTGAATTGATAATTCTGAAATAATATATTACCCTGATTAACAAGCTTCTTTGTTACCATCTCACTTGTAGAAACATCCAACCCTTGTTTTGATGTTAATTCAGGATTCTTTGCGGTGATACTAAAACTCATCACCATTTTTTCTAATTCATGATTTTTTTCTTTTTTAATATTACTTCCACAAGAAAAAAGTAATAAGAGAGAAAGTAATAAGAGTAGTTTTGTTTTCATTGTTCCATTGTTTTAAAATCTTTATATGAATGTTTAATCAAATCATCCATACTAACAACATCAAGAGTCTTTTCATTAGTAGCCTCTAACACTACTTTTGGGGCTACATTATGAATTAACGCCTCTTTCCATCTCAAAGCACATAAACACCATTTATCTCCTTCTTGCAATCCTTCAAATCCATATTGTGGCATTGGTGTAATAAGATCATTTCCAACTGCTTGGGAAAACAATAAAAACTCTTGATCTACTACAACACAAACTGTATGCATTCCAACATCTGTTTCATTAGTATCACAACAGCCATTTCTAAAAAAGCCTGTTAATGGCTTATCACTACAAGTAATTAATGGTTCTCCAAATACATTTCTATTCATTGTCAATCTATTGCTATTTTTCTCTCTACTGTTCCATCATCATAAATATACAAGAGTGGCTGATTTTTATTTCCTTTTGTTTCTCTTCCTAACAAATCTGTAATTTTAATTAATCTCTTAATAGAATTATTATAGTCTATGATAGCATTAGTAGAATTATTAATGTATAAACTGGTTGAATCTACACATCCATTATTATCAGTAAGTGTAAAGGTATAAGTACCCGAAATAAGAAAGCTAGTAGTATAAGGAGTTCCATTATTAGCTAAATTAATTATCATAAATCCAGCAGGACCAGTTATCTGATAAGTGTATGGGATATTTCCTCCACTCCCATAAACTGTTAAAGTAGTATCTGTAGAAGTCATTGACAGTTGTAAAGGTGATGGCTGTAAAATATTAAAAACACCAGTATACATACAACCAAGAGAGTCTGTTATCTCTAAAGCATAAGTTCCTGCTGCAAGAGAAGAAATATCTTCTGTAGTATCTCCTGTTGACCAACTATATGAATACGGCGGAATACCTCCAATAGTATTAATATCTATACTTCCATCTGAATAACCAACACAAGAAGGGTATGAAGGAAAACTAAAAGTGCTTATTTGATTTAATACTGTCAAATAAGTAGTCACTGTAGAATCACATCCATTTGTTGTAAATAAAACATCTGTATATATTCCAGAATTTGAATATACATTAGAACCTATAGTAATACTTTCTCCTTTACAAATTGTATGATTATTTGAAGAAGAATCTGTATTATTAATTGTTAATACTAAAGTAGAACTATGTACACAACCATAATTATTTGTACTGATATTAGTATATGTGCCTGATGCAGTATAAACAGTATTATCCAAAGGCCACCAATAACTATCACATTCAGTTATTGAAGTTGAACTATAAGTACTATTATTAATAGTTAAATTCAATGTATGTGTTGAATCACATCCTGTGACATCAGTATATAAGTTTGTATATGATCCAGATGTAGTATAAGTAACTCCATCCCATTCAACACTATCACACTCTGTTAACGTACTTGATTCAATATCAGTATAGTTAATTGTCACATCTAATGTATGTGTTGAATCACATCCCGCATTGTTAATATAATTAGATGTGTAAATTCCTGAAGATGTATATATTATACCATTAAGTGTATAACTATCACATTCTGTTACTATACTTGATGATGATGAAGTACTATTAATAGTTAAATCTAATGTATGTGTTGAATCACACCCACCTTGATTAGTAAATATTCCAACATATATACCCGATGTTGTGAAAGTTTGCCCATTGAATGTATAGCTATCACATGCTGTTGTAATACTAGCTTGTGATTCAGTATAATTAATTGTTAAATCTAATGTATGTGTACTATCATTTCCTGCTACATTAGTATAAACTCTACTATATAATCCAGAGACGGTGTAAGGCACCCCATCCCAGATATAAATATCACAAGCTGTTTCTGCGGAAAAGGTTGAGTCAGGAGCATTAAAAATAGAACTAAAAAAAGTAGGAAGACCTAGACCTCCCATTCCTGGAGAATAATCAATAACATTTGAAACATAATTACATCCTGCTCCAATAATATTTGGATTATTTATAGCGCTTAAGTGTGAGCAACCATCAAAAACATGATAAATTTTACCATCAGGAGCAAGCTGAATAGCTGCTCCTGCACACTGAAAGGACCCGTTTACAACACCAAAAGCAGAATTCTCAATGTCTAATTGAGTTCCAGCACCTGCAAGCAAATTATATTGCAATATATCTGGAGTACTATTGTTCCAATTATACCAATTTGAGATATACACTAAATTTCCATTAGGAGAAAATTCAACACCATAACTTTCAAAAAATAAAGGGTCAAAA
>MDSZ01239388.1_pt1 | contig 12678 bp, 23 predicted proteins | sample 811201 | NCBI WGS metagenome assembly MDSZ01 (sample SAMN05326647, study PRJNA326480) | marine metagenome | isolation source: seawater | place: Indian Ocean: North | collected 2010
CCTGTACTTCTACAAAAATTATCTAAATTATCTTCTAAATGTTTCCAAATTTTTTTCCTGGTTTGTTGCGTAAAACTTAATTCATTTATTACTTGAAAATATGGCCTCATGTTTTTATCCTTTTATGATAGTACATACGTTTACGCATGTCTAAAGAAACTAAATCTTTTGTATATAACCAATCGTTTTGTATACAAGTATCTCCTTTTACAACCAACTCAAAATTATCTATTTTCCAATCACACCAATATGTATCACCTAATATAAAATAATCCTCTGGTGATGCTTTTTTAACTTCATTAACTTTGTCAATATTATCAAAAATTGTGTTAATTGCTATTGGTCCTATTTCACTCATACCCCAATTTGGTTGCACTATTGCTCCTTTTAACACAAATGCTTCTATCATATCCCATGTTACAGGATCACTACCACCTAATATCCATTTGCCTTTTAAATTACAGTCTATAAATGATTTTGTTTGCATTAATGCTTTCATTTGCCCAGGTGCTAAAAAAGTATGGGTATGATTTGATAAGTCTTTTAAAAAAGTGTAAGGATTAAATTGTTTTATATTTACTTCTGCACCTATACTATATGCTGGTAACGTTTGTGCTAACAAACCACCTGCATGTGTCATCCTAGTCACAGTTAAAATTTTACTTTTGATTGTAATTTTTTGTGCTTCTAGAGCAACTTCATTGCATTTTGATAAATTTTGGGGTGTTCTAAAAATTTTTTTTGGAGTTCCAGTAGTACCACTACTAGTAATTTCTACTCCATTTAGAAGTATGTCATCTAGGTTCATACTGTACTTATATTATTAAAGATAGTAATTTGTTAAATTAGGTTTGCCCAAGAACCATTTTCATAGCCTTGGAATTTGTTTAATTGTGAATTATAAATTATCATTCCATTTGCGGCTGTTAGTGCATCTCGTTGAGCAGTTGTGTAAGATGCAAGTTGTACAGTACCTGGTGCAGTAATTGCTCCTGATGTGCCATCTAAAACCTTACTACTGTCGTCTATAGCAATACTACCTACAACGTCACCTTTAAATGTTCCGCCATCTTGAGGAATATTTGCCCAAGTAGTGCCGTTCCATATTTGTTGCATTCCTACTGTTGTATTGTAAAAACTTACACCTACTTGCTGAGCACCTGTCAGTGCAGAATTTCTTTGTGTTGTGGTATAATTTGGTTGTTGAATAGGAAGTGTGTTTGGTAGATAAGTTTCGCCTTCTGTAGCAATTAATGGGAATTGCCAAGCAGTACCATTATATATCCAAAATCTATTTACAGATGTATTGTAATATACATCACCTGCTATAGGTGATGATTCTGCATCTCCACTATTTGCAAATTTTGGTAATGTGATTGTTTGATTGAATGTTGCTTTCCTGTCTACCTGAAATTCTTCTGTAGGCGAATAAGTACCAAATCCAAATTTACCATCTTCTGTCATTGCAAAAATATTAGAAGGAGGAAATGCACCACCATCTGTTGATTGGCCCATCCATACTCTATTTGGATCTCCTACAATTTGTGCTGAAATTCTTGTGCCATTTGTATCAACTCTTGCCCATTGTAATTTACCATATACCATATTGGCATCTGTGGACAAATCTGCCGAGGTATCTTCACGAGTCATTTGAATTGTAGTGCCTTCACTGACTGATGTTGGATTACCGCCTTTTACTCTAAATGTACTATATTTTTGTCCACTTACAGAACCATCAATTGTAAAAAGTCCATCAGTATTGACACAATTACTTGCATGTATAAAACCTGTTGTGCCATCTATAACTAGTGTAGATGTATCACTATATACAGAACCTTCTAAATCTCCGTCTAAATGACCAAAAATTGTTCCTGTAGCAGTTATGTTATTTGCTGAAATATTATTAGTGTTGTAATCAACAATTATACTACTATCATTTCCTACAACAGATAGTTTATAATTTCCACCTTCAACAACGAGATCTGAGACATTTAAATTTGACGCATTTATATTTGTAATTTGTGATCCGTCGCCTACTAACTGTGTTGCAGTTACATTACCACTTATGTTTATTGCCCCTGTACCATTTATTGTATATCCACCTAATGCCAAATTTTGACTTAGTTGGGCAAAACTCTGTGTTTGTATCCCTGTTATTTTATTGCCGCCTACTGTTGTGCCATCACCTACATATAATTCTTTGTTATCTGTAGTCCATATCATCTCACCATCTTTTGGCGTGATTGATTGCCTTTCTGCATCGGTTCCGCGTCTTAATCTGAAAGCCATTTAGATTTCTCCTATAGAAGTTCTTCTAGTAGTATTTATGCCAAATTGATTTATTTGTTAAACTTAAGAAATCGTTTTGTACGTTTAGATACATCATTTTTTACTTTTTTTAAGTCTACACGAAAGTCTATATGTACAATTTCTTTATTGTATTGTTGAAAAAAATCTTGTAGGATTTTATCATTTGACTTACGTTCTTGTTCTTTTGAACGTAAATCAATCTCCCAATTCCTTCCATCTTTAAATTTTACTAGTAAAGAGTTTAAATATTCTACTGGCAAATAATCAAAATTTACAGTATTAAATATGTCTTGCCAGTATTTTTCATCTTTATCTACAGTTTTGTCATGCACTAGCCTTTGACTTTCTTTTTGTAGGGACTAGTTCTTCTGCTTGTTCTCTAAGACGCTTTGCTTCTTTAAACATTGCATCTGCTTGTGATCTATATGATGACGCTAAATCTTCATCACTAAGAACATCTCCTCCAGTGTTAGGAGCAGGCGTATCTGCTGAATACATAGTTGTTGCATCTACAGGAGCATCTTTAGATTCTGGTTTTGTTTGCCCAGCAGAGTCAGGTATTGCAAGATCATTTATTGTCACACCTTTTTGTTCTGCAATTTGCTCATTAAGTTCTGATAAAAGAATTGTTGTGACATTGTTTGGAGTCATTTCCACTAAATTAGTTGGAAGTTTTGTAAATTTTCCTGTAGTATGGAATCCAGCAAGCATATTTCTGCCATCAGGTAGTTGTGTTCTTGCCATTGCTTCGCCTAATTCATATGCTTCTTGACCAGCCGCAGATTCAATAAGATTAATTAAAGCATCATGCTCTTCTGCCATTAAACTTTCAGTCTGAACAACAAGACAACTTTCAGGTTCGCCAGGAACAACTCTATATGCTACTGCACATTTTCGTTGATTGTTTTTTAGCCTCCCTGTATGTTTTAGATTTGCCATTTATTACTCCTTTTGTTCTGTTGCAGGATCAATTTGTTCTGCTTGAGGTGCAGGGTCTACAGGTGGTTGTTGAGCCGCCGCTTGACCTTCTTGAGCCGCTTTTGCTTGTTCTTCCACATTTTTCAAAAATGCTTCAAGTTTGTTAAAAACACTTCCTACAGTGGCAAGTTCGGGTGCTTTAAACACACCTCTTTCTGTAGACATCTCTATAATATTTTTTAATATTGCAAGATCTTGAATAGTCAAATCATTAGGATTTGCTTGTGTTTGTTGTGGATTTGGGTTTTGTGGTTCTACCATTATTTACTCCTTCTCAAAATATTTATTTTATGGTTTTTACTGATACTTCAAATGTGGACAAGCAAGCGAAAAGAAACTTTGTTCTTTATGACTTTCAAATCCAACTTTAAAAATTGAAAGTATTTTATTATCTTTATCAAGTGTAACATCTATACCAAAGTAGTATCTTCCACTTAAATTGTCTTCTATCCAATTTATAATTGCTTTTTCTAAATTATAACTTCTTTCAATTTTAAGTGTAGCAAAACTAGGAGGACAAAACTTTACCCTCCTTTCGTTTGTAATTTGATAATAAGTTGGTTTTTTAAAATTAGTTATTTGCATAATGTGTTGTCATTCCAAACGGTGCTTTTAAATTTTTATCATGATGACTGTGAATAACAAATAATGTATCACAATATTCTGGATCGCCCCAACTACCAAACGGATATCCATCAGTAAACATAATAAATTTTTTAGGCTGAATATCATTTTCTTTCATATATTCCCAATTACATTCAAAGTCAGTACCACCGCCTCCTTTTATATTGTATTCGGTAATATCACGACCATCATCGTGTGTAAAAACATCATAGTTATATACCTTAGTATCAAAACACCATATCTGTATTCTGTACTCTGAATATTGTTGCATCATACCATGCACTTCGGATATCATATCTCTTGCTTGCAAATCACCTATAGAACCACTCATATCAAGTCCTAAGGCAACATCTATAGTTTGAGCAAAATTCATACCAGGAAGAATTGCTCCTGATTGCCAACTTTTACGTGATGGACGAATAAATGTATAATCATCTCTTATAGTTGATTGTATCTGTTGTTCAACAAAATCCTGCCAATTCATCTTTGGTTCAGTTAATTCTTTTATTAGTCTAGCAACATCTCCAGGAACATTACCAGCACCTGCCGCCTGAGCAGATTGTAGCATTGAGTCTTTTATCTCATCTCTAATTTTTCGAAGTTCTTCTTTAGAATATTTTCTTGGTGGACCTTTCTTTTTAGATGCCTTGCCTTGAGCACCCCCAGACGCACTATTAGTTTCTTCGCCTTCTGTATCTCCCCAGTCAACGTGTTCATCTAACAATTCACCTAATGCTTCTAAATCCTCTAAAGAATTTTCAAACTCCTTAAATAATTCATCATAAATTTCTTCACTTGTCCAATCATTGTATTTAAAGTCTTGGTAACCTTGAACAAAATGAGGCATCTTGCCACACCGCTCATGTACAAGTGTATTATTCACTTTGTAATCTGCCGCTATATTATGTAATTTAGGATTTCTATCTTCTCTACGACCTATATGATCGTATACACAATGTAATATTTCATGTGCAATCACAAACATTGTTTCATCTATATTCATCTTATAGAAAAATTGTACATTGTAATACATGTAACGACCATCTGTAGCCGCAGTTGGACACCAATCGTCTCCTTCTTCTATAATAAGCCTTGTAGCCATATTTCCAAAAAAGGGATATCTAAGTAACAATTTTACTCTTGCAGTAATAATTTTATCTTTTACTTCAGACCTCATACGGTCCAGTTCTTCTTCTGTAATATCTGGATTAGGAGACCATGCTTTAAATACTTTTTTAGCCTCTTCCATGATATCTTGTACTTCATCTCCTGTAGTAGGCCGAGGAATAGATCCAGGTACTGGCATATGATTTACATCTGCATTTTCACCCATAATAATATCATTCATTTCTGCTTGGAATTCACCTTCTGTATTTGCTTGTAATATTGTCATTTTGTATCCCTCTTTGTTAGCCTATATATTTAATATAACAGTATTTAAATTAAATGTCAAGAGAAAAAGTGGGAGATTTATAAAAAACCTCCCACAGTTGACACTAAATTGCCTGAGCCGCTTTGATATATTTACTATATCTATTATGAAACTCGTCAAAACACTCCACTTCATCCGGATCAATCGGCAGTGAGTATTGTGTTAGTGCAACTTTTATACCCATAACTACTAATTCAGTATCAAAGTTGTCCATTGCAAATCTTAAAAAGTTGTTGACTTTTGAATCAAACTTTTTGTCACCACTATCTGATGCTTGCTTTAGTTCATAACAAAGTGAAACAGTAAGGGAATACATGGCACTGATTTCTTTCTGTTTCAATTCTTTAACCTTACCCTCTAATATTTCAGTAGGATTAGGCATTGCTCCTGCAACTTTACGGTGTGCCATAAATTTAACCGCTAAACCTTCACCAACAGATCCACTTACAAGATCCGTGGTTGTAATTTCATCTTCTTCTGAATCGTCTAAAAGTTCCGATACAAAAGTCCAAGATCTAGGCGTTGCAAATGAACGACTAGGAGATTTAGGATCAAAATCGTATAAATCTTTTTTGCTAAACTGCAAATAACCAACTACATCAGCATGTATCTCGTTATCAACTGCCCACTGGAACCAATCATTGAAATCAACTGCTAGTTCTAAATGTACAAATCTGTTAGCCAACGGAGCAGGCATTCTATATACAACACCTTTATCGGCTTCACGGTTACCAGCCGCAACAATTAATACATTGTCAGGTAAAACATATTGTCCTACTCTACGATTAAGTACCAATTGATAAGCCGCGGCTTGCACAGCCGGAGCCGCCGAGTTCATTTCGTCTAAGAACAAAATTACATTTTTATGCTTTGATGCAAATTCTGCATCTGGAAGTTCGGCAGGTGATGCCCATACCATTTTTCCTACATTTGAATCAAAGTAAGGGATACCTTTAATATCTGTTGGTTCCCATAATGACAATCTAATGTCAATTACTGGTGCTTCTAATGAATCACCAATTTGTTGTACAATTTCAGATTTACCAATACCTGGAGGACCCCAGATAAAAAGTGGTCTTTTCTTTTTAAATGCCCTAAAAATACTCTTTTTTGCACCATTTGGTGTGACAGTTCTAAGTGCTAAGTTTTCCATTTTGTTTTCCCTACATTGTTATCAGTGCCTATGTATACATATTAGAACATTATAACTCAAAGGTCAACCTTTTTTTTTAATTTTATTAAATTTTTTCTATTCTTTTTTGATGTCTGCCACCCTCAAATTCAGTATTAAAAAAACAACCTAACATATCAAATAAAATCGCTGGATTTGTATTCCTAGCACCTATACATAATACGTTTGCATCGTTATGTTTTCTTGCCATCTCACATGCATTGCCATCTTTACAAAGTGCCGCACGTATACCTTTATGTCTATTTGCCGACATTGTCATGCCTATTCCTGTACCACAAATTAATACACCCATGTTGGTATCACCCTGTTCTATTGATTGTGATACTGCATGTGCAAAATCAGGATAATCTACACTTTCTTCTGTGGTTGTTCCAAAATCTCTAATACTATAACCATTTTCCAATAACCATTTATTCACACGTTCTTTCAAATGAAAACCTGCGTGATCACAGCCTATGCCTATTATCATATTATTAACCGTTTATTACTTTTTTTGTTTCTTTTATTAATCTTTGTTCCATATGGCTTATCAAAACTTGACGCATTGATACTGCTCTATCTCTGTTTGTAAAAGAATATTCTCTAACATCTTCTGCAGAAAGCCTTATTGAAAATACATAAAATGCACCTTGCTTGATAATATTTGATGCAGAACTATTTGCCATTCTGCTAATATCAATTTTTTTTCCAAAATTTGTTTCGATAATATTATTCATTATTTCCTCCTTAATAAAATTACAGAAAAACTTCCAGGATTGTGAGGTTGTTGCCTAATTTCTTTTACTAATGGATGATTTTGTGCCCATGTAGGAAATTCACGCATTATAACTCCTTGTCCTGTTATTACTGTTACTTTGTTTCTATAGTTATTATAATAATTTTGTTCAATGCCTTTGTTAAAATGTTTCCATGCTTCGTGTATGTGATATCCGTGTAAATCAATCATTTTCTTTTTTTGATCTTGTCATTGCTTTACGTAAACCATATTTTCTAACATCACCACTAAACAAAGTCAATTCTACTGCCTTTTTTTCATTAGTTACAATTATATATTTATTAGTTAAAAAGTAAGGACAATCTATAAACTTATCTAAATAAATTATTACTTGTGTTGTTAAAGGCATTTCCTTAGGATAAGGAATAGTATATGTATGCAGATTTATCTTTTCTAATATATCGTAACCTGCCTCAGTTAACCTAAGACCGCCTTCTTTTTTATCTCTTGTATTTTTCCACCATAATGGTAAATATTCTTTTATTGCTTCTTCGTTTGAAGATTGTCCTAACTCTTTTAAAAAAAGTTTAGTATAAGCAATTTTATTAACCATTTACTATTTCACCAGAAGTAAGTTTTACTACAGTAAATTCTTCTGATTTAAATAGTTCATTAAGTTTTTTTGCTAAATTTAAAGCATGACCTGGATTTGAAAAACTTGTTTTTTTATATTTAGGACCAGGATAATTTGTAAGACTATTTGAACTTTTTAAATTAAAAGGCTTGTCTTTATAAAATACTGCCCATATAGCATCCGCATCTAACACTTGTTCCATCTTATAATTAGACGGATTAGTGTATTCTAATAGTACAGTAGGTTTAGGTCTACTCATATATGTCTCCAAGTAATGTACGCATATATTTATCATCTTTTGAGTAGGAAAACTTAAATTACTTCCAATCTGCATTAGAAGATCCTATTTTTACTTCTATATCTTGTAAATTAGCACTTCCTTTATTCTGAGATACAAGACTTTCTAATTCACCTTCTAATCTTGCCATTACTAAACCTAAAGTAAATGCTAAATTTTTTGCAGTATTAATATCTAGTCTGACGTCATTTGATCTACTATTTTCTGCGGTTTGTACCTGCTGAATAAAAGCCTGAATAGGCATTGTATTTAGAGGTGTTATCTGCATAATTTAAGTGCCGCTTTCATTTCTATGTCTGTTTTAAAAGGACCTTGATATTGATTTCTTTCTAATGTAATTAATTTTGGACAAAAACTTTTTAGCCAATTTATGTTAAATTTAATCAAATAATAACCTGCACAATAGATACTATTACTTTTGTCACTTTTGGTGAATAAAGGCAATTTTTGATTTACATCAAACATACTGTTAAATGGAACTGTTTTTGTTGGATATCCATGTACTGACAATATCTTTTTATCTTTTGTTTTTGTTTCTTTTTTTACACTTGCAATTAAAAAATCTTTGCCAAAAGTTTTTTTCAAAGCATTTTCGCTTTTATACAGATTTATTTTGCCGCTTTGTGTAATTACAAATCCTTCGTCGTCTTTGCTAAGTGTGCCAATTTTGACACCTTCTTTCTCAACTATCCAAAATTTATCTGCCAATACAGGTTTTGCTTTTAAAGTCATTAAATTATTCCATCATCATTTTTCTAGTTGGCGGAGTTTTTTTAGACTTTTCTTCTGTCTCAATAGTGAACTCTTGCCATTTACCTAACAATATATCTACTGATAGATCAATAAACATTAAAAATAATGTTAAAATTGGTGCATATAATGTAAAAAATAATCCTCCAATACCTAAAGCAATGTATGCCAGATATCTTTTGTTATAATTTGGCATTGTACTAAAATCAAAAAGCCATACAATAAAGTTAAAAAATTTCATATGTTTCTCCTTATATATTATTTTAAATATTTTGCTTGTAACGGTGTAGCATATTGCGATGCCTGGTCTGCTATTCGTTGCATATCCCATTTTGCACAAAATTTCATAAGCCTCATACCTACTTGTGAAATATTTTTTGTACTTGCATCGGAAATAGTATTTATAATTATTTCTTTTATATCTTTAGGCTGTGCCGTTAAATCGCATAATAAAACGTTTCTGTTGTAATCTTCTAATACTCTGTGTTCTTCACCATTGTGATCTGTCCAACGTTGTAGCATCATATTATTCCAATTATAGCCTTTTTTGTGTTTATCTGCAAATGCTTCTAGCAATCCTACTTTGTTCTTTGTGCCTTTTTTTCTAACGCCTGGATATGCAGAAAATATATTATCGCTTGTATCACCTCTCATGCATTTTTCAAACAACATAAATTCAGGATCTGGTGCTGGCTTAGGATCTCCAGTTTTTTTATCTATAATAGGTTGTCTTTTTTTATCATCAAAATAACCTTCATGAGTAATAATAGTATTCATTACTCCGTTATATTGTCTAACATTTGGTGCTATTAATTGTGCAAAATCTCCGTCTGTAGAAATAATAACATGATTGTCATTAGGATGTGCTTGTATCCAACCTGCAATAAGATCATCTGCTTCTAGTTGAGGATTTTGTAAAACAGTACAGTTTGTTTTTTCAGTGATAAAGTCTTTAAATTCATCAAAAATTTCCCAAAACACTTTATCTTCTTCTTGTTCTTTTGGAGTAAGAGCATCTCTTGCTTCTTTACGGTTACGTTTGTAAGGTTCATAATAGTCTTTACGCCAACTACGACCTTCTAAACAAAAAACAACATGCGAACCATCAAAATCGTTCCATGCTTTTCTAATGCTATTTAATGTTATGTGCAAACACATACCAACTTTAGTATCTACGTCTCCGCGAACAACATGTCTTGCTCTAAAAAATGTATTTGCAGTATCAACTAATATATAAGTGTTCATTTAATTCTTCTCTAACATATCGTTTAAGTTCATGGTCTCCAATATCATCAGGAATTTCATTTTTGTAAAACAATTTATAACTGTCACTTCCATATTTCCCAATTCCATATAACATACTAGCATCTTTTCCGTCCCATGTCAAGAAGTCTTTTGTCATTCGTGCTAAACGTTTATACCTTACATCAACCATACCTAAACTTTTTATTATACGTTTAACAGTTTTTTCTGGTGTGTTTAAAAAATGTACAGGAGTAGGTGCTACAGTAAAAAGAATAGGCAAAACTTTTTTTACTTGTTTTCTACCAGTACAATTAAGGCATATTACACCTACCATATGTTGCCAAGGTGTTTCTACCTGTTGTTGTACCATTAAATCATCTCGCATCATGATACTTGACTTTTTCCTTTATCAATTGGAATTACATTGATATAACCTGCACTACGATTAGTATCAAGGCCTTCTTCTTGCAACATATTGTATACTATATCTCTAAACCATCTATCTACTATTTCTTCTTCTGGATCTGCTTCTTCTCCATAACCTTCTTTGATTAATTGCTCAATAAAATGCTTATTCCAATCTAACTCAAAAAATCCATTTCTTATATTTTCTTTGTTAACCTGAACATCTAAAACATTTACCCAAGGCTCACCTTTTTTTGTTGCTAATGCTTTAGGATCTTTTTTCTTAAGTAATTTATTTTCTTCTTCCTCAACTTCTTTTTTTAGACTTGCTAATTTTTTTTCTTGTTTATCAAATCCTGTAACTTTTTTTAACCAATCTTTCATAAAATTGCTCCTGTTATAACAATTACAAAAACTAATTCAACCAACCAAATTGCCAATAATTGTTCCATTAAAAACCCCTTTCTCTCAAAGCATTTATATCTATAAGGGCTTTATTTGCTTTTTCTACTCGTCTTTTTTCGTCTGTCACTTTATCAAGTTCCCCAGGCATTTCCGAATAAACTAATGTGGAGTCTGGGCGTGAATCTCCAGCCTTTTTCCATACATATTTCCGCAACTTCTTTAACGTTAAGGTTATATTCTTCAGACCTGCCACCCAATGGCATAAGATATACAGGACATTCAATACCAGCATTACGATATTCGTCAACTGCTTTACCAGCCTCATCAATATCTGTACGGTCAGCAACAACAAATTTAAGGTAAAGATCACTGTTTTGAACATCGTTGTAGTCACTAGCAATCTCAGGCTTAATAGCAGTTTCCCAAGGTTCTCCGCTAACGGAGAGTTTAGGGCTACAACTCCATGTGATACTAATCCGTCGTTGATTGTTAAGATAATCTCTAAAATTGTCGTGTAACTTTTGTGTAGTATTTGTTTCAAACGTAACATTCTTTAAATCCTGCATACGTGGATGTTCAAATAATTCGATGTACAGTCGTTGCCACGCCAACAACGGTTCGCCTCCAGTCATTATTAAGTGTATGTCCTGGCCGTTATCTTGCACCCATTTTCCATTAGGTGTAAGACTTAATAAATGTTCTACTACTTCATCAACAGTTGCCTGCCTGTTAAAGTGTTTAAATTCTGGATATATGCTTGCATATGTATCACAACCTGTGTGTATAATTGGCAAGTCTTCAAATCTATTTGTTTTTTTGTGTACTTCGTCGTTTAATAAACCTTGTACTTCTTGATTATGAATAACACCTTCTTTTTGTTTCTCATCACGCATAGGCTCGCTTCTATCCAGTCCAAAGTTCATGCAACGAAAGTTACAACCGAAGGTACGTAGGAATACACTAGGGACTCCTACAAACTTACCTTCACCTTGAACACTATAAAATGCTTCGCTATATCTTAATTTCATAGTTCTTCCCAAATACCCAGCATTTCAGCACCAATCAATAATAGTCCTGCAACCAATAAGTTGCCTGTGCATAAAACAACACCTGCAATTATTCTTACTACACTCTTTATCATGCTTATACGAAAATGTTTGGCACTTGGATCTTTTGGTTCAACAGTTATTTTTTCAGTTATTGGTGGCATTATCATCTCCTATATACAATAAGGGTTCATTACTTGAAGTATCATACCAATCTTTACCGTTGCCAGTAAAATGTCTAGTGTGTACTTCTTTACAAAAAACTCCGTCTTTTACTTTATAAGTAATTAATTCTTGTTTTACAACACCAGTTGTATCATTTTCAAAAGCAGATTTAAATGGTCCGTCTAAATTTTTATTCATATTATGCTCCTGCAGAATATTCTTGTTGCAGTTTTACATTATCAATAAACTCTTTTTTAGTTGCAGGATCTTCCTTAAAAGCACCACGCAATACTGTAGTTTGTGTCAAACTGCTCTTTGCTCTAATACCTCTGTTTTCACAACAACCATGTGTCGCTTGTACATAAACACCTACATGTTCACTACCTGTCTGCTTTTGTATTTCATTAGCAATCATAACATTTAGTTCTTCTTGTAGTGTTCCTCGCATAGCACACCATTGTGCAATACGTGTATATTTA